>Ga0302285_10001890_pt1 | contig 11723 bp, 6 predicted proteins | sample III_Fen_E2_2_FD_200455 | JGI IMG/M metagenome (GOLD analysis project Ga0302285, IMG submission 200455) | Peat permafrost microbial communities from Stordalen Mire near Abisko, Sweden - III_Fen_E2_2 | ecosystem: Environmental > Terrestrial > Soil > Wetlands > Permafrost | place: Sweden: Abisko...
AATTCATTAAATAATTATTACTCAAGAACAAGATACAAAAGATATCAGAACTAAAAAGATTCTTTAAACCATCAAAGATACTAACAATCATATCCCTGTTAATACCCTACAATGAGCCAAGGCATCTCTTTGTTTAGCAGTACAAAACTAATTAAATACTAGACCGCCTAAGCCAGACAAAATAATAAATAATTAACCTGAAAAAAGCAAATTAATTCCAAAAGCAGTTTAATCCCCAAACAATCATTAAGATTCCATAAAAGATACAACCAATTAAACTCCCATTTGATCATTCAGGGGGAGATACCTCACAGTTTTAAATAATCTTCTTTTAATTCAACTAAAGATATATCTAATCTTATTTTTAGGAGAAAAACTAAACAATCAATAAATTATGTTCTACGACCCTTTTGAACGATATCAATCTGCTCCTCCTCTGGACCCAATTGAGCCATATGTACGAGTCTCCTTGTTCTCAAAGTAAATCCCTTTGTAACTGGATTTATCTGAGGAAACCCTCCTCAGAGAAAAGGGAACTTTTAAAAAAAGAGCCATCCAAAAATTCCACTATAATCTTGCTAACTCTCTTCATCGCAGACACTAAGGAAGAGCGAACTCAGCAGGACTATTAGTTGAGTCCAAATAACCTTAAGTTTCAGGAGATTCATCAACGTTTTTTCATTCTCATCCTCATATTTTTTGGAGTGGAGAAAGAGTAGACAAAAATATTAATAATAATATTGAATAACTCTAAGCTGAAACTTCTCAAGAATCTCGTCAAAACACAGCTCAATACATTTAAAGTCTTAAAAATGATATTTTGAGTTCTGCTCAAAACAATGAGAGCACAGCTGACAACTCTATTGATGAACCTTCTAAAGAACAACTCAACAGCGAGGAAATCAACGAAAACGAGATAATATCTCAGCAACTAGACAACCTAGTTGTGGTACTTAACAATAATAATAACAATTTCGAGTTCTAGCTGGCTTCCTATTAGAACTGAGTGCGCAAGTTATTAAATTTTTTCCTCACAACTTTCCCTTCAAAAAATAATATCTAATATAAGAATTTTCCCCCCTTTCTCCTTCTATTTAGCACATCCACACTTCCCACATACCAAATCTACCTTAAATTCTCCCTTAATTCTCATCACACATGTGTAATCTCTCATTTTTACGAAGCTTTCCTTGAAGTTGAATGATATGGATGGCTATCTTCTTTTTTTTTCGAGATTCACTTTTTTTTTTCTTCTCCCATTTTGATCTTTTTTTTTTTGTATTCTATAATAACTACTTAGCTCTCTTTCTTCAAATGATAAATCCTTAGAGAAGAGAGATGAAGTGAGGTTACATACATATAAAATTAGTTTGTAATAAACCATATGTTAGCTGATTAAATTTATTTTTTACTTTACTTACACTCACATGTGGCTATGATAATTTGACTTTTAAGCACAAAGAAATTAGCATTGTCATAATAACAAAAGAGGGGGCATATAAAAGGCCGAATGGAAATAAAATACAGGATTATTTTTTTCTAATTTTTTATTAGGAACAAAAAAAATCAAATTAATTGTTGTTTTTCTTCAATATAATACTTCCTTAGGTTTATTTTGATAAGGAGCAACAGGAAAAATTTTTTAGGAGTAGATATGTGCCTTTGTTGGGTTGAAAAATAATAAACAAATAATGCGTATCACTGATTTTAATTGATGAAATAAAACAATCTCTTTGATTTATTTTTTAATTTTTCATTCGTCATGCTCCTTAACATCTTTAAAAGCTAAAAAATTGGCGAATTTTTTTTTTTGCATAACACATAACAAACTGCTTAACCTTTGCTTGATAGTTTTGAATCTTGAAAATTGTTTCCTACCTCCAAATATTTTTTATCGGTATCTGTTATCTTTTTAACAGAAACCTCTCACGATTCCCTGGATTGATCCTATCTAGAATCAGTTAGATCTCATAATTTACTATGCAACGCACTTCTCGACACAAGATCAAATTATCTCAGAAAAAAGCTCTATTTTATTAAGAGAAGCTGGGCTTAAATTAGAAATATTGTGAGGAAGTAAAACTGTTCACAAAAAAGATTTTTTTCTCTCTCGAAAAAAATCTGTAATTAAGGTTTCGTCAAATCAATCGGATATTGTGTTACTTTTAATATACATTCAAATGGATGTTCAGTATGGAGTATTCCTTGATGGGCTAGTTGAATAACTAACTAGATAACCAATAACTAAGGAAATCATTTTTTCTTTTCTTTTTGAAAAATTTGATCACTTGAGTGTCAGAGAGTTGCAATAAATGGAAAAAACCAAATAATAGTTTTAATAAAAAAGGAACAATAACTACATATTTAAGTCACCTCTAACTAACTGACATCAGTCTAGAGATTCTAATGGTTATTATGCAGTTTGGTGGAACAGTTCTTAGCTTATTAAGAATCTAATTGTTGTTGTTTTTTCTTCAAATAACAAGGTTAGCTACTCATATTTCTGTAGGGAAAGTCAGAGTAATTAAGATGCGCAGAAGTTAAAATTTTTTCAATTAAACTACTTAACTTACATTCTTTGATAGATTTACAATAATTTTGAAATTGAATCATTTAAATGTAGTTTTAGTTTTATTCCCAAGAAAAATGAAATTGAAGATAAAAGGAGTTGAATTGAAACAAGCAGAACATAAAAGCACATAGAATTCAGTACAATAAAGCTACGTAATGGGTTGTGAACTCACATATATAATAATTGTTACAAAACGATGATATCTCAGAATCATCTTTTGAAGATAATTAATTTAACTTGCTTTACACAAAATCAGATTTATTAACATAACAGTGCCTGACATAATTATTCTGAGCACTGAAAATCTTGAGTTTCTCTATTGTTTTAGTAAAAATCATTTAATTTTTCGAACAGTGAAAAAATAAGATTTTTTTCTGATGCTTATTGGTTATTTTTTCTTCATGAAAGACAACAGATTTCAATTATGTAATACTTCTAGATCCTATTAATAAACAAATAGAATAGATAATATCTTGTGCATATTCTTAATATTCAAATTATCATTGAATTAAAATATAACATGATTTGACTAAAATTTCAAATAAATCAATAATTTTCTATTGATTAATTCAAAATTGTTTAATATCTTGATTTAGTTCATCCTAGTCTTGAAGCAAGATGTAAATATTTTGTTTATTATTAAAAACTACAGGCTAGTTTTTGATATTTTTTTGTTGTTGTATTTTTGGTTCTCAGTATTGAGTGCTACTCAAAATAACTTTTCAATAAAAACATTCTCAAATTATTTTTACAATCAAAAAGATACCATTTAATAATAAATAGGACTCTTAAAAGTTCTTGCTAAGTTCTCTCTTATTTGTGACTTGCGTATCTTATTATTTTGCTTCCCTAGTTTTTTTAGGTATTTAAATCACTTCTCATCAAATTATTCGAATTTCTAGTTGTTGTTGCATTTGAGAATCTTTCAAGCAAACAGATTTCAGTTCTTGAAAATTATTTTTTTATTTTCTTCTTCTAATATTGAGGTACAAAGATGACATTTAACAAGATAGAAATAACACACTATTTCTTATAATTTTTCATTTTTCTTTTTCTCAATTATTTTCTTGATAAACAAAACAAAATAATTCCAAATAAGACAGCAATTCATTTGAGGTTGTTTTTTTTTTTTAATTTTAACGGTTGCTTTAGTTTCTTTCCCTGAGAGGGGATTTGGGAAGAGTTATGCATTACTATACTTCTGAGCGTTAGGGTTAAATTCCTTTTACATTCTCGATTTTGCATTTTTTATAAATTTTAAAATAGTTTGATCACATGGAGAAAGACAAATTCAAAGAACTTCACCATCCTCAAAACAGCTTACTTAACTCCCTGAAGCTCAGTAATGCGTTTAATAATAGCAGTGGGAGTAGCAGTAGAGATGAATAAAGAGGGATCGTATCCAGTGAAGATGAAAGAGATCAAAAGATGAGAAGAACTTTAGAGGATTATCAATATAATTCCAAGCTTTAAAATCAATAAGCTCAAATTTTCCATCTGTAGACTATCGCGTAGTCACCACTGTAATCCATTTTCCATCCGAATACAATTCAACCTGTGAGCAGTAACAATAGCTAAACTTTAGGGCAGTCTATTAACTCAACTGTTCACTAGTATACCCATAAAAGAACCACACCACCTCTGTTTCCGATGACAAGTTTGAGCTAAGAGAATACTAATAATAATGCAAAACAACATATTATGCAGTAATAGTAATTAAAACAACAATAATAAGCAAATACTAGAACTAAAAACTCAATTTCAGTAGCAATAGTAACAGCAGTAGGTTCTAATAGCCAGACAAACTAACCTCCATCAGGGACTTAGATAAAAACTAATCCTTTTGATCTTGAAAGGATTCAAATCTCAGAAGATAGTTATCTGAGATAGCACTCCCAGCAACAGCAATAGCAGCTGTATTCTACTTCTTCATCTTAATATTCTTCTTCTTCAGCTTCTTTTAGAAAAGGTCTTAGAGGATCATCTTCTGAAGAAGCTAAGCATCGACCTATCTAGCAATACCAATAACTGCCAAAAGAACAACAATAGGAGAAACAGCCTGATTTACAACCAACCTAACCAAGCAATGAATCTCAATAACCCCGCTTTAGGATAAGCCGTAGTGATGCTAAAGAATAGCACAAGTCAACAGACCAGCAGTAAATACTAGCTCCTTCAAGCATGCAAGTTGTATCTTCTTTTGCAAGAAGGCGATCGTCTTCTGGAATCTAAATAAACCCTCCTTTGCTGAAGATAACCAGCAGAGAAGATAAAAATATCCCCCCTGAAAGGCTTTCCCCACTTCTTCCTTACAATAGCCACACGAACAATCATCAAATTCGCACGAAATCTTCTCCTTTTTTGGCTGGCACTTCTTAGGTAAATTCTCATTAAACTACACCTTCACCTGTGAGGAAAGGGTATTCACCGTTAAGAGCATCCCCAATAATACCTGCAATTCGACGATCTGCATCTCCAAATTAATCCTCAGAGACTCCATTGTCGAATAGCAGAACAAGCACTCCTGCTAAGAAACCAAATGGATTACTCATCTCAAATAAGGAATCCACTACAGTAGCTACAACAGCAACAACAGTAGTAAATTCTCAATACCATAAATCCTTTTAGCATTCTCCAGACTAGCAACAACAGCAGAGTGCCTACGAGAAATTATAAACTTCCTATAATTTACTTGAAACACACTACAAAGATGTTCTAGAAGAGCTGTCTCGTGTGAGAGCAGAATAGCAAATCACGATTGAGGAGAAAAACAAGCAGCTCGGAAGGGCATTATAAGAATTAGAGAAACTACTCTTAGACAATACTACGATCTCAGAACGATGCTACACAGCACAAGAATCTCTGAAATTCAAACTCTCTGAAATATCTCAAATGAAATAGCAACATTTCGATGACATTCAGAATCTTAGGAAAGCAGCGAAATAGGAAGTCACCAGACTAGTCGATGAAGAAGTCAAACGCATGGTAGGACCACTTATCAAGGAGAATACAAGACTAGAAATTGAATTATCTAGAGTTTAAGAATAATTCACTTTGTCTCAGCGACGAGATATCCAGTTTCAAGATGAAAAATAACAACAATAACAGTAGTAATCAATTTTCTCTGAAGATGATTCTTCATAGATTTATGCTATTAACAATACTCGAGCGTATAAGATAAATGAAGAACTAACTAGAGCAAACGAATTGCTCATGCGGGAAAAGGAAGAACTGAAGAATGAAAGTGATAAATGGAGAGAGAAATATGCTGCCATTTGTGATGAAATGTCAGGGATAAGGGATTAGTTCTTATAATATATGAAAGTCATAGAAGAAATCAAGAAGTATAAATAGATAGAGGAGAATGCTAATATGAAGAATAACTAGGAAAATGATTAGTAGTAGTAATAATAATGGTATTAATTAGTGTAGAATTAGTAGATAGGATATTAAAAACAACCGTCATAAATGGTATAATAGCAGCAACAGCAACAGCAGTAGTAATTATATCATTATGATCCTCAGACTACTCTCACAACAGATACCTTCGATGGGGATGAACAGTTTGAGCAGGAAATAAGGAGAGAGATTCTCACAGGGTTGAAATCCACTAATCCAGGAAGTTATATTGTCGTAGATCAACGGAACAATGAGATTAGTCATGGAGGGAAGAATGATTCTGCTGTTTCTAGCGGTCTGCATGGGAAAATTCATGAGAATAATTTAATTAACATATCTAATTACAGCCAGAACACGAATGGAAGCAATCCCATTCACAATAGCGGTAAAAAGTTACATAAACGGTTGAAATCAGCGGAGACAAATGAGCTGAAATTAATTGGATGGGATAAAATGTCAGAAGAGTAGGAAACTGATACATACAAGCAATAGATCATCACGAACCAAGGGGAGATCTCCATGATAAAATCAGCTTAGCAACAACAGTAATGCAAGACTTTAGGAGATGAATTTTCATTTACAGCTTAAGATGATCAAGTTGCAGAGGATGCACTTAGTCTCAGAAAATATGAGGAAGAATTGATTTCATAGCATTTACAATAGCAATAAGAATAGCAATAGCAGTTGTAGAAATAGCAAGAATATCCATCTGATACTGTATTTGATGTATTTGAGAGATAATAATAAGAAAAAGCGATCATTGACCATACTACTTTCAAGGAACAATTCGCTCCAAGGATACTTAACAACGTTGCCTGCATTGAAAGCTTGCAAATCGGGTAAGACCAACAAACTTAGGGAACAAAGGATAATTTTATCAATGAGACTACACCAAACCCTGCAAGCTTCAATAACAGTAGTGGTTACTAATCAACTGAAAAGTCTGCAGGGAATCTAAGCAGCAACAAGGAACAGCAGCAGCGAGAAGGGAGTAATAGTAAAGCAAATGCAACAAATTACAATAGTCTCAGTAAAAATAGCAATAATATGAATAATTACAGCAGCAATTCTAAAAATAGTAATAACAATAATAATCTAAATGGGACAATATCTACATTACTGAACAGTGTACAATCGTTAAGGAAGCTAACGAATCAAGGGATGGTTCCTACTGATCAACCTATTACACAAAACATAGAAGATAAAAATAAATACAGTGATGGAAATATAAATACTAATAATCGCAATAGCAATGAAGTCATCGCAAATATCAAAGAGACTTCATAGACTTAAGATTTTGAGGAGCTTCGTAAAAGATACTAGCAAACTGTGCAGGCATTACTAGGGCTTAAAGCAGGCAGGATTAGCAATTCTACTATACTTAATGTACCATAAAATCAACAGCTCAACTAAGGAACAGCAGCGAATGTTTCTTAAGAAATCCTTTGAGAGTTTGGGTATCTTTCTTTCCCCCGATTATCTTAATATTTTGTGTAGCTTCATATCAGTTTGAAAGAGAAAACCAGGTATTTGAAGAGAAATCCCGTTTTCCAAGTAAAAATAATATAAAAAGAGGCTTGTGGCTAGCTGTAGCTAAGGATTAGATGATTTAATCGTTTTTAAGTAGATGACTGTCTCTTGATTAGTATGCTATCCGTTTGGTCTTCTCATTTCTGCTTTCTTGGCAGACTATATGGATTGTATTCTTCATTTTCATGTGATTCTTAGATTTAATGTAGATCTAATTTCATATTCGTTGTTCCTTTCTTAACCTGTGAATACCTATCTGGCCCTTATCCAAAATCATCCTCGTTGTCTTCAGCGTAGAGTTAATGATTGTTGGCAGCATGATTATTATTGTAGTGATTTGAAATCTATTGCTGCTGCTGATGATGGCTATTATTGTTGCTGTTTTAACTTATATGCTGTGAACTGTAATACTAACCAGGGACTTCAGCTGAACTGTTAGTGTTTTTCTCACTGGAACTCTTACGTCTTCGCATTAATAGCTCTTCGTGGTCACTGATTCTTTCTAATGTGTCGTTTTATTGATGTAATTTTTTCAAATCAAGTTTTAATGCATTTTTGGGTTGATTCTAATCATCCGATATGCAATCATTTAGATTCGGATCATAAGAGTATTATTCCATCAGTTGATTGCTACCTTCGCCGTCATCATCTCCTTCGAAGAAACCTCCTTGATCAGCTTCATATACACGATTCTCATCATGATTGAATGACTAATAGTTGCTATTGCTGGGATTATTATTATCTTCTTAGTAATTTCCCATATGACCATCCTCTTCGTATTGCTGTTCATAGCTAGGCTCATGCTGCTGCTATTGAAGTTCTTGCTAGGTATATTTCCCTTCATGTGTCTGCAGTTGCTCCACTTGCTTCGGATCTTAAGGACTTCCGCTGTCTTTATTTAAATGATCAGTGAGATGCGAGGAAGATTAGCAGCAATTGCCCATGATTTTCTCTCAGCTCTAATACTAATAATAATAATAATCTCTGTAGATTATTGTTTTTTTTTTCAATTCAATTTCAAGTTTCAAGTGCTCTGTATCTCCTCTTTTTCGGTTTCTGTCATGCTAAAAATATTTATTTTCTCATTCTTTATATCTTTCCAGATTTACCCAAGAATACACACATCCGAACACTTGCATAAATTACATGCAAAAAAAGCTTAGTAACTTCTTTTCTCGCAACAGAAAAAATATTAATATTATTTGAAATGCTAAAATAAAATTATTTTTTATTGTTTCCCCTTTGCTGAAGATCTTTTAAATAGCTATTCTGCTAAACCATATCGAATCACCCCCTTCAGAATACCTCATTTATATTCTGCTTTCTTACTCGATTTTTCAAAAACTATCTTAGCTTTTAAAAGAATTATCCAAACAAAGGTGCGCTTGTTCTAATTGTTGACTGCAACGTGGTTTGTTTTTGAGAATGAAAAGTATTGTTATAAAATATTTTTATCCATTAAAACATCTGAAAAAAATGGGATGGAAAAGATAAAATGGACAATCTGTATTGTGGCTATTTGATAGGTAATGTTTTTAGTGAATTCAAAACATAAAATAGACAATAGGCAAAAGTATCCTTTTGGGGTATGCTCATTTGAAGCTGATTGTCTGACTGACTGATAAGCCAGAAATGTTTTTGTAGTCCTTAACTCTAAGAACTGCAGCTTCGTGACCATTAGGTTTGAGCTGTATTTTGACATTCTGTCCTCTGAAGGGCTTTCTTAATTTGAGGCCGTTCATCTTGTTGAGCTTGAACTCACAGTCCATCGTCTTCGAAGTCTTGTTTTCAACAGCCAAATAGAAGAACCCATCGTCAGTTTGCTCAACGAGGATCCATGCTTATCCGTTCTCGAGTTGCTTCTTTGGTCGAGTGCTCACACTCTTAGCATGATCAAAGTATGCCTCAGAGATGAATTTCTGTGACTCCACTTTAGTAACCTCAGTGAAAACTGTCTCAGCAGCTCCATAGGATGACAGCACGAAATCTTCTTATTAGTTGTATTTCCACTGTACCTTCGCGTAGACGTAGTACACACCTGGTTCAAGTACACTTCCGTCTTTCTCGGAAGTCCAAACTTCTCTGTCTTCTTTTTGTTGTCCTTCGATATATTGGAAGGTTCCATCTTTGCGCTCCTTAGCCACTACAATGGTAGCAGTTGAGTACTTGAATTCCTTCTAGAAATCCTTAGGATATTTGCGCTTGGACTTTTAGTTGATAGAGATGAAGTATCTGCCTTTTTTGGTCACATTCATCTTGAAATACTTCGCTTTGTTAGCTAAACTGGAAGCTCTGATAGAGGTGTACTTGAAATCATTGTACACGTAGCAAATCTGAGCATCTGTGTAGTATTTTCTGAAATCATCGTATTCCATAAAGAAGATACCATCGTCGGTTGTACCATTTGCACCTCGATTGGCAACTAAAAAGGATCAAAAGAAGAAGAATATTTAAGAATAATGTGTTAATCAAGCTGAAAAATTAGCAAATTAATCGGGAAAAGCATGATGATTTTTTACTGTCTAATTTCTAGATATCTTAAGAAGAGAGCTATTGGAATTTGGAATCACCGTCTTTCCAGTTTCCACTCCATTCTTTTTCTCCCCAAGGATTTCTGAGCTTGACCAATCTAACCTCTCTTCCTTGATAGTTCACTGCATAAGCACCTAGTAAAGAGTAGGCGTGGCCAGTAATAATTCCTGCTTTTTCGACTTCTTTGGAGTTATCTTGATCCGTTGAACCACATGTCATAGCGTAGTTGTTCGCCTCACCTTCTATGAGCTTGTTCCATACTTTATCGTACTGTGATTAGTCATCTAACCAGAGAGTTTAAGTAGGTGCTCCAGTGAAATCGTGAAGACATTCTCTTGTGAGTCCAGCTTCAATTCCATCATAAGATCCATTGACCTTAGCCCATGCTTTCTCAAGTAGCATGACCCAGATTTCACCTTGATTTCCCTTAGTGAAAGCTGGACCTCTTTGAGAAGATATGCAAGGGAAGAATTCATCGATAATAATTTGCTTCCATTCACCCTTGTCGCATATTCTCACCTATTTTTTGAAAAATAATTTTTTTAAAATATCTTTAAGAATAGTTGAAAATAAATAGCTTACGCAATGGCATCCGAAGGTATTTGGCTTGTCATCAGCGAATAAGGCCTTGATTCTATCTGTTAAATCAAATCCAATATTAGTTAGATAAAATAATATTTTGAGATTTTTGAGTCAAAAATTAATAATCAATCTAATTTCTTTTATTGCTAAAATAAAAATTTCTAAATTAATGATTCTCTTTGAATTTAATCAATTGTATAAATTGAATTCGTATTTATCGTCATCAACAACTCCCACCCTGCTAATATCCTATCCCCAAGATATGTAATATAATTTAATCCCCCATCCCTTTCTGAGAAAAGAGATTAATTTTTTCAAATTTTATTTATTTCATACCTGGCCATTCTGCAAGAGAAGCGAGCGTTGATAGGAAGTAGCAATCTCCAAGGTATCCTTAGCGAATATCGTTTGGTTCAATGATTCCCTGAATTACCTAAGCAGATTGATATCCAGCGATGTCTTTAGGTCTGATCCATTTTAAGCCCTTCCATGAGTTTCTTCCGGCTTGGTTCACTCCAACAAGGGACTACAACTCAGGTGGGAACTCGTCGTCTTTGAAATCCTTGACACCTTGGATTTCAAGAGTCTTTAAGGTGTTATCATACTTAGTGAAGATCTAGCTCTTTGTGCTCAAGCGAAGACAAGTCAAATAATCGTTGATGCCCTGTTTTCCGTATGCGTCAATCTATTCTTGAGAGAGTTTCTTGAGAGGATCAAAGGTTTCTCCTTCGAATTGTGATCTATTTGCTTCTTTGATTTTTCGGTCTGCAATAGCTCGAAAATTAGAGTTATCATTCTCAGGAACATTCGGTTAGATGACTGTGCCAGACTTCACACCTTGTGGCTACTAATAAGGGGGTGTTGCTGCTTATGTTGTTGCTCCAGGGGCGTTGAAGTTATTCAAGTAAGATGGAGTAGTAGCTTAAGTAGGATTTGAGTACGCAGGAGTATTTGAAGATACCCCGTAAGATGGAGTGTTTGAGGTTAAACCAGGGGCAGGATTAGTGGCTATGGGCTTGATTGGAACGTAGGCACCATACTAAGGAGATGCGTATGACGGAGACGTATATGAAGTTGTGTAAGGAGAAGGAGTGGTGTAAGAATTCGC
>Ga0302285_10001892_pt1 | contig 11719 bp, 9 predicted proteins | sample III_Fen_E2_2_FD_200455 | JGI IMG/M metagenome (GOLD analysis project Ga0302285, IMG submission 200455) | Peat permafrost microbial communities from Stordalen Mire near Abisko, Sweden - III_Fen_E2_2 | ecosystem: Environmental > Terrestrial > Soil > Wetlands > Permafrost | place: Sweden: Abisko...
CCCCAAAACATTTGTGGCATTTCTTTTATTCTTCTCCCCTTCATTCATGCACAAAAAGATTCCAAAATCTTCTGATCTCAAATATTATTTATTATATTCCAAAAGCCTTGAGACTATAACCAGTTTGACTTCATCATTTCTCCCCAGTTTGCATCCAACATTGAGTCATGCAATTTTCATTTATATCTTTTGAAAGCATTCATCGATTCTTGTTCTTCTAAAGCACACAGCAACCAAACTGATGAATCGACATCTCTCCTTGAAGATAGAACTCACATTTCCCACGCCATTGAATTTGGAAACCCATAATTTTTACCTTCTCCCCAAAGAACCTAATAAAGTTCTTTCTCATCTAGAATTCCTAGTGTGATAAATCCTTGCCCTTCTTTGAGAAGTTGCATATGGATCAGGAATACAATACAACACAAACTAAACAACTCTCTTTGCATCTTTGCGTAACAGGCACTGCTTATCTATTAAGCAAAAGTCTTACTTATGATGCGAAATGAAACTATCTCTTTCCGTATTGAGCGTCAATTCATTTGAAGCCTGATTATAATTACGAGATAAAATCAATAATCTTCTTTTTTTGCTTAACAATCGAAACAGATTGTGGTTGCCCTCCTCCCCTCCCCCAATTTCGTTGGTTATTTGTTGAACCGCTCTATTTTACAAAATTCTTATCTACAAAATACAATACACGCAAACAATCACAATCAATAGCCCACACTCTCTATCCCTTTCATTTCCCAGTAAATTACCCTAAGAATCCTTCCACGTCTTCTTTAAAACTTGATCTTGGGGAAACAACTGCTATTCTATCATACAACTCTTAAAGCAAGAACACAAGTGATCTCTTCTGAATTGATGGCATGTGTTGTGGGTCAACGACGAGTCTCTTAAACACAGATTTCAACAAAGGATAGCTTGATTCAGCGTTCTACATCTCAGGCAGAGCTTCTATTAGATCCAGGAGTAGCTCAACTAGTACAAAATATCATAATTATTAGACACAAAAATATCTTCTAATAATATGAAAATCCCCCCAGTGGAAATATCTTTCATTTTCATTTTAAATTACTCTTTCTTTCTTACATGAAAAGCTAGCCGAATTCTATTCTTCTGAGAGGAATAACAGATAATGCTGCGCTATGATCGGGAGGATTTATGTTTGTTTATTCAACCTAGCTATCTACCCAAAGAGGAACAAGATTTCTGGGAATTCTATTCTGCATTTCTCGATCAAACTCAAGCATTCCGATGTCTTACCGACAATCGACAAGCGAATGAATATAAACACATAGAAATTAGACTTCATCTTGGAAATATCAGAAGATTTCAAAGCAGGCGAAGGATTCTCAGCAGTGCACTCAATCAAGGTATTAATATCCTCCTCGGAGGTTCTATTTTTAACTAGACCCTTTCCTATTCCATTAAACATTTTCTCCAGTGCTACTTGAAGCATATCAGCAATGTGATTAAGCTACGCAAGGGAGTACTGATTCGACACATTCTCGTAATTCTTATCGCTGTAAATATAATGCAAGAGTGTCACATGTTAGCCATATGCAGACAGTAAAATATGTCCTAGGCTTTTATTTGGTGTGTTATCTTCCAGATACCATTTCACTAGCTTCTCCATAGACACTGGAGAATCCCTGGGAGGATGAGTTGTGGCGTTATTGCTTGATGCCTAGATGTCTCTTTTTGAGCTAATAACAAACGGTAAAACTGCAAGAAGTATTCTAAAATACGAAAGCTAGCAGGTAACTGTTAGTTCTTTTTCCATAAGAGTGTTTATCACCAAGCACAAGAGCTCATCACATTCAAGGAGTTCGCATGGATTTATGAGCACGCAGATAGGGATGGAATCAATTTAGTTTGAACCAACACAACCACTGGTATCCTATTACTCTGCTCTATTTGCATTGATGAATCTATCGATGATCTAAAACAGTCTTTTGAACTCCGCAAGGAACGATTCCAGTGGGTTACGATCATCTTACAAATTCATTTATTCTGAATCGTTTCTGACGGAATTAGAATAATTATTCCCAGCTAGTGCAAGCTTATTGATTATCGGTGTTGCTATGCTTAACGACACGCTGCCTTCAAGCGAAGAATATCCCATACAATGCGAGAGAAAGAACAGTAAATATTCGTTGAATCGTTGATCGATTAGCTAGCAGTATAATTCTAGCAGATAGGGATACTCACCAAGATCTAACAATAAGGTTTTCAATGCTACGACTCCAAGAATCCTCCAGGAATCACTTTCTGGATCAAGGCTGTCAGGGGTAGATATTGAATTATCTGGATAGTGCTTGCGTATTGTGCCAGGGAAATCATAGTGGCTAGAAAGATGTTGATTTCTGTGCGGACTTCGATTAATCGGGGTATTTGGACTGCTTAAAGGGTTAAACTTGTTGTTGTTGCTTTGTGATTTCTTGCAGGCACTGTCTCGAACAGGAGTAGTATTTGATAGTCTACTGCCACTACTGCCTTGATTCATAAGTTGAAAGATGAGTTTAGAAAATAATTCCTTTGGTATTTATTCTTTTTTGAGAATCATAAGAAGTATCTTCGGAAGGAACGCCCATTTAACGGAGGAGTGACTGTGATTCTTCGTGTCTTCCAGATTCACTATGAAATGCTATTACTGCGCATGGATTGCAGCTTAAGGTGAAATAAATCCATTGCTAGTGTTCTTATTCTCAGATTATTTATTGTTCGTAGACTCAGCATGCAGTTAGCAGAGTATCCCTAAGCAAGAGAGTTCTTAAGTTATGGTTGCGTTATGGAGCTTGAAAAGATTTACTTTTCCATTGCTATTCTATCCATTACCATTAGTTGATGATAAGCTGCACATGGAATTATGTAAAATCAGCAGCAATTCTGCAATTTCAGCACCATGCGATGCTGCATTAGAACTAAGCTAAGATAGTCGCAAAGTTACTTGCATAAGTATTTTTATTCCCCTAGAAAGCATCATTCCAGTCAATTACTGCATATCATGAGAATAACTTACAACATCCTTGTCTTTATCGTTACCCTAAGTAGTTCTTGTTGTTGTTCTTGTTGTTTACGGATTCTTTGAATTCGTTGGTTAAGATTTCCCCATACCTATGCCACTTATCCCCTTCGATGTTCTATCAACTGAAGTAACCACTGCAGCTACAAGTACTTTAAGACATTCTGCGCATTTCTCAATAGGTTCTTCCAATTCCTAACCTTCCATATCCCCATGTTAACCAATCGCATCTATCACAACACAGAACAAATCTGCTAGCTATGCTAAATCCTGATTATCTTGATCTCCTCCTGAGTTTTTCTTGATTCCAGTGACCACTCTGCAATATCTACTAAGAATCCCTAAGGTCAGACTGTAAAACTCTTTACCATAGCTGAGTAGCTCTTGCAAGATGCAGCCTAAAGAATTCGATGGAATCAGAGCTTCAAGGGAGTTTTATTCAATTAAATCCAGGAGATACTGAGATTGTTCTTGTTTTTGTATTGGATTATCCCCAACGAGATGTAGTTTCTTCACTGCTACAATCAGCCAAAATAACATCTTATCAATTGATCTCTATGTGAAGGAGATGTCGTCTTAGGTAGTACTACTTTTGTTCCAAGATTGCTGTTAGTGGCTATTCTTCCAGGAAGTTTCTCTATTGCCTTGTTTGCCTCTCCCAATTGAATTTACAATATTCGTGCTATTTCTGAGCATAAAACGCCCTTAAATATCTTGATTTCTCTCTCTTTCTATGTCCTCTTCAAGTACAATAATATCCTTTTCCACGACAGATACCTGCTCTTTCTCTCGAGTTGCTAGTAATACAAACAATTTTATCTTCAAATAATGCAGCTTATATTAGCTGGTTTTCTTGGTGTTTTCGATGATATCAGGCATGGAATCAATGGTATTAACGATGAGTAGCAATGTTTCAGATTGCTAAGCAGCTGTAGTGGTCTCAAGTGTTTTAAATAGCCCGTGAAGGATTTTCTCATTAACTTAGATTACACTATTGTTCGAATAATGCAGCTCTCTAGCTAGGGTTAGGATTTAAGCAAGCAGATCATCATCTTTCTTACTGCAATCACTAGCACCACCAACGCTCCTCTAGCTAATTATAGTCTCAAACATATTCATTTGATTGCAGAGTTTAAGATCGTCTTTCCAATCTTCTTTTGGATCTCCTGGTTACCCATTTAGCATGAAATCCACTGCCTTAGCGGATTCGATTAAAAAATCTATGTATCTAACTCTAATTTATTGATTCTATTCGGTTTCTACGATTATCTTCTGAGACAATTGGACATTCATTATTGCCAATGACTCTGTCATCCATTGGTGATCAATAGGATCTCTAGGATTAGAGTTGACAGGGTTACTGGATGAAGAAGAAGATGTTGCTAGGTTGTACATCCAATTGGATAGTTTCATTGCTGCACACCCTGTTCTAAGACAGAATTCTCTAGCCATTGTATCACTACCATCGTAGTCTTCCTTACCTCCCCTTTCATCTAAATTTAATTCAATCTCCTCTTCCAGTAGCAAATAGCAATCTATCAGTTCACTGCTGACTGCATAGACCTACTCCCTGGAGAACTACTGTTCCTCCTATTTCTGCTATGCGATCAGAACTTTTATATCTTTTTCAATTTTCTCCAGCAACGAGAAATCTTTTAGTTGCAGTCTTATTTGCTTGTTTAGTTCAACCACCTTGCGCTTCAAGATACCCAACATGTTGGTTTTTGGTTTTTTGTTCACTCACCCACAATCTAGCTAGGATTTGTTGTGCTGCCTGATATTGTGTTTGCTTTTCCCCACAGGATATTAATTTGTGATGATGGGGGCTCTCGCCGGATCAAAGAATCTTTTGTAGAACTTAGCATGAGATTATTCAAACTGCTTGTATGTTGTGTTGTTGCAGCAAACCATTGTATTTTAATAGAACAACGAGTTTAAGATTGCATTCTATGAGGTTTTATTTTAGGATTCAGGAATTAAATACACAAACAATAAATGATATTTTACTTTGAACTCATTGATCATTTTGGATTTTTTTAAGGAAATAGTTTTAAATTTGGTTGCCATGCTGATATCTATCTTTGAGGGTAATCTATTCGACACATCGATAAACTGTATTGAATCATTGGGAGATAAATGACTATTTTTGATCTTTTGAAGGAATTATTATTATTTGAGAAAAAAGAGTTAAGAGAGACATATAAATACAAAGATTAAAGTTTTTTATCTCTCTTTCTCTTTTTTTTAAACTCCTTTTAGACATTATCATTAGCATTCAGTTTCTTTGGTGAAGCACTGACAAAAAGAGAGAAAACCTTCTCAATAAAAATGGGCAACTAACTGATAAAGAACTACGATGTCGAGAAAGAACCTTGCTGCTCGGGTGGTTAGAACTAACTTTGGAAGATCTATTCCGCTGTGAAGCAAGACAGCACAAAGCGAAAAGTCAGCATTTGGACATTTGACAAAAAAGGCATCAAGGACAAAAATGCCATTAAAAACAAAGATGAAATAGCGTAGTTTCTCAAGAAAGAAGCGAATTCTTTAGTCAAGATCAGGCATCCGAACATTGTAAATATCGTCGAGCCTATCGTTGAGGACAAAGATTCCATGGCGTTTGTCACCGAGCGAGTCGATGAGAATCTGCAAAGTCTCATGATGAAGAACGAACACAATCTGATTTGTTAATCCGAACTTGAACTGAAACTGCAAGTAGAAAGTCTCCTGAAAGTCCTATCTTTCTTGCATAACGAAGTTAAAATGGTTCACTTAGGGATATCTCCAGAGAATATCTTTCTCGTCAATGGGCAGTGGAAGTTAGCAGGGTTTACGTTTTTAACTTCCTTGCAAAACGCGCAAAGCACCAATAACACCTAAAACATCTACAACAATCCATGTGTAGCAGTGAGCAATGTAGATTTTACAAAAAGATCCTTCGATTCGTTTTGCTAGTTCTTCCCGAATCTGTCATTTTCCGCTCCTGAAGTAGCAGAAATACCTCCAAAATGTAATGCCGCCAGTGATGTATTTTCATTAGGTCTCTTGCTGTTGCTGATGTTCCAAATCAAATACATGCAAACTACCAATGTGATCCCAGCGCTGAACTCTAGACACATAGGAGAATACTCCCATTAGTTAGCGAATCTTCCAAATCACTTCAAAACATCAAATTACATACAAAAAGACATGTCGGAGAATTTCAAAAAACTCATCACCAAAATGCTAGCGAAGAACACTGCAACCCGACCGACGATAGAATAAATAAAACAATCCCCTTGGCTTAATGATCCGTTTGTTAAAGCTATCTACATGCTCGAGAACATCGTGGAGTTCGATTAGCACAAATAGATAGCGTTTCTAACTGGAATGTCCAATATCCTCTTCAAATACGAGAAATATGTCATAAAGAATAGGATTCTGCCTTAATTGCTAGATTTAGCGAAATTCGAGTATCTCATCCCAGCTATTCTAGGGGTAATCATTGATTGCTTAAAACAGCCTGAGTTGTTTACTATCGCGGAGTTCTAAGGAGCACTCGCACCGTTTGTCCTTGACCTCACGAAACGTAAGATATCTATTGTCAGAAATTGATTTAATCCAATAAAAATGTGTTTTATTGTTGGCCATTTTTAATAAAAGGGAAGAGCATCCCTGGTAAGGCTCTATGCAGTTTAGTGATGAATTGTGAGACATTCCATAGATTCTTCTCTTAGAGTGACTTTTAGAACATCTACTTAGTCCCTGTCTTTAAATGTTTTGACATCCCATAACTTTAAGCGTATGCGCTCGAGCAAAGTTCTTTTTTAATCAGCAAATTAGACTACATTTTCACTAAGAATAAGCTACTCCCTAAGATTCTAGCACTTTGCACTTCGAATAATCCGAAAATTATGAAACTTGCAGTGCTAACACTGCAGAAAATCATCGGGAATCTAGATAAAAATGTACTCAATGACTCAGTATTGTAGACACTAGAGAAACTCAGGAAAATGCCGATTCAAGATAAATCTTTGGCGATGCTGATTTTAGATATTTATTAGACTGTTGCAAAGTCGCTAGATATTCAAGTCATAGCACAGAAGATACTCCCTAATCTGATACCTTATCTGATAGATTAGACGCTAGGGTAGAAGGAATTCAATGTTTATCTCACAGCTGTGAATGCCATGATCAAGTAGATAGAAATAGAGAGAATCAAATAAATCAAGGAAATAGAACTCGCAGGAGATGGGAATGGAAACGGAAATGGAAGGGGAGGTTTCGATGAAGATTTCTTGTTCAATGGAGATAAATCTACAGCAATAGACAGCAGCTCTACAAATACATCAAAAAACACCAAAGAATTTGATTTCTTGTCGATGTTTGAGGAGAAACAATAGGCGTAACCTGAATCGACATCAAACTCTAAAGTTGACTCTGCAGTCTAGCAGAAATAGCAACTAGACAATAAGATAGCTTCAACTATATCCATCCCAGCGAAACCGTCAGTGCTCCAAATGGATTTCAACTTTGATATGTTTGACAATCCATCTGAATTCACCAATAACTTAAGCAATATCAAGAGTGGTACAGCTTCAAATACTGTGAGTGCTAATGGAAACACGAACTATCCTATCAAAGATGTGTTCCCGAATAATGTCTACAAGGATCCCTTTGAGAGTTTGAAGGTAGCGAAGACGATAGATCCACTGTTTCTGTCTCAGCCAAAATAACCTGATTTTTTCAATAACTTCAAGGTCAAAGAGCTACCTGGTTCTGGAGGTGCAAGTAATTCAATTGCTCCTTCATAAGGAATAAGTAGTAATTTAACTAATAATAGCAATAAATCCAATCCAATCAATTCAATAGCAAATTCTAACAACATTCCTAATTCTTTAGTTCCTGAAAAGAATAATACCACCAACAATCCAAGCAGCGCCAACACAATAAAATAGCCTAACAATTCTGCGACTGATTCTAATTCAGCAAAGAAACAATTATTTACAAATCTGAAGCAGCAGCAGCAACAACAACAACAATTATCAGCCAGCACAAATTCTTCTATTAAACAAGCTACCCCTACTCCAGGGTAGCTAGTCTAACCTTACCCTCCTGGTTCATAATAACAAAAACCAACAGCTTGGAGTGGGTAAGAAGATATTTTCAAAGATCTTATGTGCACCAATAATTTAAACATGATGGACACTACTACACAGCAATCATTGAATGTTTCGTCTATGAATCTTCTCACGAAATAGCAATAAAATAATAATAATTATAATAATTATAATAATAATCTTGACAATGATGATTTATTCGGCGGGCTAGAGAGTGTTAATTAGACTATGTAGAGTCTGTTTAGTGGTACTTAAAAGAATAGCAGTGAATAGCAAGGTACTGATTTAGCTGGAAGTAAAAGTAAAAATAACTATTCAGCTACGAAGAATTTTGAATTGTTCTGAGAAGAGTGATATCAGCCAAAGTATAAAATCTTCAATTAAGTTATTAGAAAATATTTTTATCTTTTTCTCTCTTCCTCTTTGTATGCTCATTTATCTCTCATTTTCTCTCTCTGATAATCTTCTATTTTGCTATTACTTTTTTGATTATTCTATCTTCTTTTGAAGTATCCCCCATCTGAGTTTGCTTCCTGATCGGCTAACTAAGAGGATCTTTTAGTTTTCTACTCAGCTGGGAGATTGAGGGAGAGAGGGTAAATAATTAATTCCATTAGAAAACTAATTGATCTCCCAGCTGAATTTATTATCAAATAGAGCAACTTCAATAATAATATTTGTTGCCTCTTTGTTTTTGAAAATCTTAAGGTCGGGGGAGATCAAAAGGTGGTGGTGGCAGTCATGTGTGATTAATTTATAAAAGAACAAAGAAAAAAAAGGATAATAGTTCCATAAGATATATTAGAAAAACTTTTTCATATTATTTATTTCCTGATTTTTAGCTCTTCAAAAAAACAACAAAACAACCCAAAATACATGCAAAGCGACATGAATGAGCGACTTATGTAACAATAAAAATCATCGAATATGACATTCGACTAGCTGCAGTAGAGAATGGAAGGTCAAATCTAAGCTTTCACTGTGAAGAATCAAACCCTACAGAAAAAAGCAGATGCAGAAAATGACTAGCAGTTTCTCAAGAATTTCACGCAACTCAAGAATCAAATGTTAGATGAATTGTCTTCCATGGGCCTTACACTAAAGAATCTCTCTGAAAAAGGCAAGAGCACAGCGTAGAAGCGCACTGTTAAAAAGCTCAGCACTGATTACGAATAACAACGAGAAAAATTTATGAGAAGTGTCAAGAAAATCATAAATTCGTCTTTCAGCTAGCGGTCAGTCTCAGGATAACGAGCATTAACTGGGCAGCGATCGACGACTAATCGAGACTAAAATGGATCGATTGACAGTGAAAATGGAATGATTGCAGAGCGAAGTGACTCAGAATTCTCTCAACAAGACGATGAAGAACGACAAAAACAAAATTATTAAAAATAAATTCATATATAAAAGTAAAACTAATAATGGGAGACTGATCTAGAAATGGATAAAGGGCTTCTCTAAGAGAAAGAAGAAGAACTCACAAGATTTGAGTAGGATCTTGTGCAGACAAATAAGAATTTTACCGACATGTTGGGTATGATTAACAAACAAGGTGATGATATCGATGAGATCTAGGAGAATGCATTTATAGCGAATTAGAATGTTATCAAAGCACACTCAGAGATCGTCAGTGCAGATAAAATACAGAGAAAGTCTAAGAAAAAATATATAATCTTTGCGATAATTATTCTGCTTGCTCTAGGTGCTACCCTTGCAATTGTCTTCACCCAGATGTGACATTAATCAAAGTGGAGTTCTGTTGCGAAATGGAATAAAAAAATAGTTTGAAAAAATAATGAGTGTTAATTTATTTAAACTTTTGTAACAAATCTAAAAGCAAATCCAAAGGAAATCATCAAAATAGGTTCGCATTAATAGAAGAAAAGAAAAAGAAGAAAAAAATCCATAAGTTTATTTGAAGATATGGAACTTTTATTTTTATTATCTCAAGCTTGAAGTCAACATATTTTGATTTTTCACTTGAAATTCTTAAAACAAAACACCATAATTCTGCATAAATACCTCCCAACAAAAAATCAAAATTTCATACGAGACAGCAACTACCCCCCTCCCCTTCCCTTTTTCTTAATGTTAAATTCAATAGCAGTGAATGCTTTAACAAGAGAGGTGTAAAATTGATGTTTAATGGACAGAATATGTAATTACAAAAAGTATTATATAATAAATGTACAAGTTAGTTTTGATGATTACAATGAATGGCATAACTAAACTCAACTAAAATTCAATAGCGATTATGATAAGTGTTGCCATAGCCATTTTGAATCGTTGGTAATTCATGCTGTTAGATATTCTAAGATGGCTATTAGACTGAAGACTAAATTACCTAAACTTATTGATAACTTTAAGGTTATTATTACTGATAAAATTATTGGTTTTGTCCTTATTGTTGAGATTATGCTATTCCTTAGTAATTCTATGGTGGTTGCTGGAGTTACTATTACTACTACTGTGTCTGTTGAAGATATGTAGAAAGTTGTTGTTAGGGGTAAACAGCAGTATTATTTTATTAATTTATGCCACTTTGATGCTGCTACTATGGCTAGAATTACTCCTACTATTGTTGAAAGGTGCTAAGAGGTTAATTGGTAGAAGAAACAAGTTGCTATTGGTGAGAAGATTACTACAAAGCTTATTTTTATTAGGTTGCCGTTGTAGAATTTTACGAAAATGGTAAGGGAGATGAAAGAAATGCGGCATATTCAGGGCTGTTAGGATCAATCCATGCAATCCTTTTCCCATCTTCCCAAACTCCAACTCGAACTACACCATCTTATTGAACATATTTACCTTAACCGTGTTGCTTCCCTAATTTCCAAAATCCCTCGTATTATCTACCATCTGCCCAGAGATACAATCCAAATCCATCTTTTTTATCTTGTTTGTATTAGCCTTCATATTTTCTGCCATCTTTCCATGTGTATCTTCCTCGGCCCTCCATGTTATTGTCCAACCAGTTACCCTTGAAAAAAATTGAAAAATAGGTTAAAAAGATGCCTTGTTAGTTCATTTGGGTAAGACAAAAATATGGAAGGAGTTGCTTGACTATCTGAATTACCTCGTACTTCCTTCCATCGAGCCATGTGTAAACACCTTTTTAGCAAAAATTAACAAGCCCATCAATGATTATCTCATAAAAAACAATTATTAAAATGTTACCATATCCACTGATTTTGTTATCTTCCCAGTTGCCTAGGTATTTCGAACCATCTGGCCAGATATAAGTACCGTTTCCATGTTTTTTGCCTTCTTTATAGAATCCTTCATATTTTGAACCATCCGCCCAAGTCTCAACCCCATATCCATGCTGTAGATCATCTTTCCATTGCCCTTCATATTTAGCTCCGTTAACATGAATGTATATACCATATCCATTTGCTTTATCTTCTTTCCATTCTCCTTCATAGATGTCTCCATCAACATGTTGAAATTTCCCTTTTCCACTTGCTTTATTCTACACCCAATCACCTTCATATCGAGCTCCATCTAAGCAGAAAATATTATGTTAAAACAGGTTTAAATTTCCGCTCAAAATATGAAACCCAACCAATGAATTCTAACAAATTACCTG
>Ga0302285_10001894_pt1 | contig 11713 bp, 9 predicted proteins | sample III_Fen_E2_2_FD_200455 | JGI IMG/M metagenome (GOLD analysis project Ga0302285, IMG submission 200455) | Peat permafrost microbial communities from Stordalen Mire near Abisko, Sweden - III_Fen_E2_2 | ecosystem: Environmental > Terrestrial > Soil > Wetlands > Permafrost | place: Sweden: Abisko...
AAAATAGACATAAGAAAAAAAGAGAACAAAAAACATCACAGAGAACAAAAATGAAAGAAACTTATGTAATAAATTAAGATGCATTTGAGAAAGCAATCCCAATCTTGGAAAGCAGATCTTTCATGGAGCAAAAGGAAAGCAAACAAATTCTTCTTTCTGGTCTATGCTAGCTTGAACATTTCAAATCATTAATGAGAGATCCATTACTCGAGCATCATCTTTATCCTTATTTAGATGAATTCGCTTAATAGGTCAGTTACAAATACGTGCCCCGCGGAAGGATCATTTATCATGACAATGAAAATGTTGGATGTCTTTTCTTTATCTTAAGAGGTAGTTTAACAGAATTCAAGTTAAAATCAGAAGATGATCTTAAAAAAGAGTTATTTTGGGATAGCTAAGCAGAACAATTGCGAGAGGAGCTTCTTGGCGTAACAAAAAAACAAAAAAATCTCCAAGACAAAAGGACTCAAGAACTTTTATAATTAGAATAAGATAAAGAGAGTTTTAATGGAAATGAAATGAATAATATTATTAGTAACGCAGTTGATTTAAACAAGTTAACTTCCCAATAAAGGCAGATTCAATTTATCCGTCAAAAGATTCAAGAACAACAAATGGATGAGAGAAAAAATGGAAAATCAAATGGCGCATAAGCATTTCAGCTGAAGAATCAACCAACATTAGAAGAGGTGTTCTTCACAGAGGAATTTAAAACATAATCTAAAAAACTAAAAGAAGCCAGTGATTTGGCACTTGCAAATGAAAAATTCTACTCCGGCAGTGCTGAAGAGTAACTTTTACGGATGGATAACAAACATTAAGAGCGATACTTTAGAGACCACAGATGCCTTTATAAAAAATCCAGAGATATTCATTCAGGACAATCATTCGGGGAACTCTTCGGAAATGTAGATAATACTGTGGTATGCAATAAGAATGCATTTCTATTGTCTATTTCCTCGAAAATATTCTAGCAAATATTTGAAGCGTTAACGGAGCGTCTAAATTATGTTTTCCATGTTCTAGCGAATAGCTTCCCTTCAACGAAAAAGGTCATTTTGCATGATTTTGCGTTTTAATTCACTGAATAGCATCTCGAATTTAATTAAACCTTGTTTCAAGAAGGCGACTCTCCAACATATGTCTACATCATGAAATCTGGAGAAATCGATTATCGCAAAAAGCTCCTAGTGCTTGGATAACCATAAATGAAGAGACTAAGTATGATAAATCAAGGGGATATCTTTGGATAGGAAGATATTTTTGGTTCTGGTCGATCATATTCAGTGCACTCATGCGTAAACAACTCCGTTGTGTATAAGATCAAAAAAGAGGCACTTTTCTTATTTTAGTTCATGGCGCCATTGAAAAGCTCAGTCAAAAGCAAAGCTGAGTCACTTGCAAAAAAGTTAATTGAACTCTAAGCTAGGAATTCTCTTCCTCCTGAAGAATAGATTATTAATGCGGTTTAGAGCATTCAAACAAGTAAATCTTAGGTTTTTGGAAGTTCAACGATGATTCAAGCTGAAACAGTTGGTTCTTTTTATCATCAAAAAAGCTCTATTATGTTAAAAAGCAACAATCATTAATAATCTTAAATTTCAACTGTAGGATCAATAATGAACTCTTCTACTGCTGCTGCTGCAAGAAATTAATCTTAATAATAAATCAACTTAAGTAGTACCAAACAAGGTTCTTCAGTTCAATCGAAGAAATCATCAAATTCTTTTTAGAATTTTCCTTCAATGCTGCATATTCCTTCTTCAACTTCAAGTTATTTCTTCCAAGCTAAAAATGTTAATTTTGGCGAGAGTGATTCAGATCTCACTATTTAAAATGCCTCATTAGCTCTGCAGCTCAAAAGTGTAGCTTCAGCTGGCAGAGAGGAATAGTAAAACGATAAAAATGGATCATAGAAATCTGGGAACAATAGTAAAAACAATAATAGTAGCAGTAGTTCATCAATGAAGAAGTAATAAAATGGTAAGATAGCTAACGTTGGATTATTTTTACCTTCCCGAGCATAACCAGAGAGTGTATATTCTAGGATAGTTCGACCTGATTCTGCGTTCAAAGAAGAGATTTAATAAATGAAGAAAGAATAAGCTGATTAACTACTTTAATTTCTTTCTAGCAAGACTCACGTAGAAAACAAAAATAATAATTCTGCAGTTCTTCATTCCCATTCTATTCTTAATAATAGAGGGTCTGTATCATCAAGTATTAAGAATAATATCAAGATATCAGATTTTAAGCTGAATAGAATGCCCAAAAATAAATATGCTTTATCATTATCAGTATCTTCGGATACAAAATAATTATCAAAAAAAGATAGCTTTAATATGGAAATAAATCAGTAAATAACACCTATTAATACATCTGTACCATCTAAATCAAACTAAGATAGTAATAATAAGAATAATTAAAGCGTTAGAGCTTCAAATGAGATTATAAAATAAGCAAAAAAAGGAGAAAGTGAAGAAACAAATAACAATATCCAATAGGCTTAATTTCCAAGGAATACATCATCACTAAACAAATACAAAAACCAAGCAAAAGAGTATTTTGATAAGGAATCAAATCTTAAATCAATTGACTTTTTTGCTGAATTCTAAAATCATAAACAAGATGCACATGCTAAACAGTTATCTGAACGTTCACATGGATCATACTAAAATCTTGAAGCAGTTCCTGTTATTATTGGATAACGATCGAATTCTTCAAATATGAGATAAAGTGGCTCTGCTTTATTAGACTCTAAATTGATCTAATCTAATCCAAAAAGTATCAGAATTAACGCAGAAATATTAGATCCAACCAAACAAGCATTCAATAAGCAGACTAGTATTCTAAATTCTTAATTATCCTAAAAAATAAGAAGCGCTGAAGGATTAACTTCAACAGAACCAGATGAAGAAAGAGGTGAAATAAACAGTCTTGATATTAAATCTCTTGAATCTCCTTCGAAAAGTACCAAAGCTAGTAGTAATAGTAGCAATAATTTTAGAGAAATGAATCAAAATAAAAAAATTAGATTTGCTAATCCAAGTATAAATCAACAATAAATGAAAGAAATTCCAAGAATGAAATCGTTTTTTAAAGCAGGAAACGATAATATTAATGGTATTTCATCATCTCCAACGTTATCTTCAAGGGAAATCGTTTATGAATAAAGTGTACCTTTTAGAATAAGAGATCATTAAGAAGATTTAGGATTTGATAAACCAAATAATCCTCAGTCTTTGAATTAACGAAGAACATTGATAAATTCCAAAATTGAATCAGAACAAAATATCTTGAAGAATATTGAAAGTTCTTTAAGTTTTGGTAATCTTCGAGCAGCGACTGGATTTAAACTTGGGCATTCATCTACAGGCTATTCAGGAAACTCGCATGCATGGAGGGATTAGTTTAAAAAATGAACAGAAATTATTCAAAGACAATCAACAAAAAAAGATCTATTTCTACTCACCATAAGAAAAGAATTTGAATTCTTTTAAAAGTAATTGTTCTTTTAGACTAAACAATAGGATTTTTTTCTCTTTTTTGTGTTTTCTTGTGTTTTTATTTAAAAAAGTTGAGAAATTATGTATGAAATGAAAAAAGATAATAAACCACAAATTGCTTTTCTCAAAACTCTTTGCGAGATATATCATCTTCATCATCACTTCTAGGGTTGTTATTGCTTCCAGCATCAGCCACAAGTGAAAGATAGACTTTAGAGAAATCATATTTCCCAGCTTGGAAGATATGGAAATCTTCACTTGAAAGTTTGGACTAGATGACTGCAATCTTCTCATCAAGTTTTGAAATGATTTTTTGTTCTTCAAAATCAATTGTGCTGCGTACATCAGCTCCTTAATCAACAGTTAACTTCTTCTGCATGGTGCTGATGGTCATTGAAGCAGACAAACGAACTTATTGCATTTTATTGTAATGTCGTTATTTGTTTTCTAAGTCATTTTCGAGTTTCTAGATTACTTGAAAATAACTTTCGTCTTTTGTGTTGGGTTCAGCATTTTCACTTGGTTAAGATACAGCTTGTTTAGTCTCTTATTTTGCTTACAAAGATGAAGTATCATTTGAAATAGACTAATCGTTTGATTAACCAACTTCAGGCTTAAGGCCTGCTTCTTGGGCATCTTATTCTTCACTCGATTTCATTTTAGAATATCCTGGATACGCCTTTTTGACAGTCTCAAGATAACTTTAACGTTCTTTAAGTTTCTCTTGAAGATTAGATATTACATCTTACCGTTACAGTACAATGCATGTTAGATCATCTCTCTTTTCTCTCGCTGCAAGGAGCTACTGGAAGCGATCAGAGGATGCATAATTTGAATCTGAAATATCGATAACTTCTTTCAGTTTATTGTACTGTGCTTCGATTTTTTCAAGTTATTCTTAGATTTATTTGGAGTTTTTTTCAAGTTAATTCTTTCTATCTCGTTGCTTCTTGCGGTTATCTAACCCTTTCTAGTCTTATTTCATTTTTTCCATTTGTCCACAGGCACTTTATTCGATTAATGAATCAGTTTTATTGAATTAAAAATCTAAGCGCTCTTTATGTCTGATGGATGTATTTATCTGATTTATCAATGTGCTCTGCGCTTCCATTTTCTCTTAGAATACATTCACATACTCCTTGTTGATTTTTTACAATTAAACGCACTCATTCTTTGCTATTTTTATGTCTTCCTATTCCCAACGGATCATCTTTCTAAAATTAGTCAATAGATAATTGAGATTTCTAATCCAATCCTCATTCTACTGCTTGTTATCCCCGCATATCTTCAAGATACTCCTCAATCGTTGAATCTACATTCTCCCAAGCAAGTAGTTCTCCTCTGTATCACTTATCAACGTACTCAAGCCCATCACCTTTTTTAAAAATAATTTTGTGTTAATCATTTGTAATTTATTTATTTTTTGCATTTATTTCTGTTTTTTTATCATCTTAATCTTACCTTATTCTAAGAATTATTGATTCTCTCTGGGTTTGTTCCATACTAATTTTAGTTGTACTCAGCGAACTTGAGTTCTTTTAGATTATGTGCAAGTTGTTTATTCGTAGAAATCAAATAATCTAATTCCTTTTTCATGTCGAGAGCTTAGTTCTCTAGCAAATGCAGTTCTTTAGTAGAATGAGTATGTATCCCACCTTTCAATCGAGGAAGAATCGTTGAGAGATTTCTTGAATCTTGAATGCTCGAAATTGGATCAAAGAACCTTGTTTTATCCTTAAAAATTTTACTTTTCTCGAGAACTCGAGAAGTATTTTCAACTTTCCCAGTCGGAGGAGAAGCTGCTAAGGCTGCAGCTTGTGTGTTAGGTGTTGCGTTTAATTCTTTATTTAGAGTATGCTAATATAAGTACTCGTCAGTGATAAAAAACGGTGAAGAAGCATTTGAAACTTTTAGGAGACGTTTTTAAGTAGGAGCAAAGGAACTAGATACAGTATTTGATCTAGAATTCAGCTGAGAAGTACCAACTGTTGGTCCTGCATCGTTATTCACTTTACGAGTACCGCTAAGAGACGGTAGATTAGTAACACTAAGGCTTGATTTAATCATAATGGAGTCTCCTTCTCCAACTGGTTTTATGATAGACTAAGAATCACTTAACGTAGATCTCTTGTACATCATTTACTTTTTGAGTTTAGCTTCAATAGCGATCTTAAGAGCTTGCTTAGTGAACTCTTTTTCTTTTTTGATGCTCATATACTCAATGGGTGACGAGAAGCACTCCTTGAGCTTAGCTGAATAATCACAGCGTAACGATAAACATGCCCATGGGAATTATACCCACAACCATCTTTTGTAGTAGTAATTTGTAGGTATTCTTTCTTTTAAGTTATCTGCTTCTCTGAGTTAACTCATGGAAATTATTTCATGCTGATTTTTCTTCTTCTTTTGTTTAGATTTCTCTAAAAATCCGCTTTGTCCATGGCTAAAAAGGGAAGAAAAAAACAACAAAAATCAATCACTCTCATTTAAAAATTTTAAAATATTATGTACTTATGTCCTTCCGATTTCCCTTGATGCGAACTACTCTTATCAAAATAATTATTGTCTTCATGCTGATTATCTTCCTTTTCAGAATCATCTTCTGACATGGAGCCTTCTTAGTTATTTAACTCTGGTTCGTTATCGTCATGCCCAGAGTTGGTTTATTTCATGATTTCGAGGATATGGTTCTCATAGAATTTTCTGAATTACTCTCTACTGCTGGGAATATCGACATTGAGCGATTCAATTCTCGACAGAATCATGATTTTCCTTTCTTTTTTCTCTCTTATTTATTCCACTGGCTTTATGCTTTTAGCTGGCTATGTAATGTATGGATCATCATCTTTGTTTTTCTTCTTTAAAGTCGATTCTTTTTTATTATTTAATTTCATTTTTTCCTTTTTTTCCTGTATCTTGGCTCCAGGTGTTCGTGCAAACTTATCTAAATCAGGCTTATCACTTTCCTCTGCTTCTGTAGCTTAGAATATCTACAATCCAAGCAATTCTCTGAGCAAACCGATGTCATCAAGTTCTTCGTAGGTTCCTTTCACTGGTGGATGACGGAATTCAGGTGTAAAGTATGTTTCAAAATCAGAGAATTCCTTCAAAAATCTAGAGATTTACACAATAATTCTGAAAACATCCTAACTTGAAGGATGATAATGCATCTCGAACCCTTCAATAGCTTTGTTGTACTCGATCACTGGATCAAACCCTTGTTCTTCTAAATTCTACCAATATCTACATAAGTCATACTTGTTGTTTGGATTAAACAACAACAAGAAATTTTCAATTGTCGAAATGATCTCCTTGAGCTTGAAATAGTCTTTCGACATGAATAGATGATAAGTCTATTCCTCCAGTTTCCTTATAGAATTCGGAGTAATTTTCCCAAGAATTTAAGCTATTTCTTAGTGCTACAGTTTTAATTCATCATGATCAACTTTATACTTTTCTTAGATAACTCTTTTCATGATTTCGTTGTTCATTATCCACAAGCCTTTGAAATTAAGCACAAAGACTTTAAAGCAAGCTACGAACACTAGCCATTCTTCATCGAGTACACCTGTCATACCCACTAGCTCTTCAATCGTTAGACCTTTCTGAGTTAAAGTGAATACTCTGAGTAATTTAATGAATTTATCTTAGCTCATGATATGGTTTGAATAGAATTCACAGATAAAATCCATTAAATGGAAAGTATCATTGATTTCTGCAAGTTTTGCATAATCCAACGAAGCAAACATTTTATCAAATGTTCCCGCCGGCACATCTTCCTGCGTAACAACATCGCTTGCAGGATATGGCAGGAATGCACATAAGAACACCTTATAGAAACTTTAATTCTTGCATTTTTCATCATATCCTTTTAGAATCGCAAGGTGTTTCACTCTTACTTCTTCGTTCACAAACAACGTTCTGCTTGCATGTCGTTCTACCATACTGTGTACGATCCCAAGATCAACAGGAATAATTTGAACATCACAGCCAATACTGGAACAACGACAAATCAAACAAAAATTATAAAAATTAACCATAACTCTCATTTTTAAATTGCAATGTCATTTGATAATCTAAAAAAATCACCTGCGGAGATATGCATTTGCTTGCGATTTCTTATCACATGTCACAATGAGTTTGATGTTCTTAGGGAAGAACTTCGGCAACCAGAATGCAACATTTGCTTCCTTGTTGTATTGCTAATCCACAAACAGATCGATTCCTTCAATGATCAAAATAACTTAACCGTAATTGACTTTTTCACCAAATTTCATTTCTTTTTCGAGCTTATCACTGCAATGATTCAACCAATACGCAAAATATCTTCTTAATTTATCTTCTAAAAGCTCAACCTTCTGCTGAATGTCCAGTGCTTCCTGTTATTGGTTTGTTTCATAGACAAATGAATCATTATTTGAATTATTCAAAGAAAAGTTCTTAAAAAGTTACTCTGAGTTTATTTAGAATTCGATAGATGGCAAAGAAGTAGTTTGAATTATTTCCTCCTGAAGAAGCGAAATGAGATAGAATTATATCTGGGAACCTCTGCAAACAAACAACAACAATATTATAATGATAACAAAGAACGAATATCTGAAATTTGTTCAAAGATATTCAGAATTCAAATGTAGTCTTTTGTTACCTTAACTTTTTTGACTTAATGATACTCTATCCATTTCACAAGCAACGTCTTCTTACCAACTCCTTCCTCCGCTTCAATCACATATGGCTTATTATCTTCGTGATTATTCAACGGTCGATCAAGCCATGCTTCGATCTCAAGAAAATATTTCTCTAATCCTACAGCTGACGAATTCTTGTATGTCTAAATCACAACTTCCGATGAATCGATATAGTTAGAGTATTCTGCTTCTGAATACTTATCATTCGTTGTGTTTGCGTGCTTTGTTGTCGTAAGAATCGACGTATTGTTATCGACAAGCTAACTTGATTAATCTCTTTCTTGCGACATTAGAAAAATAAATATTAGCTTTTATTATGTGTTCTTTTTGTTTCTAAAATAAAAAAATATCACTATTGATTATCTCCCTCGTTTGGAATTAATTTAATCATGCCACTTTGTCGTTTCATTTCCAGGCTGTCTCAAAAACACTTTATTTTGAACAAATTAATTCAATAAAATAAAAACTATGTTCATATTTAAACGACTCCTTAAAACATTCCATCTCGAGATAATAATTACTTCAATACTCCTACTCATTTTTAACAGCAAAAAAATAGATTCGTAAACAAAAATAATAATTAAACCAAAATTATGATGCGTAAAAAGTAGAAAAAGAACTTGCTTAAACAATAAAGAAAGATAATTTCCAGAATTTGTTTTGAAAATAATAGATTTTTAGTTGAAATGTGAGCATGAGTTAAAAAATAAAACACAAAGGGAGATTTTGATTCTTTGAACAGATCTTGATCATCAGATGTTTAGTCATGGAATAGCTTCACTTTTATATTTTTAAAAAATGGATTCAATGAAGATTCTTGTAATTGATTGAGATAAAGTTTCATAAAAATGGCTTTTACTCGATGTTACGAATGAGTGTGATATTTTCTCCTTTCAGTAATATCTTTCCGATGTTCTTCTTTATTCCTGTTTTGGAGTCTCTGTGTTAAAAGCAAAGATATCAAATGTTCATAAAACAGAAACGATTAGACGCATTGAGATATATGTTGAGGGAAAGGATAATCTAAAAATTCTTACACTTCAGCCGCATCATCAAGTACCATGTTCATGTACTCGTCAAATCCCTGTTTAGAACCAACAAAATAGTGCGCTAAGGAAAGTAATCTAACAATATTTATTTTGCAGTACAACTATTTTGCCTTCAAGTTTAGTTTCTGTATTTTCAAAAAGCCAAATCTAGACGCGAACTTATTTCTAGAGGAAACTGAAAATGGTTGTCTAAACAAAAGAAAAACAGAATTAAATATGACAAAATTTTCAAACGAAATCAATTAATCATTCTTACTAATGGATTGGAGATCGTTTTAGTTTGCTTTTTGCTCATTTATTCTTGCTAAAGTGTCTCTCTTAGTTCGTTTCAAGTTCCCTTTCCTTTTTTTTGAAATTTTTTTATCTCTTTAGTTGTTTATCTCTGTGGATCTTATTTCTGAAATTACAGATTCTGTTTTTTTTACTGTCCCATCAAAGGGATTGACGATTAAAATAGAACTTTAACTTCTTTATATATGCGATTTCACAAAAAAAGGATAAGGACAAGTAAATCAAAGTTAGAAAGAGAAGAGAAAGAAAAAAAATAACATACCAAAATTGTATTTTATTCCAAAACTTAACTGAAAAATATCATAAGACAAACATAAAATAAATTCTAGATAAATAGATCTAACTAGGTTTAATAATGAATGCTCAATGAATGCACTCTTATTTATGAACAAAAAAAAACAAAAAAAGTATGTGCTATCCTATCAATAATTGGTATTATCGTAGTTCAAAACTCTTATCTGAGATTGCTTATTGTCAGATGGAGTCTAATTGTAGCCAAGATAATTAGTATTGCTACTGTTATTATAATTGCCACTGAGTAATTTGCTCGATCCAGAACCACTTGGGAAAGTAAACGCCGCTGCTGCTGCTGCTCCTGTGGTTGCTCCATCTGCAGAATAGAATTGATCGTTTGGACTCCTCGAATCTTAGTTTATTGTGAAATTCGAAGGAGAAGCATATTTTGGAGTATAAATCAACTCACCACCATATTCACCTCCTTTCTGATTGATAATAGAAATATCTATGTTTTTATTTGATCCACCGAAGGTAGTTTATTTTGACACATCAAATTAAAGGGGTTTATCAGGCAAGGAAGATAATTGATTGGTAGTGGAGTTTTTCGAAGGAATTGATTAGACATTAAAATTAGAAATACCAGAACTCTAAGGAATTGCTTTATTTAAAGAATATGGATTATTTTGCAGCTCATAAGCACTGCCATTCTTAGGGCTTCCTCCCGTGTAACTACTCGAAGGGATGTAAGAAGTCGCGTATTTATTGCTGCTAGAGGGTACACCATTTCCAGTAAACTTATTGTTTGTCAATACGTAGTTACCAGAATTATCGAAAAGATCAGTTTTTTAAGCTCCGGAAGGAATCTAATCCTGAATTGTTTAAATAACAACAAAGAAAAGTAAATATTAATTCAAAGAATCTCAGTTTATTTGGGTTATTTGTTCTTTTTCCAAGGTTCTTACATTCACATGGGATAGCTGCGAAGAAGAACGTTGTTCTCGTTTAGAATACGATATTGGACTGTAAAGATAAGCATTAGATTTGGAGTCATTATTGCCAGCCATGCTTCTTGATTCGCTGATAGCATCTTCATACCTGCTCTTCAGCATCTTAACCTCGCTGATATTATCATCAATTTCTTTGCTTTTTGTCTTCATACTTGTTTCTACATTATTGAGTTGTTATTTGTAGTAATTCACCTATCTTGAGCTAAAAAGAAAATTAAAAAGATGTCATTTTTACTTATCATTTGTTTATCAACTTTGTTTTGTTCTTACAGTTCATCATTTTCTAAGAACCATCTGTCATAATATTCCGTTTTAATAAGACTTTCTGCTTCTGCTTATTTAGCTCTTTCTCGAAGCTATTCGTTTTGCGTTCTTAATTCCTCTGTTTTTTCTTTCTACCCTTCTTGATCTGACTTGCGTTTCTCCAATAGCTTATACAATTAACTAACTTCTTCTTCTTTATTCTTTAAATCATACTCATACTTGCATAGTTAGTTTTAAATTGTCGTTTTAGCATGCGTTTCCTTCAATAATTCTTCCTCAAGACGTTAAATCCTATTTTTACTGTCCTCACTGATTGTCATGCCGAGTTCGATTGGCATACTTGTAGTTGATTTCTAAAAATTCAAACCAAAAAAATGCAATAAAGTTAAAATAATAACAAAAATACCAACAATTCCTCCTTAAATCTCTTTTTACTTTCCAGTTTTCAATCATATTGAGTCTCTCCACACTTTATGCCGTTAATATTTTATTCTCTTAACCAAGCTGAAGAACTTCCTGCTCCTTTGAGCTCAACTAACTCTTGAGTTTCAATAGCTATGTCTCCAATGATGTCTTTTCAGCGTTGTGCTCAATAATTGTATCTTGAATATGCTAGTTCTAGAATCGCTCATCTTCAATTATTCCTTACAATTCCACTATCCTTTGAGCTT
>Ga0302285_10001897_pt1 | contig 11707 bp, 16 predicted proteins | sample III_Fen_E2_2_FD_200455 | JGI IMG/M metagenome (GOLD analysis project Ga0302285, IMG submission 200455) | Peat permafrost microbial communities from Stordalen Mire near Abisko, Sweden - III_Fen_E2_2 | ecosystem: Environmental > Terrestrial > Soil > Wetlands > Permafrost | place: Sweden: Abisko...
CTAACTTCAGTTGGGATGCTATATAATGTTAAATAAGCATATAAAAGCGGAGTTATGTTTTTTGTATGAATATTTTCTAAAATAATTTTTCTTTCAGATGAATCTTTTAAAAAAAGAACATTATTGTTTGTGGTAGAAAACATTATAGAATGATCAAAATTATCTGCAATTTTTTCTACCGATTCTAAAACTTCTTTTGAAGTTTTTAGTTTAAAACTTACATGCATTTCAAAACTACCTCCTTGAACACCGTCTTCATCTACATATGCAGCTTCAAATTTATATTTTTTCTTGATTATCATAATTATACTAATTCTTCAATTTTAATAACTTTATTAATTTTTTCAATAGAACTTTTAATTGTTTTTTTTACAACAAAACTACTTATTCCAAACTTTGTACACAAAACTTCGTCTGTTCTAGCTTCTTCTCCATAAATTCCATATTTTTCAACGAATAATTCTTTTTCAAGTGGTGTTAATACTTTTAAAACTTTATTTACGTTATATAGATTATCTTTAGATTTAAAAATACTATAAGAATCAATAGTATTGTTTGAAGGGATTTCGTAAGCGTCTTCGTTTTCTAAACTATTTGAAATGTCTAAACTTACAAGATTTTCCATTCCACTTGATGCTTGAGAATAACTTACTTTAGAAGAAGAAAATGTATCTTCAGCGTTTAAAAAATCACCTTTTTCTTCTGTACTTTTAATTCTAGCATTAACTTTTTCAACTTCTTTAATTTTATTAAGAGGAATGTGAACTAAAGTATTGTCGTAAATGTAATTTTGCAACTCGGCTTTAATCCACCAAACTGCGCAAGATATTAATTTTGAATCTTTTGTAAGATCATATTTATTAATTGCATTTATTAACCCTAAATTACCGCTACTAATTAAATCTCTAATGTTTGTTTTGTGATTATGAAATTCTTTCGCACAAGCTACTACAAACTTTAAATTATCTTCTACTAAAGCATTTCTAGCTTCAATATCTCCTTTTTGAGCTCTAATAATTAACTCTCTTTCTTCATCTTTTGTAAAATTCTTTTTAAGTTTTTCAACGTTTTTTAAATAAATTACGACTTCTGGTTCTAAAAAGAGTCTTTTTTTTGATTCGCTTAATTTTACGGGTGATCTCATACTTTAAATTTTTTTTTAAACAAAAATATTATTAATTACATTATATTTTAATGCATCACTAATTCCAAAATAATAATCCTTTTCAGTAAACTCAATTGTTTTAATATCGCAATTCTTTAAAGTTTTTTCAAACTTCAAAGAAATAAAATCATTTAACTCTTTTGCTGGTAAGTAATTTGTAAATTTATGATACATAAAAATTGTACTAGGAACTGCAAAGCGCTTTCCTGTTGCCCCTAAAAGTAATACTAAAGCAGAAGAGTAACACCGACCCTCTGCAATAATATCTAATAAAACATTATCTTTTTTTAATCTTTCAAAATATTCTATTGCGCAAAAGGTTGAAATTAAATCACCTCCAATAGAATCAATAAATAATTTAATAGTAAAACTAGAATTACCTCTACTTCTTTCTTTGTTGTAAATTTTTAACATTTCTATTCTTGTTCTTAATAAGAATAGAAAATCACTTTCGATAGGCCCAGAAAAGTAAATGCTGGCGTTGTCGATATCAACGCCATCTTCTAATAATTTAAATTTATTAATATCCATATTTTTCTAAAGATTCAATAATTTCTTTTTGAAGTATTTTTGGTCTATAGGTTAAAAACTCTCTTGCAGACATATTTCTATCTTTCAAAAAAGTAGCCCATTCTTTTTCCATTTTACTTAGTTTTGAAAATGGGGTTTTTTCTGTAAGAACTTCTGAATCAAGGTTATCAATTTTAATAACATTTTCTAATGACTGTTCTTTTTGATCAATTGATGAATCAACATCTGTAATGTTTTTTTCAATTGAAGGAAACAAAATTTCTTTAATTTGCTCTTCAGAAGTATCGTTAATTAAAACATATTCTTCAATTTTAGCAATCAAATCATTTCTTGTTGTTTCACTATCTACTTCTAGGTTTAAAGTTTGTGCTATTAAAAGCAATTCAACTTTTTTGTTTTTTTTAAAATCTATACTCATTTTTATTCCATTTCATAACTTTTTCTTAAACTACCATCTGTGTCAATTAATTCTTTTTTAATAGCTTTCATAATTATTTGCCTAGTTTCATCATCTTTTTTATCTAAAGCTATTATTGTATCATCTGTAGTTTTAAGATTTTTTACAAACTGAATGCATGAATAAATTGAAAATATACCAACTAATAAAGAAATAATTGAAATAATTAACGCTGTTACAATCATATTATTTGCTTTGATATTGACCGTTATACATACTTGAAGAATCTGCTTCTTCGAAAATTATTTGAGCAATTCTAGTTCCTTTTTCAATTATAAGATCTCTAAAACAGTATATAGTTGCACCAGCGTTTCCTTTAAAACCTGAATCATACCAAGAGCTTCTAATTAAAATTCCATTTCTGTTGAAAGTTGACCTTCCTATTAGTTTTGCTCCTAAAAAACTAGGAACATTTACATTAAAACTTGAATCAAAAGTATATGCACGCCCTGCTTTTAAAAAAAACCATTCTTTTGATTCATCCAAACCGTATACTTTTTCTGGAAGAATTTCTATAGAACCAGTTCCAGATTTAAAATCTTCACTTATGATTAAAGGTTCAGATTGTATCAAAAAAACTTTGTCACAATCTACATCTACTCCATTTTGTTGTATGTTTTTTTCTAAATCAACTTGCTCTGGTGCAATTAAAAACCCATTTTCTAATGCTTTTTTTGGATTATATATCATTTGTTTATTTATTTAGTGTATCTATTAAATTTAAATTTATTTCTTCTAAAGAAAGTTTTATTTTATTTTTATTAAACAATTCTAACAAATCTTTATAAAGAATTCTAATTTCTTCTTGATTAAGTTTTGAAATTTTAACTTTTTCACCATGCCCTAACTCCCATCCGTTTAAGATGTTGTTGAAACTTGTGTTTAGTTTTTCATATTCTTCTCCTTTTAGTTTATCTAAAGCTTCTTTTGCTAAGAATATCATTTTATTTACAACTTCAGGTTTAACATTTTCTGTTTTTTCGTAAAAAATGTTTTTTAATTCCTCTTCAGAATATAAAAGAGATAAATTAGCTTCACTTTCAGTTAAACTTTGCTTTAATCCTTTTTTAAAAAGATAAGCATTTTTTATTTGTTCAGTATAGCTCATTTACCCTAACAATAAACTTTTACTAGACCCAGATTTTCCAATAGAAATATTATAATATTCTTCCATTGTTTTTTGAGACGGGTGTACCTCAAGGTTAGAAACAGAATTATCACTTGAATACACTTTGTATTGCGATTCTGATAATACACCTCTTTTTAAAATCCCATTTTTTTTAAAAGTTACATAAAAATTACTCATTGTCTTTTATTTTAATTATTTGATTATTTATTTTTATTTTTAAATCTTCTAACGAAGAATCATTTACTATTTTATCATATATAATAGCTTCTCTTGCTGCTCTAGCTAATGTTTTTAAAGTTAAAACATCATTTTCTATAGTTCCTGGTCTTTCAATTAAAATAATTTTAACATCAACTCCTTTTTCTTTCATTGAATAAAACCAATCTATTTCATCTATTCTTCTAAAGTCTGTTATTACATATCTACCTGGTTTTAAAACAGATTCATTATCTAAATATGGTTCAAATGCTTTATTTATCCAATAACATTTATCTATTTTTCTTTTATCTTCTGCATATTCAATTAAAGCACCTCTATATTTTTCCTTTAAAGGGCCTTGAACCATTAGATATTCAAGAGGAATATTATTTATTTCACAAAACTCTTGTTTTGCTTTATCTGCAGCGGCTATTCTAATATAATTATTTTTTACCAGCTCTTCTCCTGTTGTGTCTTTTCCGCTTTTGGAAACACCTAAAAGCATTATTATTTTTACCATTTAAATTTAGATATTTTAAACATTTTCAAATTAACATTATTTATTACTTTCTCTTTCATTTTAAAAGAAGGTTTTATTTTTTCATCTTTTAAGTGTGCATATAATTCAAGAAAAAAAACTTTCAACTTAACATTTTTTTCAACATAAGCTGAACCTATTACAACATAAGAACTATCATCAACATCAAAGGTTTCAAAATATTTAACTTTTTTTAACCTTAGCTTCAAGAAAAACTTTATATAACTTGAAGTTTTTTCATCTAATAAAACTTTTTCAGCAAAATTAGATATTTTAAATACAAAAAAATAATTGTTTAACATCTTAATTATAAATTTATTTCAATAACTTCTCTTTTTGGTTTAATTTTCTTCTCTTCTTTTTTCATAACCTTCTTTATTTCTTCTTTTTTTATTATTATCTTAAAATCTGCTAATTGTAATGTGTCTCGGTTTATATTATAAAAAATATAAGAATTTTTCAAATAAGGAGTTAAAGTTTTTTTAACAACAAAAGCTGCCTGCTCTATGCTTGAACCATATTCAAAACAACTTTTGTTATTCATTGCTTGTAAAGCTTCTTTGAAACTTTCCAAATCTTGTGCATTGTTAAAATAATTATCTAACAAATAATTTGTTATAGGAACAAAACTTTTAAATTTTCCGTCACCTTTCTCGTTTACATCTACAAAACAATAATGAGTAGCTTTGCTTGAATCTCTAAAAGGGTGTCTAGCTAAAAAAGTCCCATTAAAATCAATTTGAAGAAAATAAATACAATCTGTATTTTTTATATCAATTGCTATATTATCTATATAGCAATCAATACCTTCTTCTCTGTTTTGTGTTTCACTTGTTGCTGTGTAATTAATATTGTTTTCTTTGCAATATTTTTTTACGAAAACTTCTCCAGCTATTCCTTTTATATTTTTACTATAGGCCATTCTAAATGTGATATTTATGTATTTAAAATAAGAAAAAAAAATTAAACAATGGTAGTAACACCTAAATTATTTTTTAAAATAATGTAATTATCTGGCCATTCTTTAATATTATCATCATGAGTAATCATAATTATAACACTATATTGTTCTTTTAGTTTTTCAAGCAACTTTGGCAGCTTCAATAAATTATTTTTATCTAACATAGCAAATTTTTCATCTAACAACAACAAAGAAGGTTTAGGTAATTTACTTATTTTCGTCAATGCAGCTCTAATAATTAAATTAACTATAGTACTTTCTTTTCCGCAAGCTTGATTTATATCCCTTTTTGATTTTTTTGGTAAATTATCATAACAAAAACTTATTTCTAAAGTATTTTTGTCTGAAATTTCAAATTCAATACTAAAATCAAACAAATCAGTTAAAGTGTTATTTAATTCATCATTAATAAAAGGAATAAAATCTTTTAAAATCAATAAAGATATTCCTTTTTTACTCATACTATTTACATAATAAGAATATAAATTTAACTTATCTGAATGGTTTCTTAATTCAATAAGTTTATCTTCGTATTTTTTTAATTGATCATTGAAAATTTCAATATTTATTTTTTCTTTTTCAATTATTTTTATAATAGGAGTTAAATTATTTTCTTTTTCTTGAATCAAAGAAATAAGTTTACTTAGTTCAACTTCAATTTCGTTCCTTTCTTTAATTTTTTCCTTGTTATCTAAATATTTTTCCTTATCATTATTGATTTTTTTTATTTCAAATATATGAGTTTCAATTTCATTTTTATGTTTTTGTATTTTATTGTTGTTTCTTTCTATAAAAAGATTTAAATTATTTGCAATAGTTTCAAAATTAGAAATACAATATGCATTATCTTTAATTTTTTTTATTATTTCTAACCCTTTGTTATTATTCGAGTTTGATTCAGTTTGTTGCTTTGTTAAATTAACTATTTTGTTTTCACAATCAGTTATTTTTTGTAATTTTTCTTCTTTTTTGTTGTTATTTTTTTCTATTTGTTCAAATAAACTTTTTTTGTTTTCTTTTTTATTGTTATAAGAATCAATTATTTTATCTTTATCTAAAAGTTGTTTTTTTATTTTTTTTAACTCTTCTATTTTTTCGTTATATTCCTTTTCTTCTGTTTGTTTTGATTTAATCGATAATTGTAACGTTAAAATTTCATTTTCAATTTTTTTTATATCAGTTTGTTTATGGCCGCACGTAGGACAAATTTCTTTTTCAAGTAAATCTTTTTTTATTACAATTTGTTCTTCGTATGATTCTATTAAATCATTATAATTTATTAAAACTGGATTCCAATCTAAATAATCTTTTTCTTCTTTCCATAGTTTTAAAATTTTTCCTTTTTGTTTTTTTTCTTCAATTAAATAATTTTCATTTTCATCTAATTCTTTCTTCACTAAATCATATTCTTTGCTTATTTTGTTTATATCTTCCTTAATAGAAGTTATTTGAAGATTAAAAGAAGTAATAATATCTTTATTATCTATTTTTTCTGCATTCCAACTATAATGATCTAATTTAGAAAACTTTTTCCATTCTTTTAAAATTAAAACACTTTGAGAATTAGCTGTTATTAACTCTTCTCCGTTTTTAATTAAGTCTAGTTTTTTTTCTTCATTTTCTTCTTCTAAAGTTTTAATTGTAGTTTCAATAATTTTAATTTTGTTATTTTCATCTTCTTCGCATAACAACATTTCTTCATAAGTTTTTTCAAAAGTAATTAAAGGGATTTTACTTAATTGATTTTGAAGAACATCTTTTTCTTTGTTTTTTAAATCAATATATTTTCTTTCATTATTAATTATTTCTCCTTGAAGTTTTATAATTTCTTCAGAATTTTCTTTTTTTTCTTCTATAGAGTTAGGTTGTTCTAAGTTTAAAATGTTTTTTTCTAAATTTTCATTTTCAACTTTCAATTTTAATAACTCTTGATTGCTTAATTTGTGTTTTAATGCATTTGCATCTAACCCTAAAAATTGATTTGTTAATTCTAATCTTTCTGCGTTTTCTTTATCAGTAAATTCTACTTGTTGGTTTTGCGAACTTAAAACTGTTGTAGAAAATATATTTTCATTTCCCACTAATAAAGATAATACATCTCTATCTGTTGCAATTCTATCCTCTTTATGTCTTGGAGCTTTCTTTCCATTTACATATTCATATACTTCTAATTTAGGAGTTGCTGAAGTAAATTTGCTATTTATTACTAAACTTCTTTTAATTTCCCATAATGCTCCACTAATAATTAACTTTAACATTACATAAACTTCTTCAGCTTCATTTAATTGGTCGTTAACAAGCTTTATAAATTTATTAGAATCTTTTAATGTTTTATTGAAAAGACAAAACATTATTGATAACATTAAAGAACTTTTTCCAATTCCATTTTCTCCAAATAAACCAACTAGTCCATTTATTTCTTCAAAATTGACATTATTCACTCCTTTAAAACAAAGAAAGTTTTTAATTTCTAATTCTTTAAGAAAATATTCATTAGAATTGTAAGATTTGTTATTTATTGCTAAATTATATTTGTCATCTAAAACTTCTAATTGTTTTATCACATCATCGTCTAATCCTAAGTTTTTAAAATATTTATAAAAATATTCTTTTTCGCTTAAAACAGTTTTGTTTTTTTCTTCCGATTTAATATCATTAATAACTATCGAATCTTTTTTTTCTCTTTTGAAAATAATGTTGTTAGAAATGTTATTTTGCAAAGAAATAGTATCGGCAGCTGTTATATCTGAAGGAACTACTAATCTTAAAACTTGACTAGGTTTAAATTTTGTAGTTGCAATATCTTTTACATGAATAGTTTTTACAGAATAATCATTTTCAATTTGCTTAAACTCTGGAATGAAGGTATTCAAAGAACTATCAAGTTGCCATAACAAATATCCTTTTATTTCACTTTCGTCAACTGTAATTTGGTGAGTACTACCACTATACGCGCAATTAAAGTAATTTGTAGCGCTTTTACTTTTGAAAAATTGTAATTTGTGAATATCTCCTAACATAATAGTATCACAATCTTCAAAATCTCCAATTTTTTTTGTTTTAGAAAACTTATTCCACCCTGAATCTGTTATAGAACCTTCTACTGGACCGTGATAACAGCCAATAGTGTAATTTTCTCCAAATTTATAACCTTCTAGTGGGTTTTTATCATCTAATCTACTCCAAACTATCCAATCTATATTGAACAAATTGTAAACTCCAGAATTTCTTAACAAATATATTGGATTAACCGGCTTTAATTCGTTAATAATCGGTGTTAAAGCGTCTAATTTTTCTTTTACGTACAAATTAGCATCATGATTCCCAATAATGCATATAACAGGAGATATGTCAGTCATTGAATAAAAGAAATAGTTGACAATATCTAATTGTTCAGGGCTAATTCTTGATTTAGAATCAACAATGTCTCCTCCTAAATAAATTATATCTGGTTTATCTAATATTAACTGTTTTTTTAAATTATCTATAACATGTATATGTTCACTATGTCTTTTTTCGTTAAAAATATGCAAATCTGAAATGTGTGCAATTTTAAGTGGTAATTTTTCTTTAATCATTTTTTATAATTATTTTGTTATACAAAAATTTCTCCTTTTATTTTACTTAACCCTTTTACTTCTTTTTTCACAAAAACAGTAGGGTTTTCTGTTGCTATAAAATCTTCTCCTATTAATTTAGGTATTCCATCTAATGATTCTAGTTTATTACTTTCGCAAAAAAACGAACATTCAACTTTTAAAGGTCCGCCTTTTAAATTTATCAACTGGTTATTAGAGCAATCAAATAAACCACTAACTTTTTCAGGACTATGTTTAAGAGATGTTAATTTATTATTGTTAAAATAAGCACTACCTATTACAACCTCAGGACATCCTTCTAAACTTTCTAGTTCATTGTCTGAAAAATCAAAATCTCCTATTATTTTCCTAAAAGAAAAAGGGATTTTTTTCAACCCTAGACCGCTAAAATTAACATCGCCAGTAACTTCAATTGATTTATCTCCATTCACTTTTGTGATGTTTAAAGCTTTATAAAGATCTTGTATTTCTTCATCAAAATTATTTTCTAAAGCTTTAATTCTATTTTCAATTGTTTTAGAAAGAGGCTTTTCTTCCTTCACTTCTTTCTTTTTATCTTTTTTTGTTTTTTTTTCCTTCTTTTCTTTCATTTTTTTTCTTTAAAATAAGTTTTTTTTCTTTAAAGTTTAAATAATTTGTATTTAATAAAAAAATACTAAAATGGATTTAAGACACGATGCTCATGGAGAAAAAATAGGTTTTGGAAATAAATCTGAAAGTTTTTTAAAAAAGAAATCAAGACAAGCTATAGAAAATTATACAGATACTTCTTTGTTGTATTTTGAAATTGATTATAATAAAAGCAAAAAAAACCTTTATGGTGAACTTTTAATGAAAGAATGGGTAAACCCTAATGGTATACAAATATACGGAACTATTGAAATAACAGAAAGTAGCCAATCCGAATTAGAAAGGATTCCTCAAAAATTTTTAAATTTAAAATTTAGTTGTTTTATTGATCAATTAAAAGAAATAGGTATAATGCCTCAAATTGGAAATTATTTTGCAACAAAACGTGAATTTTATTATATTCATGATAAAACTCTTTTAGATGCAAATAAATATTCAATAAATACTGATAATGAAGCAATGTCAATAGTATTTACTTGCACACAAATCGATGAAGAAGCACTTTGTTTTCCTATTATAGACCAAAAAATCTCTGCCAATAGTTTATTAGGCAGAGATTCAAGATTAGGAAAGTTTTTAACTTAGTCTTTCTCAACAACTTTCTTTTTTTTCTTTTTATATTTTTTCTTTTTCTTAACTATAGGAGCTTCAGTTAAAGATGTTAATGGTAGACTTTTTAAATTTATCATTATGTCTTTAATTGAAAAACCTGCAGCTTTTTTATGACCACCACCCCCAAGTTGTTTTGCTATTTCAGAACAATCGATGTTATCTTTTTGAGTATATAAAGAACAATCATATTCTTTTCCATTATAAATAAAAGTTAACATTAAATCATTAACTTCAGGATCATAGCAATTATCAAATGAATTAGAACTACCTCTTATATTCAAACAAACTGTATTATATCCCATAAATTGACAGACAAAACTTCTTTTGCTCATTCTAAAATCTTGTTTCTTTTGATAAGATAAAACACTTTTTCCTGATGAAATAATATTGTTTATAAGTTTATCGTTTTTTTCTAAAATTTCATAAGGAAACTCTTCAACACTATCACAGATTACTTTTAATCCATATTGAAAAGGTAAAACTGATTCATTCCAATTTCTTGAATCTTGATTATTCCAAACATCATAATCACTCAACAATTTTATACTTTTCGGTAAAGGTTTATTAGGAAACATTGATTCCCATGTTAATTCACAAGCTGCTTTTCCTAGTTTAGTATAACATTCAAATGGATACATATCTTTAAAATAATCATCCATTTTTTTGATAGAAGATATATGGTGATCTATCCATAATAAACGACCATTTCTTTCCATTGCTAATTCTTTCATCTTTTGAGGAGGAAAAGCAATATCACATATTATAACATAACTTTCTAAATCTATTTTAGGTATTTTTTCATAATGATTCCATCCAATTAATTCTGCATTAGGAAATTTCTTTTTAACTATTGCTGCAGATGCAAACCCATCAAAATCTACTGAATGATAAACACATGTTACTTTTTTGTCACTTATCGATTGATCTAATTTTTTTTTAGAAAAATAAGAAGTTATTTTTTTTATATTCATTTTTTATTTGTAATTTATTAATAACATTGTATGACCAGAATTTGCAATATGTTGTAAAAACATTTGAATTAATCCTGCGTAAGGGACGTTAGGAATATTTATATGTTTTCTAAAACTAACAATTAAAAAATCTTTATTAGATTTTGGAAATAATTGTTCTAAAATAAACAATAAGTTATATCCTCCAACTTCTCTATCTAGTTGGCTTTTATCAAAGTAATATATTACTTCAGGGTCTTTTTTTGCTTTTCTTTGAAACATTTTACTTTAAGTATTGAATTGAAACTTCTAAATTAAACAATTCCTCTCCTATTTTGTTTTTCATTTCTTCTTCTTTTAAAGAAATAGAAGATAACCTTTTATCTATAAGAATAGTATCTTTGTCAGTAATGAAATTATAATATAATTCCTCAAAATCTTCTTTTGGAAATTTAAATAATTCTTCTGGTGATACAGAAATAAAATCATGTTTTTTGCAATCTTTTACAATCTCAAATAGTTCTTTTTTGTAAACTTTATTTGGAGATGAAATTATATAGATATTTGATACTGAAGTAGAATTTACAATTTCGTAAACTTTCTTTTTGTTTTTATAAGATAAATATTCGTCAAGAATGATAGTTTTGAATTGTTTTTTTTCAATACTTTCTTTTAAATCTTTTTCTAATATAACATTTTTAATATTAGAGTTTATCGATTTAAATCTTTTTGTGTTTTCATTGTTATGAACAACAAGTAAAGTATTGTCTTTATCTTTTAAGTATTCGTAAACTGCTTTATCTGTCTTTCCAGATTGTCTTGGTTGTAGGTAAAAATATTTCATTTTATTTGTTTTTTATTAATTATTATCACTTGGAAATTCAAGTTTATATTGATAAGGAGTTATAACTTGCAACTGTTCTGGCGGGTTAATACT
>Ga0302285_10001899_pt1 | contig 11704 bp, 5 predicted proteins | sample III_Fen_E2_2_FD_200455 | JGI IMG/M metagenome (GOLD analysis project Ga0302285, IMG submission 200455) | Peat permafrost microbial communities from Stordalen Mire near Abisko, Sweden - III_Fen_E2_2 | ecosystem: Environmental > Terrestrial > Soil > Wetlands > Permafrost | place: Sweden: Abisko...
GACTTAGCAATCGTAATAGTAATAAATATATTAATAAGTAGATTTAATGAGTTAGTAGATATAATATGAAGGAGAGATGCAAGGACATGATTAGTAAGAAGAATAATAAAGATATTACATGGAAGAGATTGAGAATAATTATTAATATTAATTTAATAGGAACGATTATGAATAAGAATATAGAATGAGTGTAGGAAATTAATAATAATAAACATTGTAATAATAATACTAGACAGAAGGATCAATAAGGAATTCAATTAGATCACATTAAACATAAAGAAATAAAGCTGGGGATTCGTGAGAGAAAATTAATAGAAGAAAAATACCCAAAAAAAGAGTTATGTAAATTATATTATGATAAGTCTAAGATAGATAATAATCTGTTTAGATTTAAATTCCGTGGAATCTCGTGGAGAAGAAAGAATGAATTCCCTTTCTAAAAATAATTTCGTTTATTTAAATTAATGTATTTTTCCATTGTAAATTATTACTTAATATTGAAAAAGCATTTGAGTTTTATATTAATATTTATCCATATCTCTACACTAACTAATCCTTGAAGAATTAGCCCTATAAATTTATCCTTGCTCTATTGCTTACTTCAAAAGAAAAAATTATCACTCCCCTCCTCTTGAGTGAGTTTCAGAAATAAAATTTAATTTTTTGAATTCAAAGTCGGGAGGGAAATCGAATTTTTAAATTTAATTTTTTACAAGGGGAAAATCATCGAAAGTGTGATTTTTATCTCTGGGGAGATGCCAAAAAAAAAATTAAATTTTTTGTCAGAATAATTTTACAATCATCCAGCTGCATCATAGGATAACCCAACCCCCTAGGATGATTAAGCCCAAGCGATTTAGAGAAGAATTAGATCATTTTTGAAAGGGGAAAAGATAAAAACTAAAAGGAGGAAAATTGATTTCCTCTGAAATTTGGCAGTTAGAATTAATGATTTTTTGGGGGAAGGGAATATTAAAAAAAATTGAAAAATATGAATAAGACTTTTTTCAATTTAAAAGAACCTAACGAGAAATCACATTACAAAGCATATTTGCTTTCCTTTAGGGTTTGCATGTATAAATACAAGATTTGTCAATCGCTTTCATATCTTGCATAAGCAAATTTCAAAGTAATTTATGTCTCTTCCTAAACTTCTTAACTAATTTGATATGATATGGTATCTGCTTCCCTTTTCAAGAGCAGTCCTTTTCAATCTAGGATTTTTTGATATTGTATTTGATTGTTGTTGTATTTGATTTGTTCATGTTTATTTGTTGTATTATGTAGATTAGTTCAATTTTTTCTGTATTTTATATTAATTCTTTAAGTAACTGAGAATCGAATGGCTGCGGTCGTTGATGGGTATATTAAGGTGTTGAGGAAGATAATTATTAGGGAAGAGTTGGATAAGAGATGAAGAGAGATCGATTTGTCTTTGTTATTGTGCAGACAATCACTTTTTTTTGGAGCTCATAGGTATTATTCACTTAGATTGCTAAAAAACTAAAACTTCGGTGAAGGATCCATTCGAATTAAATCGTTTACGGGATAGTAAAAACAGTAAGTATGTTACTTAAATAGTGAATACCCATTGGTCTCTTGATATTTCCAGTATTCCCTGTGCTCTCACGCTTAAGTTTCCTCACAACGAAGAAAATAGCAGTGAAACAAGCAGGAAAGGTGATTCTAATTGTTTTTTCTTAATACTTTTTTTTGATTTATTATTTTTACATTGAAATCCCCTGAATATGCTTAGCTCTTCAAAACCCCCAAACCACTGGGGGTTGGGTTAGCTTTGTTTTTTCAAGAGATTCAAGAAAATTAAATCAAATTCAAATAGGGTTTTTTTCTATTCATTTCTGCTTAATAAATTAATTCAATTAATTCCTCCCCACCCCTCATAGCCTGTTGCATTCTAAAATGATAGTAAACATGAATATCATTACTATTCCATGTAAAAATGAATATAATTAGAAATACAATGAGCTTTCTAACGGTCACGGACCGAACACAGGAATCAATCAATTAATTAACAGACTCTCCACAAAACACTATCTATCTCTCAATACATTCTTAACATGCTGTGTGCCTGCATAAGACCGTCGCTTTTGCTATCACTTGCGGATATTTTATATTCATGGAAAATCTTTGTTTTATTTGTTTTTTCTCAAGTACAATACATCTACCTTCATCATTTTGTGAGGTTAATATATATGTACAAGGTTTATTTTTTGTTTATTGTTGTTGTTGTTCTTTTTATTGAATGCTTCTAATACTTGTGTCTCTATGTGTGGGCACGTACCTCCGAACAGCAAATATCCGAGAGGACTACTCACACAGAGACAGTATGAGCATATACAAAAATATGTTTCTCTTTTCATATTTTGTATTCAAAAATAGGCAAATTATTTATAGGAGTATTGCTTCTCCGATTAATGGCATCTCAGTATCATTCATTCATTTGCTTGCATAGCTTGTGAAGACGTGATTATGCAAATCATAGTGTAACTGTCATGTGCTTGTTTATTGGTTTTGGGGGTGTGTGTACATATCGTATAATTCTGTGTTGGCTTAGTTGACCCAGGATGAACGTATGACCTCTTAGAGTGTTAATCTAATTGAATTGAGATCACGTTTTGAAAAAACTCAGCGGGGTAGCATGAATCACTTATAGCAGCATATGGGTTTATACTTGCATCCGAAGAACGCCGAAGATGTAATGGATAAAGTCGCCACTAAGCACGCCATATTATCGAAAGTACACACTGCACATTTTTGATGGGAAATCATGGGGATGGGGGCTATTAATGTTTGTTTAGATGATTAATTAATTAATATTGTTGTTAGAATGAGGTTTTGTATGTTTTTGGAAAAATCGTAATCATGGGGTAGGGGAGAAAAGAAAACAAAGATTGATATTTTTTTTTCATTAAAAAGAGTAAAAAAAAATCTAAAAATTAATTAAGAATTCTGAGTTCTCCTTCTCCTTAGAATTTTTCAATAAAATGAAAAATACATACTTTCCATTACACAAATTTATTAAAAATCACATAAATATTGCTATTTTTTTCTTGTCATTTTAATGTATTCAAGAAAGTTTTGAGATTTTCCATTTCTGTGTATGCTTTCTCCATGAAGATCTTAAAATCTGGCCAAGAAACGTATCCATCATCGAATTTGCCTTTGAGTTTATCAGATATTTCATTTGTTATGGAATTCACCATGCCATAATAGTTCTACAGTTGTTCACCACCTTTCGCTTGATATATCGCAGTGTATGTCGACAACTGTTACTTGAGCAACTCGAATAGCTCGTTCTTTGAGAGCTTTCCACTGTTATCAGTGTCGTACTGCTGAAATAGATCTTTCATGCCAGAACGGAATTCCATTTTCTAGGAATTACTCGAATCCATACAGAGATATTCAAGCCATTCTTTGCGTGTAACATAACCACTTTTATCTTTGTCTAACATTTCCATCTCGAATCCGATACGATTCTCATCGGGAATGTCACCTTCATAGGCGTATAATAAAAACCTATTAAAGAGGGTAAAATCATCGATTGTTTAAAATAAAAAAAACGACATTATTAACTTTTCTAAATTTGTTTTCTCATTTTTTCTTACTTGATTTCCTGTATTTGGAGTTTATTATCTTTGTTAATATCAGTAGCATCGAATGCTCCCCAACTCTTCATAACATTCAAATACGACTTCTTATATACATAGTTCTCTTATATTCCAGGGCAGTCAACCTTCGAAGTCGATTTCAACACTTCCAGCAATATCTTAAACGATCCATCATTAAAACTGTCCTTTAACTCCTTCTCCATCAGCGGTTACAACAAATCAATGTTCACCCTATCAGTATTCGGCCCAGATATAGCCCCAAAGATCTTCTCAAAAATAAACTTAAACTCTTTGCAACGTCTCTCTGCATTCTCAAATGTCTAGACATTGCCATATTTCAAGAAGAAATCCTGTAACTCCCAGTTATATTTCACCCAATATATAAACTCCTTTAGACTGATTGTACCACCTTTATCTGAATCGACTTAGTTAAATATCTACAACGAATATTCTTCGATTTACTTCAATGAAGGTGATGGTATCCCTGCGATCTTACATAATCCACGAATGGTCGCTTAGTTACTTAAAACTAACTCTTACTTATCGATGACGTCGTTTTTATTAAAATCAAATAGCGCAAAGATAAACTCCAGTTTTCTGTCATAGTCATCATCACAGAAGATCACGCAAGTCGCTAGGGATTCATATAAATCAATCTCACCATCGAGACTGTGGTTATTCTCAAGTAATTAAAAAAACTACTCGCATTTATCTTCGAGCATCAATCCAAACGCATCTTCGAATTCGTTCACATCGAAAGTAGAATTAGTCGGATAATAATCTCTGAGGGCTTCGACTGTCTCACCTATTTAGTTCATGTTTCGCGTTTTAAGGAAAGCAATGAGCTCTTTGTTAGCGCTTCCTTGTGTATTCCTGGATGAACCTGGCAGGTTCTCGACACCTAAGAAATTACCCATTGTAGAAAAATATTTGTATCTTCGTGGGTTGTTCCTGTTTTATGCGCGTTTTTAGTTATTTTTTTATTGTTTCTGCAATTATTAATCTATGTTTGTTGCTTGATTGTTTAAAGAATAAGGAAATAATAATAAATTGTTTTGGGGGAAAAGGGGAGAAAATTAACAAAGCTATTATGATATTAGCAGTTTTCTTTTTTTATTTTTTCTAGTCTCTAAGAAAGTAAGCTCTGTATCGCTGTTTTGAGGGATGGGAGGATATGCAGAGACGATGATTCATATTTATGAGGAAGTAGATTTATATTTAGATAATTTAATGAGGAATAAAAGATATTTGTGAATAAGAAAACACACAATGTGATAGATAATAAAGGGGAACATAAATGTGAATATTATAATTCAAGTGCTCTTATGTTTTTGGAGCTACTTATCACTCTCCTTTCTTCCTCTCAATTCAGTGAATTAATGAACTATGCTAATTCTTCTATTTCATCACTGTTCCTGAAGTTAAACAAGTATTTCTACCCTCCAGCGAGATAGTTAAGTAATCCTGTAGATTAAATAGACAATTCCACAGTGAAATTCTTCGTGCTGACTCTTCTCAAAAGTGCCTTATGCAAGCTTAAACTAAAACTCGGTTTGCTGAATGATCTTGCCAAAGAAGCTGCAGTAGCTTCAGGAGAATCGAAACAATGCAGATAATTGTCTGCAGTTATGACTAAATGCGTGTTCGAAAAACCTGAATTAAGGGATACATTACGTTAGCCTAAAAACTCCTTTAAGATTAATAAACGATTGTCAAAACCTTCCACGAGGAAATTCTCAAAAAATGGCAGCAAATCAGAAAATGCCAATAAAGGAAGTTATTATTATTGTTCCTGCTGTTGTTGCTAATTTTGATTTGTTTTCGTCTTATCTGCTTGATCAGCATCTTCTTCTTTCTTTTCTTCAATTTATTCTCCTTCTTTGATATCTTTCTATTATTGATTTTCTTTCACTCCTTAACTCTCACTTTCCTCCTTCTTCTTCTTTTATTCTTTTTCTCCATCTTAGTTCTCAACTTTCTCACTTCTATCCTCACTCTTTATTTCCTCTTTCTTCTCTGCTTTAACACTACCTTCTTCAACTCCAACTTTACCCTCAATATTATCATTTTAACTTACCCCTTAACCCTATGGATACAACTATTCTCGAAGGAAAGCAATATCTTCTTATCCAAGAATCTCATCAATCTCAAACAAATTAGTAACTTTATTCTCTCCAGAAATCTACTTTAGCTATTCATTCAACTATTCGCTTTCTCCATAGCATTCTATGAACGATTTAGCATAAAGTACCAGTGCTTTCTAGATTGCCTCTGTTCGAGTAACTTCAACCTTCCTAGCTGTCTCCCATGCGTTGAGCACAACCTTAGCGAGATGCCGTTGTGTCTCTGTTTAGATCTCCGCGTGACGCAAGAAATTCAACTAGCTTCTGTATAAATCCTTTGGTTTTTGTGTGATTTTCTTGTATCCCGTTTTCGGTGTAGACATATTGTATACCAATGCAACTTTTCCACTTTTTCTTGATGCAATGCCATTTAATTCCGCCATTCTACCCTTTAATGCTGCAAGTTCCTACTTCGCTGCTATTAACCCCATTAAGCTATCGTTGAAATCAACCGCTAAGAGATTCTAAATTATTTCTACATTCAAGATTCCATTGAATTTAGCAACTTTCAATGCTTGCTGGTAATTTGCATCGTCAATGAATTAGAGTGCTCCACGTAGATGAGAATAACTTGTCTTAGCTAGCTAGTTATTCTGAAGAGAAACATCTGGCTTTGGGCATTGGAACTAAGTGTAGAGCTGCTGCTGTTATGACTTATTCTCCATGTACTGTAAGACAAATTATGCGAAGGAATTGGAGCACTCCCATCTTGCTTCGACTTCCAAGGAGATCTTCTCCAAGAGTTATCTGTGGATATTCAGGAAATATGCTCTACGCATATCCCATTCTCGTAGCATCTCAAGATTTTATCGTTTTCGATCCATCGAAGAATGCGCGATTAGTTCGTGCTCTTGAACTTCATTCCAACGGTTCTTGTAGTTCAGCTGTTGCTGTATTTGTGGAGGAATTTAGTTCTAATGCTGCTATGCTTGCTGATTATTATTTTCTACGTTCTAAACTACAGATCCCCATGAACTACTAGGATCTAGCATTAATCCTTGAGGTTTAGGATAACTAGTACTCCCTTCACCTGATTCTTCAATAACTGTTGAAGGTTACTAAGGTTAAACAACTTCAACGTTTGTCTATGGTTATGGTTATGCTTGTTCTAACACTTATGCAGTGATATTATTATCATTATTTGATTTTTCTTCTTATCCATCTTTTTGTTCATTTGGATCAAATTCTTTGATCGGAGAGCTACTGCTGGCAGCTACTGTTTCAATTGCTTTTGTTTCTTTACTTGTATCTTAAACTTCTGCTTCTTCTACTGGACTATTTGATTCTAACACTAGCTTAGCTGGAGAAGTTAATACTTCATTATTCGCACTCATTTTCTTCTTTTTGTACAATCACCCTTTTTCCTGTTCTAATTCGAAAAAAAAATCAAAAATCTTAGTTATCTTCTCTTTCTATTTTTCTTTCTTTTTTTTCGTTTCCTACACTTTTTTCCAAATTCCACACTCTAAGAAACTAACAGAATCTATGAGATCTACAGCAATCTTGCAAGGAAAAAGAAAAAAAACAAAATACATTTATGTTATTCTCTCTCTGAAAAACACTTATTAAATAATTAATTTCACATGCTTTTTTTAAGAAAATAAGTCAATTTTTTTCAATATCCAAAATCGTATGAATTGCTTTTCAATTACTGCCTGAAAACTACTATCCCCTATTCCTCGTTTCTCGCAATGAAAACCATGCAATAATTCATATTCATTTATCAACAATTACTAATAAACTGATATTTATCCTCTAATTTCATTTTTTTTATGCTATTTTTATTTCACTAAAAACTTCAAATATCCCCTTTGTAAATAATTTGAATGTCTTGCCTTTTTCTTTTCTTTTCTTTTTTTAGGTGCGATCTTCATCAATTTCATCAAATATTCCCCCTTGGGGATCTCCTATTACGTGGCATATTCATAATCTAGAACCGAGAAACGAGAAGTTAAGCTTTTTACTGCGTACTGGTGGGGGGGCAGATAATGGAATTCTGATTGAGTTTCACCGCATTTTTCGGACACACTCGAACTATTTAAATATATTATCTTACAATTTATGAAATATGTTTAGTATTTTGTAGTATTCCATGATGAGAGACTGCAATGAACGAATTCTGAGATTTTTATGTTCCGTCACAATGGAGTCACTTCAACAATTTGAATAATATCTCTTTATTTGAATGTATTAAAAGTAAATTACAAAAAAGTGAATCCAGTAAAGTAGACTCTCGAAAACAAGGGGAGGAATATGGATCAAATCAGACAATTAGTGAAACGAGAAGTAATAAACACATAACAATATATTTTTTAGCTGCTTTAAAATTTATTTATTTTTAACCCTTCCCCACCTGTCTCTCTGATCTGGTCAACTCACCACTAATCCTTTTTGTTACCTTCAATAATTCATAATTTTTCTAGAGATTCAAAATACCAGCTACAAAATAAAACCTTCAATATGGACGATTTGTCCATGAGTGTATACACATTCCTTCACCTAGCTATGAGCTGTGTAGGTTTCTTCCTTCCTTCATTCTAACTGAGGTTGATAATTCAATTTCAATCTCGGTGTTCTTGAGATCTAAACTGGGTGAAGACAAAAAAACGAGTGGCTGGGATTTAATTTCCCCAAGACTCAACGGGATCCATCCGATTAGGCGCTTACGTCATCGGTCTTCTCAAATAACTTGCCTTCAAACCGGGGGTAGCATCGGATTGTTAGGAAGTAAATAATTTCTTTTTCTTTTTTTTCTTTAGCGAGCAGAAAAAAGTTAGTCTAGCCTACGAAAACCATCTGATCATTTTCTCATTTGTTCCATTTTTTTTATTCCGATAAGTAACATAGAGTTATCGCATTCTTGCGTGTAGGTACCCCCTCCCTGTGATTTCTAGAATAATCTGCAAATATTCAACCCCCTCTCTCCTTAGTGAACAATATCCTTCCCAAGCCAAAACAAGAAACAGGTAAAAATATTTGAATTTTACATATTATTTTTTATTTTGTATTTTTATGTACTTTCTTACATTTTACTAAGGAGAAGGTAAATCAGCTGCGTATTTTTGTTGGCTTGCTAAAGTGATAGAATTATATTATTTCCTAAATAAGAGGTGGGGAGAAAGGTGTAGCTGTGGGAGATGGATTGATTCACTAAGTTACTGTTGGGAATTTGCGAGAATCAAATTTAAATTGTTCCCGGGGGAATTTAGAAATATTATTAATTTCAAATAAACCTCCCCTTTTAATAAGCCTACCAAAGGCATTTGAAATCGAAATATTTGAGTTCTACTGATAATTGTTTTGATTCTAGAGCATATGTTATTTTGCTATTTTTGGGATATTGATCCAAATGAGATTAAGGGTGTTATTCATAATAATTTTTGTTTCTTTTCACAGATCAAATAGGCTTTTTACGAGATTCAAAGTTGACACACACATACCTATCTGAAGATATTAGATAAACTACAAACGTTTTGGGATAGATTTGATCAATAGAAAATAAAATAGCAAACATGGACGACATTGAGAAGAAACTTTGTGCCCTTTAAAAATCTGATTTAAAGAATATCTACAGTAAACTGCATATCCCAGGGAAATTCCTAAACGACGAGAAGAATCGAGCAGATATTGCAAAATCCCTTGAGAAATTATGTCGAGATTAGCTGAGTGCTTAACCCAATAGAAAAGGAAGAGAACCAATCGAGAAAGAGATATCTAGATTAATTGGTGTGTAAACTGATAACATGGAGAAGATCATCAGGAGTATTATTGAAAGAATAGAAGGAAATAATAGTAATAATCACAATAACTCTGTGACTCTTTTGCTTGAGAAAGAGCAGTAATTATAGCAATAACAGCAGCAGCAACAACAATAATTCTAGCATCTCTAAGCTCAACAGTAATTACGCTCTTAAGTCGCATTCTCCAATGATATTTCAAGGTAAAAACAAATTAAATTTTAAAATCAACAATTCAAACTGATTTTTATCTTTTTTATTAGTTTTGTCGATGGAGCTGCTGGAGCATTTGGTCAGACACAATAACAATAACAACAACAAACTCAGCCATAACAACTCTGGAAGCAATACTAAAATAGTCTACTCAGTGCTGGCATAGGTAACTCCTCAATACCATAAACCACTCCAAACTACAGTAGTGTCTACGCTCCTTAGTTCTAGTACATGAACGGATAGATGTATTCCTAATCGGGGTAGCTTTCCAACACTAACTTCTAATACTTAAATCCCGCTGCTAATCCATATCAATCATCAGCTTTGAATTTCTCTTCGTTCCCTTATTCAGCGCAGTTGTATTCCACATCAGGTGTGAATAACAGCAGTAATAACAATAGCAATGGGTTTAATTCCAATGGAAGCACCAATAATAATAACAACAATAACAACACAAATAGCAATAGTAACAGTAATTCTGCTAGTGTCCCAGGTGGTTCTTCACATCTATAATCTACCCATATGTTCAGAAATCCTTCAGCAGATAGTGCATCCTTAGCACATTAAGGTATTTCTTCAAATATCTTATAATAGATTTTAGGTTAATAAGCGTAAAATACATCATCTAATCCAATGAGTTCGTTATCATATGGAGCTAAGTAATATGATCTGTATAACTTAGAATCATTTTAGTAACTGCAACAAGCAGCCGCAGTAGCTAATTCGTAGTAGTAACAGTAATTACAGTAGAATAGTAACTTTAGTACCAATAATAATTTGAAGGATAATTAAGTTGGTAATTCGAATCTTGTTGGCGGTCAAACGAACTAAACTTAATTATTGTTTTAAAATACATCCGGAGGAACAGGCGCATCAAGTGATTAACAACAACAATAACAACAATAACAACAATAACAATAAATATTCCCATAATAGCATTAATTAGGTGGAGCATCATAATCTTAATAATTTGGTACTCGTCAAATCAATTCATTAAGTGCATAACAACAAAACTAGCAATAATAATAACAACATAACTCAGGTTCTAAATTGAAGGGAAATTCTTAATTCCAACTCCCAGGGAAGTTACCTACCAATGGGAATAATACTAACAATAGCAACAATCGTGGTAATGCAACTGCCAATAACAACTCGAATACCCAAACATTGAAAAACTAAAAATCTGATGGCATTTCAGCGAATGGATAATCATCTGTTGGTACTACATCAATCTCAGCTTCTAAGCAACGTTAAAAAGGATCATTATCGACATAATCCAAAGGGATTACTCACCATTCTACAGCGGATCATTTAATCAGCAAAAACATCGAAACGGAATATATCAAATCCTGTATTTGCTCATAAGTTCCCCGCTTGAAAAATCAACTCATGAGCGGTCCTGAATTACTTTCCTGTCGAAACAGCGGATGCGAGCATAAACTGCACATGAGTTGCATGAAGATATCACCGAAAGACGAAGAATCAATAAATTAATTTGAATGTCCATCATGCATTCTCAAAAAATACGACCCACTGCATCACGTGGAAGAAGTATTAATTGACGCCTAAGCGATTTCGAATAATAAATCGTTAGATTTTATTTTACGTGGGGAGATATTCAATCGGATCAGAGATCATCCTGAATTTGGTGTGGAAGTTAGATGTATTCGCATCGATGGGACAAAGAATATCTACGAGACAACCTGGCCTGAGAAAGGAAAAATTTATGAATAACAGTTTTATTTCTATACTTACTAATATAATAAACCAATAGAGAATTAAAAACAAGCAGTAAAACTAAAAATTTGCTAACAATTCGTAAGGGAGGGATAAGTTTTTAACTATGGAAGAAAACCTAACATGAGAGATACAACAAATTTGAGAATCCTCTTGAGAATCTCAGGCATTGTTCAAACTATTATCAACTATTTGTTTTGGTTTTTACAAGCACATCTTTTTAGCCAAATTACAAGAGTTATTAGAGTCAATCATGAAAAAATAG
>Ga0302285_10001900_pt1 | contig 11692 bp, 11 predicted proteins | sample III_Fen_E2_2_FD_200455 | JGI IMG/M metagenome (GOLD analysis project Ga0302285, IMG submission 200455) | Peat permafrost microbial communities from Stordalen Mire near Abisko, Sweden - III_Fen_E2_2 | ecosystem: Environmental > Terrestrial > Soil > Wetlands > Permafrost | place: Sweden: Abisko...
GTATTTTGATCATCATCAAATGCTTTTTCTAAAATTGTATTCACATTTTTCAATGCATTCTCATTTTGAGCAACTATTGACAAGCTGACCACATTAAATAATATCAAGAATAGAATGTAATAATTGTGTTTCATGAATATATATATATGTATAAGCGGTTAGACCGCAGGATTATTTCTTTGTATTTAAAAATTTTGATTCATAATAAAACCTTCGCTAGTGCAGGCATGTGACCTCTTCTTCTTTGTATTCTTATCATTTGTAACTGTCTGAACCACGATTATATCAGATAAAAGGATGTATCAGATTTCAGCATATCTGTTTTTAATCTGATTCATCTGCTTCATCGAAGTTCAGACAATTACCACCAAGCTAATTGCAAGTCTGGAGACTTCGCCAAACAATACACACTACACTCAACAGGGTTTTTTCATACTATAAGTATTTATAATTAAGTCAAGAGTTGGATTTGTCTCCAATGCCCAACGGCAATCGCTAATTTCCAGCCTTATCCATTTTCTTCAATATCTCCCTTAGCAAGTCATTATGTTCTCGCTTTAATGCGATAAATGTAGTTACCCACGTATATACAAAATAGACTACTGCAATCAATATTGCAGCATAGACCAAACCCCAAATGATCAACATAAAACCACCCATAATTATAAATTTAAATTGTTTGTATTATATCCTTCTAGTTCAACTCTAAACCCTATGCTAGCGAGGATCAGCGACCCGTATTGTTTAATAATCTTTGATTATTCTTTTTCTTAATTACTTCCTTCTTTAGTTAGTACGGGTTTACAAACCCGCACCAGTAGAGGCTCAACAAGGAATTATTTAATATTCTCATCTATTGTCTTAATCAATGCAGCCTTATCAAAACCCGAACTGACATAAATAATCTTTCTGTCTTTTCCTATTAAGAAGATTGTTGGACCGCTGGTCGCTCCATATGCAGTTGAAACTTCTTTACCATTATATAAAGTAGGATATTTTATGTTGCATTTTTTTATATAGTTTGTTAGCCCTTTATTTCCTGTTTGTTGAAATTCAATTCCAAAAACTTTAAGACCTTTGCTTCCATATTTTTGTTGAATATCATTAATATCGGGTATTGCTTGTAAACATGCACCACAACCCGGAAACCAAAATTCAAGCAAAACTAAATTACCTTTTAAATCGGAAAGCTTTACTGAACCCCCCTTTAATTTCGGAAGTTCCCAATCCGGGGCAATCTGCCCTATTGCTTGTGTTAATTTATTTCGTGATGTCTCAGAGGACTCCTGTTCGGATATTCTCAAAAAGTCTTTCGGAAAACTATCGTAACTCCAGATAGAGTCACTTTTTTGTACCGGAAATTTCAACCGGGAGAAAGTGGTTATTTCATATTGTATGGTTGGAAATATTCTGGTAAACTGAACCGGTAAGGAATCATCTTTGGAGATGGCTAGGTAATATTTCATTACATTATTGGAACCTCTTAATTCCACACTTCCATTTTCAATATACTTATTGGGCGACAGCTGAAACCGAAAGCACTCTCTGTTATTTATTATCGTATCTCTTAGTCGGATATTTTTATTGGCAGGATCATTTATAAATTGAGGTAGTATTTTTCGAATCCAACAAATAGATTGTTCATATAATATGAAACTTGTCACATTTTTTATTCTCGGTTGATTTCTATATAGAATCCTTTTTTCTTTATCATCACTATAAAATGTTTGTGAGCCATTGAAAACTACCGTAGATTTATTATCATCAGAAGTAAAACGGAAATAAAATTTTGCGCCAATCAACGAATCTTTACTTGTAAAATCAAAATAGCAAAGAGCCGAGTTTATATTATCGCTATTTGTTACATCCTGATGTAAATGATTTATCGCGTTATATTCTAACGTTTTTATCGAATTAAGCTTCTTTGATGTTTTATTCAAAATATCATCATCACTATTTTTAAAGCTACATAGTAATAAGATAATCACCGGTAAATACAATAATTCTTTCTTCATATCTTTAATTCTTTATTTGGTTTTTCGTTTTCCATTTACCCTCATCACGCTTCTTTTCTTCCTCCACCTTTCTTCATTCCTACCCCCCCTGTAGGGATAGGTCGTGACCTGTCCTTTTCTAAATGCCCATTACCGCATTTATTGTATATGGATAGAATGCAATCCTATAATTGCCCCAAACCATACACATCCATTATTCTTTTCCTATTCGGACAGGTCACGACCTGTCCCTACGCAAATTCTTTTTCTCCTTTTCTGTAACTATGCCAAACAATACCAATCAACCAATACCAAATTAAAACATTTACACCCACACCATTGTCTGAATCGCAATTATATCAGATAAAAGGATGTATCAGATTTCAGAGTATCTGTTTTTTTCTGATTCATCTGCTGAATCCTGGTTCAGACAATTTCCCACCTGTCCATTGTCTGAATCGCAATTATATCTGATAAAAGGATGTATCAGATTTCAGAGTATCTGTTTTTTTCTGATTCATCTGCTGAATCCTGGTTCAGACAACTATCACCACCTATTCCCTACGCTCCTACTCCCGATTATTCTTCCGGCTTTGTTAGCACACGTTACTAGAAAAAATAAATCCCGCTCATCTATGCCCAACTGAGGAAACAACGGATAATCATTTTCCTCTTTTATTTTTATTCAATGCAAGTTTCGGTTTTAAGAAGTTACACTTCGTCTAATTTCATCAGATCCTCTTTGCTTATGGGTGTGTATCCTTCCCTTATAAGAATGTTGACTATTCCTTCAAAATTTTCTTTAAAATCCGGTTGTATAAAATTTGTAGGAATAAAAATGACTGTACTATAATAGAAAAAAAGGTTTCCCAGATGATAACTGATTGGTTCAACTATCTTTTTACCGATATCATCTCTCAGTTTGGGCTGATAATATGCCTGAATTACATTGCAAGGTAATACCTCATTTTTCTTATCGCGCATTGTTGTCGGACTTACGTGTATAAGAAATCCACGGTATATACCTTCAAAATAAAGCTTTTTTGTAAAAGTAAAACCTAATCCCTGAAGTATTTCATACCTCTCGGCATCTATAATTTCCCTTCGTTTCTTCTTTATTTTCTTTTCGGTCGCAACTATTGAAAAGAGTTTAAATACTATTAGTAAAACACAAATACATGTAACCACTAATAAGATGCTATCAATTATTGACAATTTATCCATAGCAAAAACTCAAATTATTATCCGTTTCCAATAATGTATATTAAATACCGAATCTATTATTCGGTGATTGGCTCTGGCTTTCTCCTCCGCATTTACAAACGAAGAGAAGATGGTCTATTGTTTTACAACACATCGTACTTACCATGCATTATCTTTTATTTTCTTAGGTAGATAGTCATCTTCATGTATTTTAACCCACATAATTCTATTTTTTTCAGGGAAAAATATTTCCAAAAACTTCGATTGTAGAGATAGAATCCGATATTTTAATGAATAGAATCTGTTTTCATATTTTTTTTCATCTACCACTTCAATTATTCCTCTTGTTATATCCACTTTAATTAATGGAAATACAACTCCTCCTTCATATGCCAGAGTAACCATTCTATTTAACAACGTACTAAGTTTTATCATTAACGCTTCTACTGTCTTATAATCGTCTATCGACTTGACAGAGCCCGCTTGGAAACACAACTCAATCTGATCTTTAAATTCAAAAAAGCAGTTGATTTCTAACCTATTCAAACTAAAATGAGCGTTTGCATTATCATCTGTTTCAGAATGATTACTGAACGATTGAAATATAAATTCCCGGTCAATTTGATTGGTTGTTTTATAAGGATCAAAATCCTCATAATTGTATACTTCAAATACTAAACTATCATTTTCATTCAGAAATGTTATTACTTTTTCCCAGTCATCCAAAGTAGCTTCCTGAATATAAATCACACTGTCTATACTAAAATCATCAAATGCCCATGCTACGCTATCCCAATTGGTTATCATAATTGTTTCTCTTTAAATAAAAACTATCTTATCTTTCTATTGAAATATATATTTTTCGTCTTCCCCCGGGGGGTCCAAACAAGAAGCTAACAATCTATTGTTTTATAACAATCAAATGTATTGCAAACTACGCTCCTTTACTGTTTATCATTATAAATGAGAAAACAGTTATCTCCTCGTTGTAAATGAAGGGGAGAAAGAAAAATTTACTTTATTGTTATTTTGTAGATTTCTTTTGGTCGAACAGAAATAAATGAATTTTTATTACTGTTATCGAAAAAATCAAATTTGACATATCCGTTATTGTCGTTCTGAAGTAAAGTTACTTGTTTCGTAGTTAGGTCTAAAAGATAATAACCATCTATTCTCACACTCGAATCATATTCATAATACTGATAGAAAACAAGTTTGTTGTCGATTAGATTAATACTGGACGGAATACTAAATGATCTTCCTTTCTCAAATGGCTGTTCATACACTACTTTGTTATCTTTATAAATAATCATTCTGCTGTAGCCTGATAGTGATTTGGGATCTTCAAGATATTCACTTACAATATAGTATTTAGAGTTTTCATCATAGTACATAATGCCCGAGTTAGCATTAAGAAATGAGAGTCCATTTGAAAAGCTATAATTATCAAAATTAAATATCTCATTACTCAAATAGATATGGTCATAACTGTATTCTCTTAAATATCGAATATCTGCCTCATATTTTTTTTCTGAGTTATCGGCAAGATTAATCAATGATATCGTGTTTGTATAAACTGGATTTGAAATCATGATTGAGTTATTAACTACTCGAGAATATCTACCATAGTCTGAAGATCCCCAGTCTAAAAAAGTTTTTTTATGAGTATAAACATCGTAATCAAGTATTGCGCAGGAGTCACCCTTCAAAAATCGGTTGTTATATTCACCTGTACGTACAATTAGTTCATTATCGTTTTTTGCACGGATTAATAGCGAAAAGAAGTCACCATCCAGAATATCAAGCTTTTTATCAGGAATAGAAAGACGTTTCAAAACACATTTGTTGTTGATATAATCATTGTAAAAGATTACATTTCCAGAGGGCGATATGTCGAAATCCAGTCTTTGGTTCATTGATGCTAATTTCTCATACGCGAAATGATTGGCATAGTTATGTATATAAGAATCAATCGTGAAGTTTTCCTCAACTACAGAGTCTTTATTTTCGGTAGTTGCCCGAACTATAATTTGATAAGCAACATTCGGAACAAAGTCGTATTTCACAATTGCGCTTGAAATACCATTAATTGTACTATCCGGAGCAAATGAATAACTACCAACTTCATCTTTGCCTAACTTCAGGTACAACTTATATTTTTTCTGGTTTGTATTCTGAACTGAGAAAGTAAATTGGTTAATAGCAGTAGGAGACAATTTAAATTTTAAATCGTTGGTAGTTAGTACTACTGTGTCCTTTTTTCCGAACGCATTATCTGAAATAATATCTTCATTTTTACACGAATAAAAAAGGCTAGAAAAAAATATGACTATTAAAATCAGTTTTTTCATGATCATTTATTTTTTGTAGTTATATATAATTATTCTTATGAGCAGTTTTCCCCTCCACATTGTTTCCAAACAAGAAGCTAACGATCTATTGTTTTATAACAATCACAATGTATTGCAAACTACTCTCCATGACTGTTTATCATTATGATACATCAATCACCTTTCTTATGTACGTGTGGTTTCAGTGAAGGTGTATTACCCGGAGTTTGTTTGTTGTCTCGTTGACGTCTGTCCGGTTTTCCTGTTGATGTTGCAATCCTTTTGGGGCCTGGCTTAATTCCCATAGTTTTTCCTCCTTAGATCCTTTTACATTTTATTGATTTATTGTTGTTCTCCAATTAAATGGAATTTTATATTTTACCTTTGCTAGCGTAGGTCTGCGTTTATTTGTATTTTGTTTGTAAAGGGTCACAGAACTGCGACAGCAAGAGGAAAAATCACCACTCTATTTAAAATATTGCTTTATAAAACAGTCACTATCATACAATCCGTAATAAAAAGCAGTTTGCCAAGAATTCATATTACTATTTAATCGACTTTTATAAGCATCAAATAGGAATGCTTTCAACCCAGTATCACCACCCATTTTGTATAACAATCTTAATTGAGAGACAATATTACCAAATTCTTCTTGAGCGTGAGAGCAAAACAATTCATTCAAATTAAATGATAATAAATGTTTCTCTGTTCTTTTTCTTAAGCAATCAGACCAATGCTCAGGTGGATCAACATAATACTCAAATAGTAATGGATTAATTTGTACAATTTTCATTTTTAACCAACTATCATTTTCTATGTCATCAAAATACGGATGTAATGTTTCTTCCTCACTATTTCTAGGATAACTTATCAATTTATCAGTGTTACAATCTCTACATGACGGAATTAAATTAATAGGAGTAACAGAATATATTGGATATAGCGACTTTGGTAAATAATGGTCTAAAGTGCTAACAGGTCTTAATGTACACAATGGACATCTACCATATGGAGCAGAATTTTTAATTTTGTCATAATAATCTCTTGACTTATTCTCTTTGGCAAGCATTCTGTTTCCATAAAGGTTTTTTAATTCATCTTCATTTAGAATGCCATCAACAACTTTGTGCTGTGGTAATAAAAAAAGTTCATTATTCCTTTTTCTATCTTCAAATTCAGTCTCACAAATTTCTATAAAATCTACTGCACTCTCAATTTTTTTTGAATAATCATAATGCATAGTTCCACTGATACCACTTATGATAACATCTCTAACTTTAAATGTTGGCTTGTCTATTTTCCTCATTTTTTGATTTCGTGTAAAATAAATTTCTCAAGATTGCTTTGCCTTCCAATCCTAATTGTTTATCAAGATTATTTACAGCTTCACTATATGTACCAAACTCTTCAGCAAGTTTCTTTAATATATTATGAAATCCAGAATCTGTTACTTCCAAGCCAAAGACTTCTTGAGTCAACATTCCCACATTTTCACCAAATGATTCTATTCGTAATCTATCAGGTTTAATGTTAGAACCATTACGTCTTAATGTCCAAACACAACTACTTGGCACTTCCTGTAGTACAACTGGTGAATGAGTTCCAATTATAGCAACCGCATTTCTTTGAATAAGCAATTCGGACAAAGCACGAATAAATGCAGAGACTAATGGAGGATGTAAATAAGTTTCTGGTTCATCTAAAAGAACCAAACTTTTCTCTTCTAAAGTTTCTACTAAACGAGTGATTGTAAGGAGAACTATTTTATGACCAGAGCTGAGACGTTCAAATGTTTTAGCAGCAAATTCCTTTAGTTCTGTATTGAAATATGATTTCGCTATTAAACTTACTTCAGCATCTTTAAATATTGGGTCTGCTTCTAATGTTTCTAAGGCTTTTAACCATCTTCTTGTTTTAGCACCGATAATACATTTCTCGACACTCTGAGTAAATTCATCAGTAAACTCATCTGGAACCTTTGCTCGAATATTCTGATTTTCTTTATTGATAATTTTCAACCCAATATACGAGTAATTTATATTTTCCACTTTATCCTTTTGTTCAAGCCGAGGGTTGATATTATCAAATGAGCTAAAAGAAACAAATACAAGATTTGAGAATATATCAACAAGTTGATTTTCGCTATCAGAAAAATAACTATTCTTATCAATTTGCTTCCGTACATCTAATAAAGTCGTAACCATATTGTCAAATAAAAAAGTCTTTCCAACTCCATTTCGTCCTATTATTACTTGTATATTTGATGGCGGATTAGAATATGGAATAACACTAAAATCTAAAACAACGTCTTGCTCAACATCCCTTTTTGCATTTGGATAATGAAATCGAAATTTATAGGCAGTTAGTTCTGCATTTCCGGATGCAAGTTTTCTGAATTGTCCCTCCACAGAGGTAGTACTAACATCCCTTAATAATGATATTCTAGTTACATTCTCTTTCAACGCCTTCTTGTATAATTTAGGTTTGAAGGCAATATCATTTAAAGCATCTAAGATTTGTATACGAAAATCATCATCAATTTGAGTAAGATTCTCATAATAACTACTATCTTGCCCTAAAGAGAAAAACTTACCATCTAACCTTTCAAAACAACTAGGTAGATCTGGTATCCGTTGATTATCAGTCATATTAAATTGACCGATTTTAACAGAGCCAAGGATAATCTCGTATCCATCACTATCGTAATAGTAGATACTATACAGTGTATTAAATGTAAACCAATCATCCCACTCAGAATGATATAGACAAATCATATCCTTTTTCTTTACTTTTCTAAGTTCTTCAGAACCATTTAAATAAAATATCATATGGTTGGTGAGTTAAAATTAAATGTGAGATTAAATATATATTTTAACGTTAAAGATAATCTTTCCGGTAAAATATAATCATTTGTAATAAAAATCTGAATAAAAAAAATTGATATTGGGATTATCCAAATAATCACTCTAATTATCCATAAGTAAATAAGTTGTCGACAATACTCTGATTTCAACTCTCTATAAATAATCACTAACTGATTGTTTGAGTATTTCAATCCCTCATAATATTCTTTTGAGGCTTTAATATCTCTATTAACTATTTCAATTATTCTGAATTGATTTCTCAATAAAATCTCAAACAATATTGAGAAAACTAATGCACCAACAAAAAGAAATGTATTATGCAATCCATTATCATGCTCTTTCAACTGTGTTCCAATAAATAAGATTGCAGCTGGTATAGCAATTAATTTGGTTTGAATCTCATTTAATGTTGTATGAATTCTTCTAATGAATTCAATTCTATCCTTTTCAATCTTATTCTTAACTTTTTGGAAAGAAAATTTCTCAATATAAAAAGAGAAGCTAACCATATAAGTCTGATAAATTGAGCTATAATTCTGAAGTAAATATCTGAATCTTTGATTCTCGCTCACTTTAAACAGTTCATTCAATAGTTCTGAAATAAATATCTCTTTTTTAGTTTCTTTATCAATTCCAGATTCTAATTCTTTTCTAAAGTTCTCAATACTTTCAATATTCTGAATATCTACAGATTCATATTCCACAGGTAAAACACATAATTTATTTCGTAGAAAAACTAATTCCAAATCATCATATTCATTTTTTATATAATTTGAATTAGCCTTTAATAACCCAATTAGCAAAATTACCGTTCTGTAATTATCAATAAATTCATTTACATCTGATTCATCTGATCTATAATTTATTTCATAGATATAAAATGGATACTCACATTCACTGTATTTGAATTGTTTTATAAACTGTTCTTTTGTTTGAAAAAAGAATGACTCCCTTAATTTATTTGAATACATTTTTATCTCAATAGGATCATCTATCGAAGTCAATGTATCAAGCGTTACATTTTTATTTTTATATGAAACTGTGTTATCAATACATTCATTATTATCTAGAATCTTTAGTTCAGACAGCTCGTCAGTTGTTGGTAAAATTTCACCAACTATTTCATTTCCATCAAATGTTTTTTTTGATAGTCGATTAAATATTGACAAAAATATATCAAAATTAGTTTTCATTTAACTGAGCTCTTAAATCATTAGGGATTTCTTTTATTAGCAAGTGATTTTTATTCTTATCATAGATTATTTTCTTTTCAGTAATTAATTTTGTATCGAATTCAATTTTCAACTCAGGGCTATCAAATGAAATAAATTTCAAGTTTCGTAGGACTTGTTTTTCTCCTTGAAATAGCGGACTTAATTGAAAACTTTCTTCTGCTGAAAACTCCACAAAGGATTCCGGCTCATCTGGATTTATAAGGCTAGAGATATATTGAATTGATATGTCTTCCTTTTTTTGTATTTGGCCTAAACAATAGTTATATACTTCATTTTTCAATTTATTTGCGATCTTCTTTTCCAAATGAAGTTCATTGTTTATATAATCCAAGAAAACACTCTTGAACTTTTCTGTATCTTTTTTTGAATCAGTATATTCTGTGCAACCTATGAAATATCTAAAATAGTCAGATACATTTTTTTTCCCTTTTACAAATGAAAGATACGTATCCTCACCCTCGTTATTCCATCTTGTAATATTGACAACATTGGCAACATCCAATTTGTCTATCTCAACTGAAAAATCTTCTGCAATATCTAAGTCAGCACTAATTTTAAATCGTTTCGTATTATGCAATACTGAAACCATTAAATACTCAAAATCATTAACAAAATAATGCGCAAAACAAACATATCCACCAGTTGCCTGTTGTTTTTTTTGAATTTCGACTTTGAGAATGCTCATCGCATTCTTAGTAAATGTAAGAAAGTCTATTTTTTTGTCCAAATAGCTTTTTAATATTGTTTGATAAGGAAAGTTAGTTATGTCTGGGTCAAACACCCCATATAAAGGTCTAGATTTATTAAAATAAGCATCCTTTGCTTTTGATATAAATAACTCATGATTCGCTTTTACATTAATAGATGATTTTCTTAACACTAATGTTGCTAATCCTTGTCTCTCCTTTTTCAATTCATGAAATATCAATGCTTTCAGTTCAAATTTAGCCATAATTTCTATGATTTTTATTTATTATTTTCTACCAACAAATCTTACACTCTCTCCTACCCATCTTTTTGGCTTTAGTAAGACTAACCGATACAATATCGCCACTACAGCGGTTCATGCCCCTGCAGGTACTAACAGAATGATAAACTTTGGCTTTTGGTCCCGTACATATATATACGGTAGAGTTTGTATGTGCAGCACTAAAACTTGCGAAGAGGATAAGCGTAAAAATAGTCAGTGTGAATTTTTTCATACAGATAAGGCTGTTTATATTGATTTAAAATTATTATTTCGGGAATTTGGTAAGCCGGATGGTTTACGTGGGGTCGTGAAAGGGAATACTTGTCGGCAGGCAATGCTACCGGCAAGTGCAAAAAGGAAGACTTCGTAAGTATCAGACGTCATAAACAAGGCAATTTATGATAAATACTGGAAAATCGCATTTCATTAACAGGGTACAAATCTACTTAATCCGGTTAAATTAAACAAGCATTTTCTCAAATAATTGCTCTAAAAACTAAAAAAAGTCTCTTTTAGCAGTAAAAGCACAAAAATGATGGGATAATGTGATGATATGATGATGTGATGATTTGGTGATATGATGATGGGGTGATGAGTTGATGTGATGATGTGATGATATGATGATGGGGTGATATGATGATGTGATGATGTGATGATGTGATGATGTGATGATGTGATGATGTGGTGATGTGATGATGTGATGATATGATGATGTAGTGATGAGTTGATGAGATGATGTGTTGATGGGATGATATGGTGATGAGATGATGTGGTGATGAGTTGATATGATGATGTGGTGATATGATGATGTGGTGATATGATGATGTGGTGATATGATGATGTGGTGATATGATGATGTGGTGATGTGGTGATGTGATGATGTGGTGATGTGGTGACGAGATGAAGATAATTATGAATTAAGAATTATAAATTATGAATTACAATTACGAATTATGAATTAAAAAAAAGTGTCTATTTACCAATAACAATTCTCTGAAAAAAAAATCAAATGACAAAAGTTGTAATTTTGTCACTCCAAACACGTGATGAATCCGAACCTGCGCCTGCAATACGAAATACATATTGTTTGCCGCTT
>Ga0302285_10001901_pt1 | contig 11692 bp, 5 predicted proteins | sample III_Fen_E2_2_FD_200455 | JGI IMG/M metagenome (GOLD analysis project Ga0302285, IMG submission 200455) | Peat permafrost microbial communities from Stordalen Mire near Abisko, Sweden - III_Fen_E2_2 | ecosystem: Environmental > Terrestrial > Soil > Wetlands > Permafrost | place: Sweden: Abisko...
TATTTTCCTGGTTTACTCTTGAAAAATGGTTTCCGGCTTCGAATAACCAATACAATCATGGATGCCGAGATAACCGATTCCATGAACCAACCGGTACGAAACTGACTTTCGTTGGCATGCAGGATGAGCAACAGCAAGCCGAAGGTGAGGTAGTCGAACACTGAACTTATCAGGCCGAAAGTAATCATAAACTTGCGTATAGCTTTGATATCCCAGCGTCGGGGATGATCCACCATTTCATCATCTACATTGTCGGTGGCTATAGTCATTTCAGGAAAGTCGGTCAATAAATTGGTAAGTAAAATCTGCTTGGGTAATAATGGAAGAAAAGGAATAAAGAGTGATATTCCGGCCATACTGAACATATTTCCAAAATTAGCACTTGTTGCCATAAACACGTACTTTAATGTGTTGGCAAAAGTGGTTCGTCCTTCACGGACTCCTTCCACTAAAACACTCAGATCTTTATCGAGCAGAACAATATCAGCTGCATCCTTTGCAACGTCGGCAGCTGTATCCACCGAAATACCCACATCGGCAGCATGAATTGCTGAAGCGTCATTAATTCCATCGCCCATGTAACCGACAACATTCCCGGCCTTTTTCATGGCAATGATAATCCGTTCCTTCTGATTCGGTTCTATTTCGGCAAAAACATTGATAGACCCAATTTGTCTGAGCAGTGCAGCATCGCTCATCCGGTGAAGTTCGGGACCAGTAATGATTTTATTATTTTCAAGCCCCATCTTTTTGCTTAGACTGGATGCAACAAGATGATTGTCACCCGTGATAATTTTGAGTGAAATACCAAGTTTCTTCAAGCTGGCAATGGTTTCTGCTATGTTTGCCTTAGGCGGATCATAGAGGGTAAGAAATCCAATAAACGTCATATCTTTCTCATCGTCTTTTGAAATAAGTGATGCTGAAGATAGTTTTTTATAAGCAATACCTAATGTCCGGAAACCCTGGTTACTAAATTCCTCAAAGTTCTTCTCTATTTGTTTCTGCATCGATTTGATGGCAACAACCTTTCCTTCCTTAGTTTCCACCGTAGAACAGACTTCTAAAACATTTGTCAGGGCACCTTTTGTAACCAGTATGTATTCATTGCCCTGCTGAACGGATATACTGAGTCTTTTACGCAGAAAATCATACGGAATCTCATCATGTTTTTTGTATCCTTTCAGGTCAATCTTACGATATTTAATAATGGCTTCATCGATTGGATTGGTAAAGCCAGTTTGGTAAAATGCATTTTGATACACATACAAAAATACTTTATCACTCGCATCACCATTCACATCAAGTGCCGATTGTACCTGAACAATTCCTTCGGTAAGTGTTCCAGTTTTATCAGAACAAATGATATTCATACTTCCAAAGTTTTCGATTGAAGCAAGCCGTTTCACAATCACTTTCTTTTCAGCCATTTTCTTGGCTCCATGTGCCAGGTTAATGCTAATAATAGCAGGTAATAATTGTGGAGTCAAACCAACAGCCAGTGCTAGCGAAAAAAGTAATGCTTCCAATACTGGCCTGTGTAAATAAACATTGATAGCAAATATGATGACTACTAATATAAGTGTCACTTCACCCAGGAAATATCCAAATCTCCGGATTCCACTCTCAAATTCTGTTTCCAGCGGTTTGAGTTTGAGCCGCTCCGAAACTTTACCAAACTCTGTATCTTTGGCAGTATGAATAACTAAAGCTTTTGCTGTGCCGCTTACTATATGTGTACCCATCCAAACAGTGTTTGATCGTTGTGCAAGGACAGTTTCAACAGGTAATACTACAACTGATTTTTCTACCGGAAACGTTTCACCTGTAAGCATAGCCTCATCCACAAACACATCTTTCTCTTCAAGAATAAGGCAATCACCGGGCACAATGTCACCGGCATTTAGAATCACAATATCGCCGGGTACTACCTCTTCAATATGAATTTCAACTTGTTTTTTATTTCGCAGAACGGTCGTTTTAATTTGAACGATAGCCAATAATTTTGCTACGGCATTGGAGGCGCTGTATTCCTGCCAGAAACCAAGCAATCCGCTTAAAACGACGATGGTCAGTATGATGGAAGCATCAACCAGGTTATGTAGAAAGATTGATAGCCCGGTTGCAAATAAAAGAATAAGAATAATCGGGCTTTTAAACTGGGCAATAAAAAGGGTAAATGCATCCGACCGTTTTTGAGGTTTCAACCGGTTTGCACCATAGTCTTTGAGCCTGTCATTAGCTTCAGCAGTTGTAAGACCGCTGACAGTTACCTGAAGTTTCTTCAGTAATTCTATTGCAGGTATACTCCAAAAAGACAGAATGTTTTGTTCCATTGATCTTGTTTTTTAAACTACCTGTTACAAACAATTAACTTACAAATAACCACAATAAATCAGAATAGGATGAATTAAATTGTATAGATTCAGACACTAATACTTTAATTATTTTCACTGATTTTCGTCTTACTATTTATTCCGTGTTGTTATCACCAAACTTATGAAAGCTACCTACTTCCTACATCTACTACCTTCTAAATACTATTTTCTACCTGTTACCTTCTAAATATTAAATGCCAGTTTGATACCCTGTATCAGCATATTTGCACCTAGAACACCTATAATCAAACCCATAATTTTACCAACAATCACAAAACGCTTGTCACCTACAAACCGGACGATATACCCGCTGTAAATGAATGCATAATATGTCATCAACACTATGACAGCAAAGATGAATATGGTTATTCCAAGATTCAATATTCTCTCTTTCACCACGAAGTTCATAGCTGTCACAATAGTACCGGGACCAGCCAGAATAGGAATTGCCAGGGGTGAAATGGCTAAACCATCATCGAAGGAAGTATCACCCTCCATATTTGCTCCCGGTTTCTTGGATTGCAGCATTTCGAAACCGATAAAGAAAATGAGTATTCCTCCAAAGACTTTAAAAGCCGGAATCGTAAGTCCGAATATCTGGAAAATATACTGACCGATTAAAATGAAGGAGAATACAATTAGAAAGGCAACAATACAGGCGGTTTTGGCTATTTCTTTTTTTTTCTTATCCGAAACTCCTTCGGTAAGTTTTACAAAGATAGGGATGTTGGCAATCGGATTCATGATTGCAAAAAATGCCATAAAAACTGTGAGTGAATATGCCCAGATATTTTCCATAGACTATTTTGATTGGTTGTAATACTCTTTTACAAAATTATGTATTTGATCCTGAGTCATTTTATCGGTATTTATAGTGTGAATCTTAATATGATCAAAATCATGATCAAATTTCAACTGGTTGTACAGGTTATTTTTTACATCTGCAGGACCGAATAGAACAACCTGGTTATAATTGCTGATGATATCACAAATTTCGAGGTAATAAGCAGTCTGTAAATGTTGTTCTCTTTTAGTCTCAGCAGTATCGGAATGTTTTTTAGTAGTTGCCGCTACTTCCTTTTCGCTGGATTCGAATTCTATATTTCTTGAAACAATATTTTTATCAATTAGTTCCATTAAATATGCATTTGTATAATCTATATAGATTCCAAGTTTTTTGTTGGCTTTAGTATTTGTCATAATCGTATGTATATTAATCAATTCAAAATTTCTATTTAAAAAAATCAGAATATAATTCCTATCTTAAATCAGGAAATGAAATCAGGGTAAAAATTAAAATTATTACCCCGATTTCAAAGACCTGAATTATATTCTGTTTTTAAATCTGTCAAATTGAATCCTCGTATTTATTTCTTATCAGTAACTGCATCAGGAGTTCTCTCCTGTTCCTTCTTAACCTCCTGTTTAATAGATTTTTCTTCTTTAACAGGCCTGTTATTTGTGCGATTTACATTTTGAGGTTGTACAACCTTTGTCCTGTTCACATTGTTGGCCGGAGTCGAAGTCCGTTGAACAGGTTTGTTATTATCCTGCTGGTTTACAATCCTTGGTTGTGAGGGCTGAACATTATTGTTTTGCTGATTCATATCGGTGCGCTGAACGGGCCGTGACTGAACAGGAGGTGCATTGTTATTCTGAGGATTCACAACATTCGGTTGTCGGTCAGGTCTGTTATTCTCCGTAGGAACAGGTTTTGGAGGTTGCATGGGTTGAATACTCCTGGTCGGATTGGAAGGAGTAGTTATTCTGTTCTGTTGCTTTTGATTATTATCCTGACGATTCAAATTGTTTTGTTGAACCGGCTGATTATTATTTTGAGGTCTGATAGCATCGGGTTTTGTTACCGGCCTGTTGTTATCCAACGGATTGGACATTGGAATTTGTTCCTGCCTAATCGAACGGTTTGCCGGTGTAGAGATTCGGTTTTGTTGATCCTGACGATTACCAGGTTGATTTATATTCCTTTGTGGAGCAGGTTGTATATTCTGATTTTGTGGAGTCGTTGTCCGGGTTGGCTGAGTAATGGTACGGTTAACGGGATTCCCAATCTGATTTTGTTTAAACGAATTTGTTGCAGGAGATCTCCTGACGTTATTAATATTCGTAACACGTGCCGGAACAGGTTTTCGGCCTGTATTCGTATTTTTAGTTACCTGAGGCCTATAAATCCGGAGTTGTCCATTATTGATTACCTGACCTGGTTTATTGTTTTCCTGAACAGCAAAAGATCTCACGGTTCTCCCGGTAGCCTTTTGAACTGCTTCCCTGGAAGGACCTGCAGCATAGGTTGAATTACGGGTTCTGTCGTTAAAGGTTCTGCGAATGACGGATGAATTCCTGACAATTCTGTCATTTTCAGAGCGGTTGACATAATAATTATGGATGTCATCACGTTCAAAATCCATATTCCTTACAAACAACCAATGATCATTGTGACTGTCGTACCCCCTGTCAAAACTCATACTCAGCGTTACACCCGGTTCCATAGGCGACCAGCCATAATATCCATCGGCTTCGCGCCAATTGACCCATGCAGGACCCCATTCATTATCGGGTACCCAGAACCAACCAAAGGAATCATTAAAACTCCATCGCCCATAATGAAAGGTAGCCCAACCCCATTCGTAATCGGAAGCCCAGGTCCAACCATAATCGGTCAGTATCCAGTGTCCGTCGGTAGAGTAAGGTACAAATTCTGAACCGGCATCCGGTAACCAGACATACCCGTAGTCGGAATACTCAATCCATTGGCCATAGGGACTCAATTGATCATAAAAGACCTGAAAACTGATATTGGTCTCCTGTGCTGATGTCTGTCGGGGATATATAATGCAGGATGTCATAAAGATGACAAAAAGTAAAACAATCTTGATATTTGCTTTCATAATAAGAGTTATTAAGAATGAAGTAACATTGGTTAATTCAATAAAAAAAAGAGTTTATTTAATAGTTCAAAGGTACAGATGTTAAACAGCAAAGGTGTTACATAATTTTAAAAATAAGTTACATAATTCTCACTATTCAATGAGGAACTTTACCTTTAAAATCATAATAAATAGCTATTTACGCTTATGACTTTAATCTGATTTATTTGTAAATCCTTCAATATTCAGAATAGAATATACAAAAATCAGCCATTTGTTTTTTTGGAACAAATGGCTGATTTTTGTATATTAATGTTTATAAAACGTCAAATAGTTAATTCGTACTTATTGGTTTAACATTTTATAAAGTTCATTCAAATCAGGAGATAATATCACTTCAGTCCTTCGGTTAGAAGCACGTCCTACAGAAGTATCATTTGGATCCAAAGGACGGAATTCACTTCTTCCTGAAGCAGTGATACGTCGGGAATCAAAACCATTATTTACTGTCAATATTCTGACAATGGCAGTTGCCCGTGCAGTACTTAAATCCCAGTTATCCTTAAAATGTATCGTTTTAATTGGCACATTATCGGTATGACCTTCAATCAGTACATTGATGTCCTTTGTACTATTTAGTACCAGTGCAAGCGACCGTAGTGCTGCAACCCCTAAAGGATCGACCACATCACTACCCGATTTAAAAAGCAGTTTTTCCTGAAGCGAAACATACACACTACCATCTTTAATGGATACTGAAAGTTCATCTGTTTTATATTTCATCAGGGCATCGGAAATAGAATTCTTGAGCCGACCCAGCACATCCTTTTGAGATTGGATGATATTCTGGAGGTTTTTTAAACGGGTCGCCTGATCGGCAATGGTCATTTCGGATGCAGTAGAAAGATTTTTCAAATCTTTATAGACCGAAGCGTTTTGATTTTGAAGGGAAGCCTTTTGGTTTTGCAGAGACGATTTATCAGCATTCAGGTTCGAAACCTGCTGGTTGCAATCGTTCAACTGACCATGGGTTGTCGTACTGTCCATCTGTAAATTACTGACATGGACTCTTGATGCCACCAGTTTTTTACCGGGACCGCATGATGTGAATGCCAAACTAAGGATCAAAAAGGAAGAAGAAATGACATAAGTTGCTCTTTTCATTTTATCTGTTTTTATGTAAATTATAATGTTACAAAGTTGGGTATTATCAAATTTCTAATTGTTACACAACTTTGTAAATCTATTGCATAATTCACACATTTATAAAAATAAAGCAGCAAATCGCATAGTGTTTAAAAAGGATACCCAATTGCAATATTCAACACTAAATTACGTGTCCTCCAGGAAGGGTTTCCAAAGTCTATCTGGTTGATGACCCAACGCTGATTATCAGGTAACCAGGGCTTTCTCAGTGGCATGGCCACATCAAACCGTAAGATGAAAAAGGATACATCAAGTCTCAACCCTACTCCTGCCCCGACTGCCATTTCGTTCATGAATGTTGAAAACAAAAAAGGTGTACCAATCTTGGATGGGTTGGATTTTTGCAACCAGACATTTCCTGCATCAACAAATAAAGCACCCTTTAAAAACCGGTAAATGCCGAAGCGATATTCTGCATTCATCTCCAGCTTTATATCACCACCCAATTGCAGGATTGCTCTGGTAGAATCATTCTGTTGATTAATACCCGGCCCGAGTGAATTAATCTGAAATGCACGGACACTGTTGGGACCACCACTAAAGAATTGTTTGCTGTAGGGCATTACTGCAGAGTTTCCATACGGATTTGCCACACCGGCATAAACCCGCATGGCTATTTTATTCATATCTTCAAAATTATAATAAGCGCGACCTTCCAAACTTAATTTGGCATATTGGGAGTAAATTGCACCAACCATTTTTGATGGATTCGTAGAATTTGCATGTTCCCCATTGAGTAATTTAGCTGCTGAAAATAAATTACCGGCAGTCTCAGCATTGAATTGTAAATAATATTGAATCTTTTTAGCTGGTAGAAGCATTTCATTATAAGTAAACGCATAACTTGCACCGGCAATGAATTGTTCCTCATAACTTTTTTTCAAATACGGAATTGTATCCAATAATCTTTGAAATAAGGCTGTTTTATTTCTGACGGTGGTATAACTGATATTGACCGGATTAAATTCCTGTTCCACCCGGGTACTTGCCTTCCATTTGAAGCCATATATGAATTGAAAGGTGTTCATATCAAAATATTCAACTCTTTTCATATAGTTATAGGAAAGCAAAAACCTGGTTTTAGGATTGTACCTGCTGCGCGATTTAATTGAAAAGGGCACGAGGAATCTCGGAAAAGTCAATTCAGCCTGAGGATTCAATGAATACGAATAGTTTGTATTATTTTGTCCTAACTGGGCTTCAAAAGACCCGGCCATAGTCAGATTGAGTTGTTCAGCACCTTTAAAAGTATTCCTGTTCAGAACACTTAAATTAAGCTGGGGACCTGTATAATTGTTTGTTTTTGAAATTATATCCAATTCAGCTCTTAAAGTATGTTTTGGAAGTGGTGTCATTAAAATGGTGACATCCAATAAACCTGTTGCAGCCGTATCACTCTCGGTCAACTTAACCTGCACAAATTTAAAATTACCCATCGACATAAGCCGGTTCAGGGTTATGTTATGATTTTCCCTGGAATAAATTTGATTTTTCCTCAGGAAGACAGATCTCATGATTACTTTCGGAGTAATACTCTGTTCTTCAGCTTTTCCCAGGAATACAGCCCTGCGAACTACAATGGTATCAATCGTACTGTCTTTGGGTTCTTCGGACAAAGAAAAGTTTTGATTAATGAAAATATGGTTAATCCTGTAAACAGTCAAGGCATTTTCAGGTATATTTTCTTTTAAAGTAAGCTTTAAAGATACGGTGCGATTTACAGAAGAGGTATCCGCTTTAAAGAGCAAATAATCCGGATTGAAATAGAAATACCCCCTGTTCTTTAAGATGGCATCAATACGGATTCTTTCTACTTTTAAAAGATCCAGGCTATACTCATCACCGACATGTATCAGGGACATATTGTTAGCGATTTGAATTGCATGGCTCAGACTATCCTGGGAAATAGATTGTATGATTTCTTTAATAGTAAATCGTTGATGGATATAACTGGTATAAATTATCGAAGAGGTACGCTTCTTTTCGACAATATTGGATTCAGTCAGGCTATTGAAAATTCCAATATTGAACAATTTAGAATCAATGACAGCCGTTGTAACCCTTGGTTTTACAGCACTCATCAATACAGGTGCTTCACCAATTTTCTTAAGCCACTTTTTAAATTTACTTTTTGGATTTTCACCGGCATACATATATAGGCTTAATTTAGGCCGCATACCTAAAAAGCTACCGTTCGGTATTGGCCGAAACGACTCTTTAGCAATAGTTTTAATCAATCCTTTATTGATTTTGACCTTCGTGTTATCGGTCCTAACCAATCTTATTTCAGCACCGGTATAAAGCTTTTCACCTTTGGGCAAATGCCTGGTACCACTACAGGCTACTAAAAGTATACTGATAAGTATAATGACGTGTTTATATACCCAACACACTAATGTGGGGTTTGGGTTAAAATTGTCAACTATCTTAAGTTTGAATTTCATAGATCCTGTTTTATGAAAATTGTAGTTTTTATTTCGCCTTAGGGACAATCGGTGTTACTTCTTTTTTCTTATCCGGGGATAAAAAGAAATCTTTCCAGATATTGAAATCACGAACATACACAACTCCGGCACCTGTTTCCACCAACTGGCCATCAATGGCTCCTTCATAAAGATTATGCCTGAAAGCCTTTACCCGATAACGACCGTCCTTGGTTATTTTATATTCAACAGCTATGTCACTGGCAATAGTTCCAGCCTGGTTATTTTGTGCTTTGGAACCTTCAACATCAACATTACCACCAACCTGAACGGATAAACGCTCATTGAATAGCTGTTTCTTGAGCCCGATTCCTACTTGAGTCCGCCCTTGTGCCTGCCCCGACTGATAATCGTCGTAGGACTGAATATCAAAATTCAATTCTACACCAGGCAATACTTTTGAACTTAATTTATTTAATTCGGCAGATAAAAAATTACCAACCGTCGATCGTAACAGTGTGGATGTTCCGCCACCTTCGGTTTGTAATGGATTTTCCTGTACAAACCTTCCAAGCACCAACAAGGCAAAAACCTGCTTATTTAATGCTGAAGGATCTGCATTTAACAGAAGAAGTTTCTGATTGACTGAACCGTTCAGAATTCCTTTATCCTCAGGACGTAATTGTATTTCGAAACTTATTTCAGGTCGTAAAATAGCACCCCGTAATTTAAGGTAAACTAAAAAAGGATAGGGTTGTTTATAGCCACCGGCTTCTGTGGCGCTTAGCCCGGTCATCTGATCAGACACCAAATCGATCGGTGCAGCCCGTTGGGTATAAATGGCATTAATATTTATATCAGCATCCATGGGATCACCATTCCAGATAATGGTACTACCCGGAACAATAACAAATTTCTTTTTAATGACCGATTGCAAGGAGACCAGGTAACTTCCGTCATTCAGGTTATAAGCACCCGTCAGGCTCATTTTACCGCTTCGGTCCATACTGAAACTTAAAGCCGCCTCACCTCTCACCACTAAAGAGTCAGTGGATGCCGGATCCATCAATAATCGCAGGGTGGCTTCCTTGTCTACTTCGATTATGGAAGTAAGATCAAACCCGTTAAAGCCTGACTTATTTACAGTTTTAATCTCTTTTCTGTTTAATATCGGATTGAATTTCAGGGAGTCATTAAATTCAACAACATCCTCCCCTCTATCCGTTGTGAGTTTATCTTCAGGAACTGCAAAGGTAAAGTTGGAACCCTTTTTCATCTTTAATTTTGCATTGACAACCGGTAAAGACATTGGGCCTTTAATATCGATATTACTGTCAATAATCATACGACCAAAGAATACCTTATTCTCTTTGGAGGTCGTATTAAACAACATAAAGTCTTTGGTATTAACCTGTAATGCAAAAATATAATCCTTGAACTGTTTCATTTGAACAGAACCATTGATGACTGCCGAATGATGACCCGCATCCAACATTGTAAACGAATTGAAATAAAGGCCTTCTTTTTTTAGCTGGATAGTTTCATGCTTTAACTCTAACCTGTTATTCAAGGTTGCAGGTTTCAAAAAGGCATTCTCAAATACCAGTTCACCGGTAATATCAGGTGCACTTGTATTTCCATTAATCTGGAAGTTACCGGTCATCTTTCCCGAAGCTTCTGTAATTTGTCCCATCGAGAAGGCTTCGACTGTCTTCATGGACAGGGATTGAATATCAGCTTTTATATGAACAGAGTTATCGCCACCATTCGGAATATAGGTTCCACTGGCTGTCATGTTATTATCCACACCGGATAGTTTCATAGTAATATCAAACTTTTGACTGGTTGGGTTATCTGCCTTCAATGATAAATCCCCGATTGGGACATTATGAACGGCCAGGTTGCTTATCTGGGCATCGGCTATGATGCCATACGAATTGTTCACTCGTTTGAGCAATACGTTTCCACTAACATTTCCTGCTACCAGACTGGTATCCTTTTCTACAATCTGGGAAATATCATTCAAATTAAAATTCCTGATAGCAATGTTCAGGTCATCATTGAACTTATCGTGTACTGAGGCAATATTGATTTGATTATCGCCATGATTCATGAAGAGGTGATGGACAAGAAATCCCTGTTTTCCAAATTTAATATAATTATCAGCTGCTATATCCCAATGATTATTCATTAAATAAAATTCTTTCGGATCAAGGGTCAGGATATAATTGGACTTATCCCTGGATATTTGTGATTGTATTACCAACTTTTTACTATTGCTGTCGTCAATGGATGAAACATTTGCCAGTATCTTATTGCCGGCTATTTTACCATCAAACATAAAATTATCCAATTCGATTTGTGAGTTGGTAATGCTGGTGCTGGAAAATTTATAATTCAAAGTTGTTGAATCCGAATGAATATCCAACAAAAGGTCATTCATTTCAGTGGTGCCATATACCATTTTTGGGATATTGGCCGTAAGTTTCAGGTTATTTTTCAAACTATCATAGCTCCCTAAAATTAATCCGGGTTCAAATTCCTTTAATTCGGGGAAGAAAACTTCCGATAGTATGGGGTGATTGTGAAGTTGAATTTCAAAATTAAAATTTGAAAGGTTATTCTTCCATTTTGAAGGTTTGGTATCCGAAAATACAAAATAATTATTCAGGAACTCACTGAGAGATGCCGGAAGGGCTGCCGGGGAAACAGCTCCTGTATATTTAATATTGATAAGTGAACTCCGGATATTAATCTCACTTCTTTTAGGTTCATTAATCGAAGCGACTAATAAGGAATC
>Ga0302285_10001904_pt1 | contig 11687 bp, 8 predicted proteins | sample III_Fen_E2_2_FD_200455 | JGI IMG/M metagenome (GOLD analysis project Ga0302285, IMG submission 200455) | Peat permafrost microbial communities from Stordalen Mire near Abisko, Sweden - III_Fen_E2_2 | ecosystem: Environmental > Terrestrial > Soil > Wetlands > Permafrost | place: Sweden: Abisko...
GATCACCACCTTTTTGAAAGATTATGAAGGAATTTTACATTATTCCATGATAAGATAATCAAATAAAGCCCTGTTGTACGATAATTTATTATGCCAAGTCAAGCTCAGTTATTTCTATTTCAGACCCCCCTTTTTTGTGATTTTTTTCATTTAAATCCAAAGTTATGTTATGCAATTGACTCTAAATTCGTCCTGCAAGTCAAGCATTTTCTGCAGTAAGCAGGAGGGTATTTGCAAGAAATCCGCTTGGATTGTATTGCATAATATCCTACTGTGCTTGTGAGAAAATAGAAGGGGGAAGATCAAAATTAAAAGGCATAAATCTAAGAGAAATAGAAGGGGAAAAAGGTTTTTTTTTCTTTTGAGAGCTTGAGTTTGTCTTGACGTTTCTTTAAAAATGAAGAGAAGGTGGAGAAATCCACAAAATGTTTATATTCAGGGTGGTTTATGGGTTAGAAAGGAATGGGTTTAAGATTGTTAAGAGGGGTATGCTGGGAGAGAAGGGGGATATGTAGGTCAGACATACAAAGATAACATTATTCAAAATTGATAAAAAAAATGAATTTTAGAATCATATTGGACTAGTTGTCTCTGTGCATTTAGAACTATTTCAAGGGAGGAGGGATGGTATGGAAGGAAAACAATGGAATGGTTAGAGGAGAACCACAGCAAGAATAGGTGTGTTCAAAGGAGTAGTTGGAAGGATGATACTAACTGTCTTCCTTGAAATAGATAATGAAAAAAAAAAAGAACAAGAAAAACCAGCAAAGAAACGACGAAATACATACAATTCAAAGAAAAAACAAAAAAGAAATGAAATGAATGAAAAAACTAAGTATTTTAAGAATATTCTTGAAGAACAAACTATTTTTATTCAATGACAAATACAGATAAAGAAAATACAATGTTGGAAATATTTGTGAAAAAGGCATTCATTGCTTGTCAGGAGCGTTTTGAAGAGGTCTTCCACATACACACACATGAGAGAAGGTAGGTAGAGTACGAATTATAAGTGGTTAAATAAAGTAGTAGAGTAAAGTGAATTTATTAGAAGAACTAGAGTAAGATTTTGGAGATATCTCTCATGTAGTGTATGGTGTGTGAGTGGAAGGTTTGCTTTTCGTTGGAGCTGGAGACATTGGGAACTCTCTGGAGTGAGTTAGTAAGATAGGTGAACGGATGATTTGGACAGTAGATAGCTGTGGAAGGAACAGGGGACTTAGGGATCGAAGTTGTAGTGAACCAAAAATGAAATAATAATAGATTGTTATTTTGGGAATCTAAATATTAAAATCAAGTGGGTTTGTGTAGAAGATGTAGTTAAGGTGCTTGGTGGTAGATGATGGCTAGGATTGTTGTGGATTTCAGAAGAGAGAAGCGTTGTCGGATTAGGAGAAGAGATCATTGAAGGGGGATTGTTTTAACTCAACAGAGGAAGTGAAAGAGTTGTGAATGAGAGTAAGAGAGTTGAACAGTAGGGACCAAATTGGCATATTGCGGTGTCAATTACTATTCAAAAGTAACTCATAGTGATGATTGGGTGACACTCATAGCTGAGATTCCTAAAAGTTCTTGGCTTTTTTTACTCACAAATTTCCAACATTTTCGATGGATTCCGCGCTCAATCAATATCTCTCTTTTCTACCCTGATTTATCCACTAAAATAAGTAACTTTTCAAGTTAACGAGGGACCTTCGCTGTACAGACACTAACCGCAATACACATTTTCTTTCCAGCCATGGATTCTCGCACACATTCCGTTTTAGCCCCAGAAATTTCACATTTTTTCCTCTCTTATGGAACTACCTTTCGAGCATAACTCCCAAGCTGCCAAAACGACCATCATAAGTGGAGGACAATGGCAATTGCATTGGAGAAGTTGCAAGAAAAAGGTAGGACCTAAGCATTTTTAGAATGCATATTCAGCAGCTGCTCTTGCTGCTTTCTCTCGGGACAGAGGAAAATATTTTTGTTTCTGGGGGTGGGACGGATTCGGAACTCAAGGGACTGTGCTGAAAATCAATAAATCACATTGCGCTGGAGGGACACATTGCTTTCTTTTGGTAACAACAACAATAGCATCATTCTTTATCTGGCCGGTCAGGGACGCAGAGAACGTGCGGAGAAAGCATCATGGCAAATGTGTAGAGGGACGTGTAAAGTGTGGGGATTGTAAGCGAGATAGTGGATTTAATTCAGGGAGTAGATTTCGCAGGAGATGATTAGCAGTGAGAACCAAGAACTAGGATGATATCAGCATAATGGTGCACATCACAAAGAAAGCACAAGGCTCTCTTATAGGGACAGCGATTAGCTTTTCTTGAACTTATGTCTTATTCTCTCTTTTCTCTGTATTTCTCTCGATCTCTAACTCTGCTATAGTTCAAACATTATTCCCTTTTTTCTCTCTTCTCATGTAATCGACTGATCGCAACTGCTCCTTCAAGCCTCAAGTACCTAGCCACCAGATTTTCAAAGAAGAAGAAGGTAAAATTTATCTCATATCTTCTGCTGGGGGGAATGCAATCTTTTTTTGCTGTAGGAGTGGGCTCATATTACTCAGCATACCGCATAAAAGGCATCGCTCTACAAAATAGTGTAGAGCTATCCAGAATAACGTTTGCTTTTCACTTGAAACTCCTAGCAGCAGATTTCTTCCCCCAGGGAGAGTTATATCATTCCAACCACACAATCTAGCTTAAAATAAAGCAAAGAAATGGGGAAGGAGATTTATTGTGCATAAAAGTTTCAGTATTTCAACTCTTTAACTCTCTCTCTCTGTCTCTGTAGCCAAGTTTTTGTTGTCTTGCATCTTATCTATTTGTTGTCCTAAAGTTAGCTCATATCCGATCTGATCTGATCTTGTCATGTCCTATCTTATCTGATCTTGTAGATTCATTGTTTTTTTTCCAATATTTCATTGCATTTGTGTAGGTTGCCGTGTAGAATTCGTTATTATAGTTTCAAAGAACGTGTCTTTTTTATATTGTTCAGCAAGTGAACTTCTTGATGTATGATTCGAAGACTTCATCAGCGACAAAGAGTTTGAAGTCGATCATTTCGCAGAATTGCTTCTCAAGATCATTGAGCTCATCAACTTTAACTCCACCAACCTTAGCGTAGTGGTCGTTCTTAAGAGTCTGATCGTAGTTGTACTTGATGGCAACAACACTCGATGCGAGAATTAATCTAATGAGAAGAAAAAAGATGGTTAGAAAAAAGGAGCTTACAAATATGCGGTTTAACAAAAAGAGAGAGAGAGAGGATATGCGTTGCTCTATTCATTATTAGTAGAGATTTAATGGAAAGGCATAGTGCTTTGATAATGCAAAGCTCAGCCATCTTCTCATTATGTTTATTGGGTTTATGCTCTTGCTAGCTCTGTGCTTGTATTTATTTCGCTGATTTAGCGTTATCTGCAACAGTAGCAGCTTGTCTTGAAGATGCAGGACCATCGGGACAGTTGTCCTCTAATCAAACTGCTGCTCTTCGACATGGCAATCGGCAATACAAACCGGGAATTTCAAAAGTATTCAAAACCGGTAGTTATTCTTTATTTGTGTTTTTCTCTATTTATGCCACTCCCGTTAGTTCTGCTAGTTTCCATATGAAACAGCTTAGTGAACATGGGGAGGGTACTGCCGAAATAAGTGCTCAAGGTTATTTTTACCTGAGCACGGTGTATGAGTTCAGTAGAACCTCTTTAGTGCGCTCCTGGATTCGCTCGATGAAAATCAGAGCCAAGAGGAAGTTCGAGTTCGAACAATCAGTGTATTTCTAAAGGCGCTTGAGGTAGTCCAAGACGGAAATAGGCGGTAGCTTCTTAGCGGCGAAGGCAGGATGAGGAACCACTTATTCAGCGTCCTTTCCACGAGCAATTTGCTCGATGTATTCTGCGATCTTCGCCAAGCTAATAGCCTGCTCAACTTTCTCGTAGGAGCTCATTACATTCTCTGAACTGCATTGTGTAGTGGTAGCAACAGTGCTGGTAGCATCGTTATTGATTGATTATTGGATTCCTGACATTGTACTTTAATTAAGGGGTGGGGGGTGATTTTCTGTGAAGAAAGTGGGGGGATTCTGTGTTTTTTCTTTTTTAATTAAGTTCGGATTAATTTTTTTTCGATAAGAAATAAATATTATATCTTTCGGAGGGGGCCGAGCGGTCTCTTAAGTAATACTCGGAGCGTTCATTGTCCTTGGGTTAATTTATCTTTATTTGAAGAAAGGGAAATATAATAATAAATGATTTTCTGATAAAACAATCCTCTGGGGAAGAGCTTAACTTTTTTACACTTTATATTTAAAATATATCCCTCTAATTTCTTAAAACTCATTCTCCTGGGATCCATCATCTTATCCTGCTCTGAAATCATTAATACGTCTCATCTTCATTAATCATCGAGATTTCACATAAACTCGATACCCCCCAGGGGATCTCATTTCTCTTTTGCATTTGTTTCATTGTTTACGTTATAATTCAATGTTTTCTTTCCTTTTTTTTTCTTCACATTTCTTAGCAATAAATATTATTTTTCCAAGTTAATTAACATCAAAAAGACACAGATAGAAATACTCTGAACGGTTTTTACTACCAAACAGCTGTTCAAGTGCTCTTAAGTACTCCTTTTTCATCTAAACACACACCCATTCATACTCTTTCTCTGTTCTCCTAGAATATGAATCACCTTCTAGTATTTGTCTTGTGTTGTTTTCCCCACAAGGATCCTCCTTCTGTACCCCTTTCCTCCTCTTTCAATAATCTTAATTATCATCATCATCCCCTCATCCCCCTATCCATTTCTGTCACCAAAACCATTAAGTTTTTTTTGAGCTAAACCTCAATAAGTTACCACAGCTTTGATTCTTCTACTCATTCAATCGATTTTACTAATCTTCCTCTTGATTTATTTGTTTCTTCGATGAGTTTTTCTTTTCTTTTCTAATCACTAGAACAATAGGTAATTCTCAAAGCATCTTTAAGAATAACACACAAAAACCTTTTCCCCCTCTTTCGTTTTCACCCAGATTATGCATACTATTCTCCCAGTTTTGATTCTCAAAGGTATTATATTCAAAGGATAAAACAAAAAAGAAATTCCTTCTTTTATTCTTTATCTGCATTGTTTCAACTTGAGAGCTGATTTACCACGTAATCAATCTGCTTGATTCCTACTTTTATTTGGTTATTTTCGTCTTTGAGAAATTCCAGGAATTTTGTCTTATTTTTTGGGGGAGTTGTGCTCCTTAAATAAAGCAAAAATTAAATTTGTTTTTCTATGATAAATAGTATTAATGAGATTAATTTCCAATTGGCTAGCTTCTACTTTCGATTCTCCAATTCAATCTCACTTCTACTTACAAACTGTTTTTTGTAACTCAATAGTTATAGAAATAGTTAACTTTTAAGTTATTTTAAGATAAAACACAAGTCAATCATCGATAGATATGTAGCTATCTAATTATTATTGTAATGAAAAGAGAAAGAGAGAAAAATAAGATTCATTTTATTAGAGTTAGCAAATGTCCAAGGAGTTACATAGTATAAATAATTTATGCAAAAATTATCATTCTCTCTTTTACAATATTCTTGAATTTCTGAAATAAACAACAATAAATCTAAGGATATTCAAATAAAACTCATTTTTTAGAAGCTCCTTACTTTAGTTAAGTTGTTTTTATTTATCAATTCAATGAGGCAAGATTAGTTTATTTGTGATTTAAGATGCCATATCAACAGTTTTCAAGCAAGGTGGATCTTATTTTTCTATTTTCCATTTTCAAATATTTGCGCAGAAGTAGTTAAAGTATTCGATTATCCCTTTGAAAAATATTAAGAATTTAAAAATATGAGTTTATTTTTGAACTCAATAAACAAAAAAAGACTAAGAAAGACAAAAGAAAAAGAAAAAGAAGTTTAGATTAATAGTTATTTAGTTAGGTGTTTTTTCTTCTTCTATGGGGTGCTATGGAATTCCCCAGATTATTCCAACAAAATTAACCAAAAGATATTTATTTTTTTTCTCTTCTTCACAAAACTTCAAGATGTTCTCGAAGGTGCTGAATTTGCGTAAAACAATACAACTCTAGAGTACTCTTAAGAGATTCTTCGATTTGCATGAGTATCAGTCCAAGGATATTATGAGAAACTATGGCATTCGAGTCTAGAATGGTTCCATTGCTCTCACTCCTGAAGAAGCTAAAAAAGTATCCATCCCATTAGATCCAACTGGTGGTCTCATTCTCAAAGCTCAAGTCCACGCTGGTGGCAGAGGCAAAGGTAATTGAATAGCTTTAAAATAAGCATGATGCTTTTCGTTATCTTTCTCTCACACACATGTTTGATAATCCAAAAAATTAGGCAGTTTGACATCTGGTTTAAAAGGAGGTGTGAAGGTTCTGAAAACACCAGAAGAAGTTGAAAAATACACCAAATAAATGATCGGCTATAACTTGATTACACATCAGACTCCCAAGGCTGGTAGGATGCTGAAATATTCACTTAGCTTGGAATGTTTAACGTGATGTTTCAAAAAAAAACTTATTTTTCTTTTCTTTTTTCAAAAAAGGTTTAAAAGTCAATGCAGTGCTTGTCCACGAAGGAATCGATATCGTCAGATAGATCTATCTTGCTTTTGTCCTCGATAGAGCTTCTCAAAAACCAGCTATCGTTGCAAGTATCAATGGAGGCATGGATATTGAAGAAGTAGCTAAAACTCATCCTGAAAGCATATTCGTTGTTCCTATCTGCCCTGAAGTTGGACTCACTGAAGAAAATCTAAATGAAGTTGTCTCTAAGCTAAACTTAACTGAAGTCGCTGCAGATGCCAAGAATCAAATCAAAAACATCTACAAAATGTTCAATGCCCTTGACGCAACTTAAGTTGAAATCAACCCTTGGGCTACTGATCCTAAGAATTCTCTCTTTTGCGTAGATGCCAAAATTAACATCGATGACAATGCTAAATTCAGATAATCAGAACTCGTTGAACTTAGAAAAACATCAGTGGCCAGTGAAGATGTTGATCCTCATGAAGAAAAAGCAATTAAAGCTGGATTGTCATATGTTCCTCTTGACGGAAATATCGGCTGTCTTGTTAACGGTGCTGGTCTCGCAATGGGCACCATGGACATCATTAAACTCAACGGTGGATCTCCTGCTAATTTCCTCGATGTCGGTGGTGGTGCTAATGTTGACTAAGTCAAAACCGCTTTTGAGATACTCAACGCTCACCCAAAAGTTGAGACAATTTTCATCAATATTTTCGGGGGCATTCTTTCTTGCAAATTGATCGCAGAAGGCATTATCAAGGCTGCATAGCTTGTACATCTAAGAATTCCTTTAGTTGTGAGACTCTCAGGGAACGAAGCAGACATTGGAAGAAAGTTGCTTCTTGAATTCACTGAGAAGAACCCTTAGATTGTCATCAAAGTAGGCAAGAATCTGGGTGATTCAGCTGAGTTAGCTGTGAAAACTGCTAATCAATTCGCAGGAAGATCTTGATATTTATGAAATTACATATAAATATTATGTTTCTTTTCACCCCTCTCATTCTGTTTAGCATGTTTCTTTGAATATTTGCTTCTATCTAAAAAAGTATTTTATGTTTCTGGAATATGCTCTTTTTTTCATAAAAAACAAAAATCCAATTCTCTTTATTTATTAATTCTTTCCAGAAATCAGTGATTAAAAAAATTACCAAACTTTTTATCTTTTTACTTATTCGATTTTTAGACAATCAAGCAAGCACAGACAATGAACAAAATCAAGCCTATTTTCTTGTTCATGGTAAAAAATGAAACCAACAATACTACTGCCAAGATTATCAAAACACAGCTCACTCTCAATAAATACATTCAACTGTACCCACAGCATGAAGTTAAGGATTTCACCAACATAGAGGAAGCGCAATCTTTCATAAATCTGAATAATTATCTTTCGATCGATGCTAAAATGGTAAAACATTCTGCAACTGCTGCTGAAGAGCCTAAGGTAGCATCCAATACTGCAGCTATCAAAATCCCAATAGAAAAACCTAAAAAATCAACTAAACTTCAAGATAATTCTCTAGAATTTCTGGATTCACTAGCCAATAATTAATAAACTGATCCTGCATATTAACAATAAGATTTTAGTTATGTTTATAAATATTACACTGAGAACCCTAACCACATAGTCGCAGCAGCTAAAAAAATCTTACATCATAACATCTATCACATAATGTTTGATGGAGCTAGTAAAAGTAATCCTGGACCCAGCGGTGCAGGCTTTACGATCTTAGATACCGATGGAAAAACGTAAATCTACAATGGATTCATGCACACTGGATTCAAAACCAACAATCAAGCTGAATATCTTGGTCTGCTTTATGGGTTAAAAGCTGCAAGCACCATCGGGATCAAGCGTCTTAATGTCTACGGTGATTCCCAGCTGATCATATATCAAATGAACAATATCTACAGAGTGAAAAACTCAAATATAATTACCTACAATGCAGCATGCAAAAGCTTATGTGGTTAATTTGAATAAATCAACTTTCAGCATGTTAGAAGAGAATTCAATTAAATCGCAGATGCACTAGCGAACAAGGGAGTAGCAGCGTATCAAAAGAAACGCACTGATAATGCCGTGAATGATAAGGATAGTCATGACACTGAAGAGTCAGAGTGAGGGAATAATTCCTATTTAAATCAAGTGATATTGACCCTTAAAATGCGATTTCTTTCTTAGAATCCGAACATTCATTTCAAAAATAGAGACACACGTTGTACATATAGAAACAAACACATTGTATTTTTTACTTTAACATTCTAATTATATTTTTCAATAAACCCCTTTAAATTTCTCGTTTATTCTCTTTAACTCTTTCTCTCTTGTTCCCCCATCAAGCCGACTCTATCTATGAAGAAATCAATGTGAAACTAGATGGCGATCCGCTGTAGTTATTGAAGAATAATCTAAACGGTTCCCACTACTGAAGGTTAAAACTATCTAGCTTAAACTTTGTTTCAGTGCCTTCTACTCCAACTGTGAAGAGATTCACTTATGGGTTTATTTCAATCTCTAGAATTTTTCCTGGTGATATGTAATTACCTACAAATGTCCCTGGAGTAGTGGTTACCATTGATATTGCATCTTAGCTCTTGCATGTGATGCAACAAGCTGGAACGCCTACAGCCCAATATTAAGATACTTCTTTTTGAGAGTCCCTTTCGATTCCAACAACGTAGCACCCAGATGTAAGGGTATCTAGTCGGACACGGAGTTTAGTTTTTCCTTAGCAAATGAGTTCCTTTCTTTAAGAGAAAAAATAGCAAAAAATAGTATTAAAAGTAAAATTTAAGCATATTTAAAAGGAGGGGTTGATTACGTATAAACGACAGAATGAGAGGCATGGCTCCATGATGTCAGATTCCCATTCTATGTGAAGACAACGCTATCTGGGTTTTTGACTGGTGCGACAATGAATTTAATAGGATTGATCGATGCTTTATATGTGTTAGCGAATGATTGTATGCATTCAATGCATTTCTCCGCACATGTATCGAATTATTTTCTCTCAAAAGCGAAGAGCTACATGTTTTACTGCTCTAAAACGACCTTACGAAGGGCCTCCAAAGACGATTGTTTTTCATCGCTTTTTAGGAATGAAGCTATGTTTACATGGAGCTCCGAGTCACTTATCGTACCCTTATCGTACTCCGTGAGAAGCAAAACGATTCTCTCGAGAGAATAGACGCTGTCGAAATGCTTTTCTAAGTTAGATGTGAATTTCGCAGTGATGGCATATTGATCTTAGAAGAATTGTTTCACTTTGCTTCTTGCAATGTTGACTTCAGCTGTAAGTCTAGCGTTGAATGCATCGAATTGGTTATCGATGTCTTCAGTGGATTTGACACGATTAAGGCTTTGAAGGAATGTTTTGGTATCTTCTCCTTCCTGACCTTAAGGCCAGTTTCCACTGCATTTTCCGTTTATCTGTAGCTACGATAGAGCAACTACGCTTTGAGTGTGAGCAGAATGAGAACCTTGACTGACTAGGCATTCGAAACACACAAGACGAGTCGCACTTGAACATTCTGTGTTCAGACATATTCCCATGATGCGTTGGTTTGGATGGAGTTTGCATTCTTTTTTGAAATTGTTCTGAATGCTTTCAGGGGTCTCAGCTTTCATTTACATATGGTGGAGAGGTAGATGTGCGTGTGAAAAGATAGGACTAGGATTCTAATTGCTAAAGTTTTGATAATTTTCACTAAAAATCAAAGATTAATTGTAATATTATTATTACAAACAATCAAAGAAATTGTCACTTTTTTCAGCTCATTCCTCTAAACTTAATCGTTTTCCTATTGTGGATACCAAAGAGATTAAATGCTACTAGCTATAGAAACAAATCAATTGAGTAGCAAATTGATAAGGGAAAGTATGATTATTATTGCTTTGAAGGTGACAAATAGTTTCAATATTTTCCCCCAGGAATTGAGATCCTTGATTTGATTTATTATCATTGCAAACCTAAAAGAAAGAATGAGTTGCAATTATAGTCAGTTTCATTATCTATTTTATCAGTGCAATTTGATATTCAAATGCATGTATTTCTAATTATTTTTACAAATAAAAAGAATGTAAGTACAGTTTTCTTGAAGGTAACTGATGCAATAGTTATTTTTCTAGATACTAAATGCTTAGCCTGGTAAATCAGAATAAAATATGATCAAGAGTTTCAAGTTAGCATACTCCCCAGTGTATTTGATCCAGCTTAATCTCTGTTTTACATACAATTCTTTTGATACTTTTACACATCTATTTTTGTTTAGGGATCTTCTGACCTTTACTCCCTCTCTCAACAAGCTCTTAAATACATAACAACAAAAATCCTTGAAAAAAATCTTACCTTCTAAGAAAAAAGTTTTAAGTTATCTTGAATTAAGGTACTCATAATTCATTTTAGATTTTTTCCTTCATTTTTTTAAGATTTAGTTGAACCTTTACCCAAGGATTTTCTAAGATTTTCATGTCTGGAAAAAAATAATATCACCGCTTTTTAATATACAGATACAATACATAATATCTACTTTAAGCTTGAAAATAGGTAAAAAAAATACTATTCTTTCTCTCTTTACAGCTTATTTTTTAACTCTTTCTTATTTATTACTAAGATTACAGCAAGCATTACATTTCGCTAATAAAAAACTAACAATTATTAATATTGATTCCAGAGAAAAATAATAATTAATGTTATTGTCTCCTTGCTTATCTTCTTGGCTAAATGATTTTTGAATAATTGACTGGTTTTTTCAAGTCTCTGTTAATTCAAAAACAAAATATTGTTTCTTCCTTGTTGACAGTGTTTTTCAAGCAACATTAAGAAGAAGAAAATAGATAATAGAAAGCAGATCCACATTTTAGAAAATATTTCTTCTACAAAAAAAATACACCAAAATAGAAGTAATAAATGAAAAACCAAAATAAGTTAAAACACAGTCATTTTTCCTTTCATTAAAGTCTGAAGCATAACACTAAATCTATCTAAAAAGACTTCCTGAAATGCAATTTAGAAAAATAAATATTGCTTTTTTTCATCTTTATGAATCCTCTTTGGAGCTCCGAGATTCCTTTCAAAAATTAGAATTCATAAAAATTAACAAATTTGTAATTCCTACCATTTTAGTTAGATATTCCA
>Ga0302285_10001905_pt1 | contig 11681 bp, 6 predicted proteins | sample III_Fen_E2_2_FD_200455 | JGI IMG/M metagenome (GOLD analysis project Ga0302285, IMG submission 200455) | Peat permafrost microbial communities from Stordalen Mire near Abisko, Sweden - III_Fen_E2_2 | ecosystem: Environmental > Terrestrial > Soil > Wetlands > Permafrost | place: Sweden: Abisko...
AGGCACCTTTATTTTCGATTACTTCACTTCAAGAAAACTCAATTTAACACCAACACTAGTCTTCTAGAAATTCATCAACATCTAAACCTTCCACTCCAAAGCAAGAAAAAGTCGACTTTTGTGCTTCTGTTTAAACCTCTACTGTAATAGCTGAGTAACTATCACATAACATCCTAAGCAATATTCCTCATCCTTCAGTGATTTAAGAAGAATCTGATTAGTCTGCTTTCGAGGAGAGCCTCAGAGCAGGAACTTAAGCAATACAAAAAAATTCTAAATCCACTAATGCAGATTACAGCAAAAGCAACGAAGGTTTTTTCCAAACAAACTGATGTAAATACCATCAGCATGTAGTTTAGATTTATCATTTTTTTATGTATTAGCTTATTTATTACATTTTATTTTATATTATTTTGTTTCTTAAAAAGTTAACTTATACTTTAACTTAAAAAACCGGCTATTTTTATGTTATCAAATTAGTAAAATATTTAATTAAAGAAAACTAGCAACCAATCAAATTTTTTAATCTAAAAAATACAAAGTTTACCCAAGAATTAGCTTGAATTAGTAAAAAAATATTAGCTATGATTGGGTATTTTTGAAAAAATATTATTTTATTTTGGATAAAAGCACAAATCACAATATTTTATATTCCCGAAAAATTGTCATAAAAAAGTTGTCTCATCAAGTAATAGTCTGAAAAGGTTAAGATGTAACATAATTCAATGGTCGTAAATTATAATATTTTCACATTTTTTCAAAAATTTCCCCTAACTCATTTTAAATAATACAAAATAAAGTCTGGCCATTTATTTCCTTAATAGTTGTATTTGTAACAAGGAAATTTCTTCAAAAAAGAAAGATGGATTTATTGACTATGTGTTTTTTAATTATTTTTCATTTATTATTAATTCTGTTGAGTAATTATTAAATTAATTGAATTTAAAAATCATTAAAATATTTTAATAAAAATTCATTCCAAAACCTATTTCATTTCTTCTTCATTGATATCACTTCCTCTTTTGAAGTAACTATGAGCTGTAAAATGTGTAAGCCTTCCTTTTATATTAAAATGTTGACTGTTTCTCATTTTGTAAATTCATTATTTTTAAAAAACTACCAGTTTCAAATTATCAAAGCTAAATTATTCTCTGACAAAATAGAAGTAAAATACCAATTTTTTGATTTCGATAAAGGTATTTGAAGCACAAAGCAAGTCTTCAGTATTGTGTTTAGATGTACATCCTGTAATCTTAAAGAAGAAACAAACTCTTTCTTATTTCTCTCTGAACAATAAGAAATAAAAAAGATCTCTTTAAATAATAAATGGTATTATTTAATTTTCATCCCATTTGTGTTAGCCTCTAATATATTTATGAATTTCTTTTCCTCTTTGCCTCTGTAGATTTTCCTGTAAAATTTATCAGATTAGACTAAGCTCCTTTGAGAATATTTGACACCCAATTATCGCAAAGCTCCAGTTTGTAAACGAATCATTTCAATTAGTCCTCAAAAAAAAAGGGTAATAATTTGCTTTTGATAAAGATAATCAGTTCTCTTATCATAGAATAATTATTTATTGACTTAAAGAGATATCCATTCCTTCAAGATTATAAATCTTACTACAAAGAATTCAAGCATATTGCGTGATTGTTGTTTAGTGAAATGTTAAAATTCATTTTAGGTATTAAAAAAAAATTAAAACAAATACTCATTCTATTTGAATTAAAATAGAACTAGAAGTCATAGAGAGGCAATAACAGGGAAAGAGTAAAGCTCAAAAGAAAGCTCTAACGCTTCTTGTTCTTTCTAACTTATAAGGTTTAACACAGATAGTGTGAATAGAAGAAATAGCAGTTAGAACTTCACAAATCAAGCATGAAAGCAGAGGGAAATCATAGAGGAAATATACAACCATAGCTAATAGCTATGGTTATTTTTTGAGTAGCTAAACAAAGAAATATGATCGGTAGAACCTTGAGCAGATGTTGAATGTTAGTCTGATGGAGAACATTTCACACGATTCCTGTTAGGTTTGATTGCCAAAGAGCACTATTTTAAGATTTTGTGTAGTTGAATGGCCACGACTGTGATGAGAAAGATACTAATATACAGGCCCCATCTACTATTCCAATAGTCTTGATTCGTGTTTGAAGACTAAATACAGGAAGTCAGTACTAAAAACAGGCAGTTCGTTTCATTCTCTGAATACAAAGCATTGAACATTGATTTTATTAGATAGTGACCCTTTACCTTGTTTTGGCTGCTGATTAAATGCTCAATTTCAAGAACAAATGAGCAAAGACTAAAATCCGAGCATCGAGCAGGTATTTCAAAGCGATCATTAGGATAATAGCAATCGAAGAATTCGAAAAGCCTAACATTTTCATCTTTTCCTAATTCGCTGGGAAAATTTCATTTAGGAGAAGGAATGCCCGAATGATGAATAAGTTGTTGGGTAAGCGCAAGTTCCGTAATCTGGGAAATAATAGTATACTAGAGTGCCAATCATTTGATAGCTAACGTACAAATTAGGAGGAAACTATGCCTTCAGAAGGTAGAATATCGCTTTCGGCTGCAGGGTATTTAGAAGATTGCCTAAAAATTCACCAAAAGAGAAGAAGTATTTGAGTTCATGGATTTCTCGATGCTTAATAATTAGCTCAAGCTGCTCTACAGCTCAGACTCAGTGAATATGTATGGGTCGATGGAGAATACCAGAGGATTTGTGGAATAGTTAGAAGCTAGGGAGTAGTCTTCTGAAGCAGTATGAAAGAGATAATACTCAGGAAATGTTAATCATCCTTACAAGTTTGCAAAGCTTTGTTGATTGTGAGCTTCACTGGCAGTTGGTTTCCTGATATTGAGGGGTCAGATAACGCATAGTAAGAAGACTATTACTAAAGGAGTCGAGCTAAATTCAGATCAGCCATCAATTTAAAAATATACAATAATGAGTTTTATTTAAATATCTCTAGTTTTTCTTCTTCTATTTGCTAAAATAGTATGCCAAATATCGATTTTCCCTTTGTGCTCATACTGAAGTATTCAAAAAATATTGGTATTGACTGATGATACTCATCTTTTGTCACAAGTAATTAAAGTGCAAACATAATAAAACTTAATTACAGAAAATAATCATAAAGCCATATGACTTACTTGGTTTAACGTTGTTTATTAAAATTGCAATTTAAAAAATAAGAAAACGAAGGGAAAAATTAAAATTGTTTCTTTTTATTTAAATACATATTTTTAAAAGCAGTTCTAAAAATCTTTGTGGTATTTGATTTCCATTTTTCTAAGCAACTAACTTTTGATCAAATACTGTATTTAAAAGAAGGATGGAATTGCTTTCATGAAAGCTTCTTTGGCTTTAATTTTTGTAAGTTTTTGTTTTCAGTAAAAGAATAACTATCTGTTTCTGAATTTAATCCTTAATTAATGCTTCAATAATTTGAAGAGAAAAAAAAATGTTCTAGATTTCTGGAAAGAAAAAGCACTATTCAATTGATTGAAAGTGAAAACAAATAGTATGATTTAGGAAAGCCATAAATGGGAAACAATTTAAGTACTCTGACTTCGTTTTAATTTGATTAAGAGAAGCAGAAAGAAGAAAAGAATATCTCTCTTAGATTTACATCAGATATATTGTTCAAATTGTTTTCAAAAAGAACAATAATAAAGCATAGTTGAAGTGTGTTACTAAAGAATATATTAAAAAAATGGGACCAAAAAACTCTAAAAATAACTTCAATTCTAGCTCACTTGATAAAAACGAGTAATAGCCAGAGAAATCCGATAAACCAAGGCTGTTTTAATGTCGTTCTAAAAATAGCGAGGTTTAATCAGACTCAGATATCGATGATAACCTCTTCAAGCGTTAAAAGAATATTAAAGCTAAGAAGCCATTCTCGCTTTGGTGCAGCTCGATCAAAGAACCAACTTAAACAAAACCATTAGAGAAAAATATCAAAGAAATAGAAGATTAGTAAGATTCTGATCGAAAGATTGAGGATGCACAGCGATAACTTCTTATGGACAAAGATATCAGGATTATTGAAACAAATGCACAAATTACACCAAATCTTCAAGACAGTACCGATTAATAGAGTAAAAATGAAGATTAAATAACTTAAATTGAAAGAAAAATGAATGAAATTAAAGAAAAAGATGCTTAGGAAAGTAAAATAAAAAGGCGTGATAGTGATGATCAAGGGGATTCTTAGAATGAATCAGAAATGGAGAAACTCAAAAAGAGCAAGAAAATTGTCGAAAAAGTTGAAGAAATAGTAATCCCTCCTCCATTTGCTTTTGAAAGCTCCTTATTTACTAGAAGCTAACTATTAGAATATTCGATTCCTTTAGGGACTGTAACAGACGATATGACAATAAAGAAAGGTAACAAAAACAATATTACACTTTAGAAATATTCATCAGAATCTCAAACAAATATCAAAGTAAAAAAAAGTATCTAAGAAGAAAAATAAAGAGAAAAACTCTTTAGTAGTTTGTTAAAATCCATCTCAGATTCAGATATTTCTACATAAAACAGTATTTCTAGCTCTTTCAGCAGTAATATGACCACTAATACAGCTTAATTCATGTCTCGAACTAGATTGATTAAGCAAATCGAGACAGAGTAATGTTGCAGGCTCTGTGATGAAGATGATTTTTTAATCTTAGAAGATCTAGGTAGTGGTAATTTTGGATCAGTTTAGAAATGTCTTTTTAAACCAATAAACTAAGAAGTTGCTAAGAAAACTTACAAAAAGAATAGTTCATAGTCAGAGTTCGAAATTGAAGTTGGTTTTTTACAACTAAATAGCAATGAGTATATTCCGAAAATGGTGTATTTCAATAGGTAATCTCGATCGCTGTATATCGAACTTGGTATGATAACACTGCAAGATTTATATAAATATCTTAAAAACAAACAAATAAAACTAACTGATGCCTTAGGTGTGTATCTCATCTCAAGCTTACTGAATATGAATAATTTATTTTACTAAAAAGGCATTCATCATAGTGATATCAAACCTGCGAATGTCATTGTCTGTGTAGATCAAGCATTTCAGCCGATGCTTAAGTTCATTGATTTTGGTGCTGCTTCTAATTAACCGCTAGATTACTGGTAATAATGGACACATTTATTTGTGTGTCCTCAGCTTCTCGCAATATATGAAAAAAGTCCTGATCCTTTATCGAGATAATAAATATTTTACGCTGAATGTTATGCTAGCTGTAGGACAGTTTAATTACTTATGATTGCATAGAATCCTCATTAAAAAGCTATTTTTGGTTTTGATAATATTCCTTAATTTCTTGAAGATCCTGCTATTTAAGAAGACTTTCCGTAAATGTTGCCAATACTTTAGGAGATCTTTGCTGCAGATGAGCTGAGTTTTGATGAATAGAAGTTTAAGAAATTACAATCCCTTATTCCGAAAGACTATTAGAGTTAAAATGTTGCAGAGATATTGGAAAGAATTGAAGATGTATATGATTATTCTCACAACAAATTCAATATTTGAAAGTAAGAAGGTATCATCGGGTAATGTAATAGCCATCCTTAAAGCTCTTTAATATAATCCTAAATCAGTTTAACACTTTGCTTCATAATTAGCCTGGCTAGCGACTTTATAGAAGCTCTTTTTCAAATAATGTATTGTTTTGTGTTTTATTCGTATTTTAAATTTGTTTTGATCACTTGTTAGTGAAGCTAAGAGCTATTACAAAACAGTTAAATTTCTAGATTTTTTAGAAAACAAAAGATACTAATTGAATAAATTAAGAGACCTTTTAACATTTTATATTATAACAAGCACACTATTACTAATGTAAAAACTAGTGATTAAGCCAGAGTTCACTTTTTCAATAATTCTAGACATTTTTATCCACAATATCAGACATTATTACAAGATAAAGATGAGAAAGCAGGATTGATAAAGTGAGATATTCCACTGAATCCTAACCCGACATTAGCTTTTTACTTCTATTTTTTCTAATTCCCCAGCTTTGAGTAAATAATTCCTTGATTTTTCTCCCAGAATTTAGCATCAATAAATTCATTCTACTCTTCTTCCAGTAGTTATTCTCTTCGTTTCCCAACGAAAAATCAAAATTAAATTAGTTTTTTTGGAAGGCCTCACTCAACAAATTCAAAAGATACTATTGCTTTACACTCTAAGAGTCATTTTATTGATGGATTGGTCACATGCCTGTATTTTTTATTAATATTTGCTCCCAAGTTCTTCTTTCTTGCAACCCTTCAAGCCCATCTAACATAGTTTAATAATAAAATTATAAACTCCAAATCAATCAATTTTGAGATTTAATTGTGTAACTAAGCTGGTTGATTTACTTTAATGAAAGGGTCTGGTTCAGCGATTTCATAATACAATCTGATGAAGGCAGGATTGATTTCAAGTGATTTTCTCAGCAGCTAAAGATCAACAAATTTAACCAAGCATCAACGACAAAGAAAGGTGAAATTTAAATTACATGCGAGAATTGATCGATATCTTAATCTTTATCTAGAGTCAGCTTAAGGATCTCCCCGTCACTCAAGAAGAATTCCAGATCTATGTTTTCAAGTTTCAAACAATAACCTATCATCCCTATTCTTAATAATTTTTAAATGGATTACTGTGGTTTTTTGCTATGAAATGCAGACAATCTTTACTCAGAGGGATCACATTTAATAACTTTGTCAATTCAGGGTCTCTAAGAAAATTTGAATTTCATCAAACTTAAAGATTAAACACTTAATCTATTATGATTCTCTTACTTGAAAATGAGTAGCTGTGTGATGCCGACTTCTAAAAATACTGTTTACTTGGAGAACGTGCTCTATTAAAAAGCTTTGAATTTCTTATCTCTTTTAGGAGGTAACACCCTATCTTTCCAATAAATTTTAGATAAACTGAATTCTCGAGTAGGCGCATAATGCTTAATAAGATTAGGACGCTTTAAATCGTGATCAGCGATACTTAATGGCTTCTATGATGGTCTATCAGAGTCAAATACATTTTTAGCAATATTGAACACTGAAATAATGAGATTCCTTTATTTTGAGAATCTAGCGACATAAGTTTCAGGACGTATTTTGCCTGAATCCCATGAATTGATAACTAATTCATCTTCGCATTCACCGTATAATGCACTCTAAAACATTAAAAACCAAGTAACAATAAAGAGAGAAATTGACAAAATGATCAAACTTTGCATTCCCTGAATTAAAAAAGAAGCAATTATTGATAATTATTTTGTTCTTTTATATCCTTACACTGATGGCTCCGAATAGATAAGCGTTAACATTGTTATTTTTATCAGTTTCTGTCACAGTCTGCTTGACAAAATCGAACTCCATCAGCAGTTTCTTTTGAACAATCAGAAATTAGTCAGTAAGCAACAAAATGATCCTTAACAATATTTCCCCTATTTTACTTTGTTATTTTTTTTCTTCATGACTTGAAAAATAAAGAATGGGAAAGCCTTCAAATCTATCCAAAAATCAACATTCAATTAACACTTCATAACTAAAACAAAAAGAAATCTCTCTTGAAGTTTTCCTCAGCCAATAACATCCCTTTTTTTTCATCAAAAATCTAACTCTCCTCTCATTGTTAAGCTAAATACCTGGGAGATGTAGATAATAGTCTTCCAAATGCTAACACATATAACTTCTAATCTTCAATTCGTTGAAATATTTCTCTCTTTCCTGAGCTCAACCAAAACGCAAAGCAGATAGTACATTTGACATCTCTTCATATATTTTCCCATTTACCTTGTAATTCTTGATCGCTTCATATGCCAACCGGAGTTTTTTCTGCGCCTCGATGATTCGCTGTCCTTCGAGTCCTGGAGAAGTATAATATTTCATTAAGCTCTGGTAGTTTCTGAGAGAACAATTTAAAGAGAATAGGAAGTGAGAAACAATTTTCTAATAGTTTTTGATTTAAACTCACAATGTTTAATTTGCTTGTGGCATCTTTCAACCTTTCGATTTCTTCGGCAGTAGAGTTGAAGGAAGCGCCAAGCATAGAAAAAATTCCTCTTTTCTGCTCAGCAGGTTCTTCTAGTTCGCCATTGTTATTATTGTTCAACAATCTTTGCATTTTTTAATTTTGATTGAGTCAATTTTTCAATAAACTGTTTTATCTAAACTACTTTTTCTTGTTTTTAAGGAGCAATTTGCATGAATAATAGTCATTATCCCTTTGAATTAACAATCCCACAATTTATCTCATTTACTTTTTTTACTTTCTAAATCATGTATAATTAATAGAAACTAAATTAAGCATTGAAACCGTCCATTTTTGCATGCATCAATATGAGCAAAGTCTTACCTAAATTATTTATTTAAAGGTACATAATCTAATAATGATTTGGAGCTGGTTCCTTCAATCTTCAAGAAGCAAATCAAATTCATCTACAAACCCCTCATCCTGTTAAAATTCGCTCTGAACGTCTAACGAAGCAGTCAGATTGCTTGCTGTTCCTGCTGCTACATCATTGTCCTCTCCAGATGCCCACCAAAGTGCAATAATGAAAATAATAATAGCTGCCCATAACAGAATCTTTTAATATTTTCCCAGCTATTTCTTTGTCTATTAAGTATTTTCATTCAAAAGAGTCTCTCTTCGTTTCTAAGCATAGCTCTTATACGAAGGAGGAATCAGTCCAGGAATCTCTGGGATTTCCACATCGCTATCGAGAATGTGCTTTTAATCTAAATAATCCTGATAATCTGATTTATAACTATGCTAGAAGATTTTATCGGATTCTCGTTATTTCAGGATAGAACTTCCCTCACAAAGATCAAGCTAGCCTTATGAAGCTGCTGGATTTGGAGGGATATAAGGAGGCAAATCGGCAAATGGATCTCTGTTAACATATCCATTGGTTTCTTCGTTATCATCGCTGAATCCTCCTTATCCATTTTTGCTATTTATATTTCGTTTTAGCAATTTTAGCCTCTCAGAAGCTTTGGTGTCAAGTAAATCATCTTCCTCAAATGCTAGTAAACAAAATCAACATGAATCAAACAACTAAAAAAAAATAAGAATAAAGTAAATGTTACCTTATTTCCCTTTGAGGAGAGGCTTCTTTGCAATACTATTGTTATGATTCTAATTGTTGCTGAATGACTGTATGTATTCTTATTATGTTTGAGAACTTCTTATCTTCTTAGCATCATTTCTAGACATTTCAACTATCTTTTCATCGTCTTAGCTTTCTTCTGTTGAGTTCTTATTATTGTTGTCACTCATATGTCTTTGCTATTCATCCAACTACTGCTATTGCCTAGATAGCATCTGCTGTTACTGTTAAGCTAGCTGTTTTTGATCTGCTAAGGTAATTTTGTTATTTTTCTTGATTCCTTTTTTTAAATTAGCTTTTGTCTCAGGCACTTTCATTCTCAGTGCAGCCCTTGCTCTTTCAACCTCCAGCATTTCTTATCTTTATTTTTCTTCTCTGATTCGCTGCTCTTGCAATTCTATCAACCTCCTTTTCTACCTCTCAACTTCTTCAGCATGGATTCGCTATCGTTCTTTTTCCTCTTCTATTTCTCTTAATTGTCTCGCTTATTCAGAATTCTTTTTCTTTTCTTTTTTCTTAGAAAGTGGCTCTACTTTTGGAATCGGATCTTAGATCGTACCAGTTAAGGAAGGCTAGAAATATTGTTGGTACTTCAGTTAAGATTAATTTGTTGATGGAAGTTACTACTATTACTATTGGAAATTTTATTACTGCTGGTGTTATTTTTAGTTTTAAATTTGTTCTTCCAGGTATTTTTACTAAGGAGGCTTGGATTAACTTGAAGTTTCCACAGGTAGTTTGGTTTATTTTTAACTCTAGTTTAAAGATTTCTCAGATTAAACATTTTCTTTTATTTCAGAAGAGTTTTTTGCAAGTATCTTAGACTTTGTCTCTATTGACCTATTCACTGTTCCATCATCTGAATCATATTTAAAATGTTGTTTTTTATTTTTGAAATCAATTGATTTCCCTGTTTTAGTGCTCTCAAACGAAACATCCATTGATTATTTGCTGCTGCTGTTCTGTTTATGTTTCTCAGCGAATTGCTGCTATCTTTTGTAGTATTCAGCGTATTGTGGGCTTGTGTGTATCATGTATTCCTTGTAATCAGCGAAATCACTTAATTTTGGTTTTTAGGTGTTCTATTAAGAATCTAATTTTTCATTTGAATTGTCTAGATGTTTTTATTCTTTTGAGGACTAAGATCCTTCTGTTACTTTATTGGTAACTTCCGTCTACTATGAGGATTGATATCCTAGCTGCTGAGTTGCTTTTTTGTTTGTTTCTTCTTCCTGCTTCGGTTCTGCGATTACAGGAGCATTAATGATGGGTACGCTTTTTTCTAATGGTTTTGCTTAGAAGTTGTTGTTTTCTTGAATTTAGCATAGTAGTTCTTTGATGTCTTCATCAAGTGGATCAATATCCAAAGCGTGTTTAAGATCAGCTACTGCGAGTTTAACATCCTAATCCCATCGTTGCTTGCTTTGCATCGAGTACCTTGCCAAAGCTCGTCTGTAAAGTGACTTTTATTTTATTCAAAACAGTAAATAGCATTAAAGAGAAATAAACCCTAAATTATCCTTCATCCGAAATTCTTTTCTAAAATTATTTAAACATTTGCGATATTGCCTTCCTAGCTTTTAGATCTTTTCTCCAAAAATTGATAATTCACCAATTTAGCTTTATATTATTACCTTCACAGAAGATCCATCGAGCTCAAGATCAAAGGTGCAAGCTGAGATTGCATTTTAGAATTATTTGGTTCGAATGTACCCAATAGATAGATTCAAATACAACACGTGTTGAATGTGCGTCAAAAGGAAGTTCTCCTTTTCATTGGTGCCTGCATATTAGACATATTCCAAATCTGCGTCTGTTAATTCCTCTTTTTTAAGTGCCTCCTTGCTGGGCTTTACAAACCGAAAAACTGATAAAGCTTCTTAGTATGCTTCAATAGCCTGATCTATGTTCTATTGCTTGTAGTAAGCATTTCCTAAATCTTTCAGCAGATCAGCTGCGAAATATATCTGGTGAAAGCTCTACGCCCGAACATTTGCGTATTTTGAGAAGTACCATAGTCCCGCTTGCAAGAACGTTGGCTGATTTAAAAATTATCTGGATTCTTCTTTTCGTAACCGAGCTTCTGCTATTCTCTTGGCTTCCAGAGTCATCGCTCCTGCTTCCCTTTTCATTTTTGTGTTAGAATTGTGTGTCTTCTTGAAGAGTACTTTATTGTTTAAAAATAATATTGATTTTTTTTTTACAGAACTTTGATTTATGCATAAATTGTGTTGCAGAAGCTAAGTTTCAAATGGAAACAACAAGAAAGTAGAAAAATCCTAGGGAAAAATTATCATCTTTTTGTCATCGATTAGTTGAATTATTCTTAGTTCAGTTTAACTTTCAAAGAGAAATTCTCAAAAGGGTTTTCGTTTTTAAACTTTACCATCAACTCAGCATTATTAATTTATGGTGCCTTCTGAGAGATCTATTAAAAGCAATTTTTTTATTAAATTAGTAAACCCTCAAAATTATCATATTAATTAGGGGTTGGGGTTGGGGTTGGGGTTGGGGTTGGGGTTGGGGTTGGGGTTGGGGTTGGGGTTGGGGTTGGGGTTGGGGTTGGGGTTGGGGTTGGG
>Ga0302285_10001910_pt1 | contig 11669 bp, 8 predicted proteins | sample III_Fen_E2_2_FD_200455 | JGI IMG/M metagenome (GOLD analysis project Ga0302285, IMG submission 200455) | Peat permafrost microbial communities from Stordalen Mire near Abisko, Sweden - III_Fen_E2_2 | ecosystem: Environmental > Terrestrial > Soil > Wetlands > Permafrost | place: Sweden: Abisko...
CCTCCCCGCCCCACTTCATATTCAAGAAAATCAGTAAAATCTTATTTTTGGGTTCAAATCTCTTCTGAGGTAATTTTTTTTTCGTTTTTTATGTTTCTAATTAAAATAACATTTGAGCTAAAATCAGTTTCAGTTATGCTTGTTAGTTCATTTCAACCTACAAAATCTAATTATTTTGTTTTAAATTTTAAATGTTTTGTTGAGTGAAGATTATGTTGAAAGGGTATTTATAGTAAAAAAACAAGAGAGAATACACTCAAGAAGATAAAAAAGAAGATAAACTGAATAAGACAACAACAAAATACTAAAAAAAAGGAAACTAAGATATTTTTCTAGCTTTAGCTTGAAGATTTGAATTTCAATTGAATCATCCATTCTTTAAAATGATGAAAAAGAGAAATTTTATCATAGATAACTTAGACAAGCTCTGAGGGAAACATTACAATCAATATTAAGCAGACAGGACTCTCATGAAAACGAATACATTTTTTAAATAAAAAAACAGACAACATGTAGGAGGAGAGTGCAATTTCATGTTTGCTTAGTCATCTCAATTATATATTTTTTTGATTTTTGATTTTCGCTTAAAATGAGCCAACATTTTCTTCTAATTAATATGGAAATTAATTAAAAAAGAGATTAACTTTCAGTTAAAATACAAGACAATGCTAAAGTTTCATGTATTTTCCTTTGATTTTGTTTGATCATCGCAATATGATAGAAAACTGGCTGTTGAAAGCATTTTATTATGATTACTAAAGTGTTTTTCTTAGAATCTTAAGATATTAAAAAATTCAATCTTTTACCATAATGATAATATTCAACTATATTAATCTTATCCAAACGGTTATGATTCAAAACGAAGGATGATAGACATGATTTTTGAGGAGAAATTGTCTATTAAATTTGAAGGCAGTGGGGAAGAGACTAACTGTTTTTTGTGTTAATGGAAAAAGAGGGAATAGAAGTAGTTTTAATAATCATAATATTAATCTACCAGGTGCAGTAATCTTGCTTCAAAAGAGGCGATTCTACAGTACGATTGATTCTGTGAATCTGAGGAGTTTAATAAATAAAGGATTTTTCTTTTTGAAAATACTATTCAAATTCCCAATAAATTTATTTGTTTAATAACAATTGAGACCGCCTTTCGAATGTTTTCTTATTAGATGAGAAATAATCACAATAAAGTACCAATAACATTACAATAAACTTACCTTGCTATTGTCAATCCAACAGTTTTGTAAATAACTACATATACTAATACATTTGATTGTATTTTATTTTTCCCCAATCTATTACAAACCTTTATCCTCTAGTATTTGGATGTCAATATCAACCATAGTTATTTTTGCTAATTAAAAAAGAACATTCATGGAAAGCCGAACCTTTCCCCCTTCCTCTATCAGAATTCAACTCTCCCAAGGACTAAATATCGGTACTAATACTTACCTTCAATTTGAAGGGATTATAAGAAATATTAATTTTAATAAGATTCCTTTTGCTCTTTTTTGGTAAAATTATTAAAATAAGCTGTAATTAAAAAGTCAGAAATCCACAAAACGAAAGAAACACAAAGGAATGCTCACAAACTTGATTAGTTTTCTATTTTACTTATCTGCTTTGCTGATTCTACCATATTCCAATGCCTCTACAGACTGTCCTTCCTTTCAGTACTCTAGTAAAGCATTAAGCAAGTGCGTTTCTATTTGCGGAGAAAAAGAATTAGTAAATACATCTTCAAACTCATGTGAACATGCATATCCTTGCTCTACTACTTTTCTCTAGCAGACTTCTCTAAGCTAAACCAGAGTGGTTCAAGCGATTGTTGAAGGCAACGATAATTTAATCTATGCTGTGTATGATATTTTCATCAACGCAATGGATAAGAATACAGGTGCGTTTGTTAGAAGGTTCACATTTGATACTGGAGTCTTGTTTCTAAATGCAATAAACTCCAGGATATTCCTCGTCAACACAAACTCAAACACAGTCATGGAATGGATAGCAGAGACAGCTTCAGTATTTTCCCTTGCTACAATAGCCAAAGGTAGTGTCAAGAGAGACAGTAGAGTAAGATTATTAGATGACAACTAAACAGTAATAGCTATCTCAGTGAATGAGACTGGTTAAGATATTTTCTTTAATGAAATTCAAAAACAGCAAGAATCTTTAATCAATAGCACAGCAGTAATCCGAGTCAATATTGGATTAGTCTAGCCTTTCTCGAAGGTCACACTGTTAGCTGATCAATAACTTGTGATTTAATAAAAATTAGATATTGTCTAAGCCGCTCAATTTTTTATGGTCTTAGAGATTACCAAACCCTCCCCATCATCACAGCTAAATTTGGAATAAATCTAAATAAACTGCTTTAACGACAACCTTACGCTGATTGTTAAACTCTAAAACTCTCCTGGTGTTTTGCTGTATGCTGCTGGATATTCACATAGTTCAGCTGTGTACTTGGTAAAAACTGATCTAACTTGTCTTGAGATGCCTATCTAAGCACCTCCCTAGGAATTCATTCTCACTAGGGAAAGGAATAATATTTTGATTGTCTCTTCTTCTACATTCATTTCAATCTTTTCTATAACTAATAGCATGCTGTTACTGGTTACAATTCCTTAATAATCTGGTCTTATCAGTCTAGCAAGTATCACGGACACCACCAAAGACAATAATACTCTAAGAATATTTTCCCTCTCGTTGATTTCTTCGTAAAAAAAAAAAATAAATATCTTTTTCTTTGATGAAAAATACTGTTTTTCCATTTTTTATTTTCTTATCCTTTTTCTCACTTTGGTAACAGAAGTTGGTCTTTGCTTTTTTATGAGATATCCCTTGGATAAACCTCAACTAGCACCTAAATCATTTCATCAGAAACAACATCTATTTGGATAGACAGTCCTAAGAGAATTTTTGCAATCGAATAACAAAAGATCTTCGTCACTGGGTAGGACGTGCAGATAGTCGATTCTATCTCAAACACTGTAACTTAAGTTGTTCGAAATTTCTCTAATAATGTCATTTGGAATGAAGGGCAAACCCAGCGGATAGTATATGCTGAAACTTCCAATTTCTTATTGAGTTGCTCAGCTGATGGAAAGATCGTCGTCTGGAAAGCTATGGACCCTTTAGCACCAACTTTCTACTATTCCATTCAGCGAAAATCTGAATCCTGTCTAGAAGCATCTGTATTCAATGATGAATACATCATCTCTCAATTCACATCTGGAGTGTTGGTTTTTCGGCTAAGGAATCAATTTGAAAATGTATTTTACCCAGTCAGTCAAAATAGCTTCTCTTCTATTGCAATATCGAATGATTACATGTTTATATTTGGGGATCAGACTATCAAAGTGCTATCAACTCCTAGTGTACTCTTCACTATTGATTTCTCAAAGATATCTCTAGCATAAGTGTTTGTTTCAAAGCAAGGGCACATTCTTGCAATTGATGCAAATCATCTTCTCTTTTAATTTTAAGTCACTGATTCATCAGCTTTAAGCATCCAAGAGAATCCCTTGAGAACATATTAACTTCCTTCTTCAGTAATTTCCATTTAGATCAACGATCTCGCTGATGGAGGTAAATAATAGAATTAAGAAATGATTTTTTAATTGAAAATTTTGTCTTATTGTGTTGATCTGGAAGGATTCTAACTTGCATATGTAGACGGAGGAAGTTCTTTTGTTTACATATTAGACACAAGTCTGAACACAATTATATCAACTCATGTTACCGCTGGAGTAATTTATGGGAAAAGTTTCCTTTTCGAAGAATACTTGTACTTTTTTCCAATGTTAATGAATGAAGCATCGCTATCCAATAAATTTACGACATTTGCATTGGATATCAAGACTGGTAAAACACACTCAGTAGGTGCTTATCTCGTACTAAAGGAAGTCACTTAGGTTAGAAAAATTAAAAATTACTATGGAGAAGAGCTTATTTCGCTAATTGTACTGATGCCTCTAAGCTACACTTCAACTACCAACCAAGGGTGGTGGAATAGAGACACTCAAGTTGATGAAAATATCCCCTTTGGAAGCTTTGTGTTTTCTCCTGCTCAATATGCAGTGACTTCTTTAACTGACAGCTTGAAGAAGTACATTTTCATAGGGACTCAAGCCGGTTTTACATTTTCTGGGATACACAAATATCTAGATGTTGAGCTAGTTTAGAAGAGATAGAATGATTCTGACAAACCATTTAAATAACTTTTTCATGAATTCTTGCTTGGAAGATATTGCATTGCTTCAGCTGAGAAGATTGTCTGTTACTGCATGTTTACAGATAGAATATTGAACATAATTGTGTTTTCTAGTACTATTATTTCAATTGTCTTATTTGAAAGTAGTAAAGTCTTAGTGGCAGCTTCATAGCAGAAATTTGCAGTGTAAAACTTCGAAACAGGTGAACTGTTATGGATTGACGCATCTAACTGTGGATTTACTCATATAAATGGATTTTATTTGGATGAGGCTCTTGGGGATCTATTCATTTACGGAAATGGAATTGTAAAGACATCTTTGAATCTTGTAACTATTGTAAATTTAACTAACACTCAGAGTTCTTTATCAACAAGCGATATGAGTACTTGCTTGTTCTTAGATGGTGTGTGTGTCTGTAAAATAGATTAGCTGAAGATGGCTTTCTTCGACAGGACTAAGAATTTCACTTTAATCTTAGTGGTAACCTTGCAAAATGCCTTAAGTGGGTTTTAAATAGCTGCTGATGCTATGTACAAGAGGATCTACGTTTACGTCACGCTTATTGAATCGTATACATATTCAGGCACTTATCATCAATCAATCACTTCTCTCACAGGGACAATCATTCAATTCTCCTTCTATGATAAGCATATTATCGCAATGACTTATGCGTGTAATTTAAAAAAAAAAACTCAAATAAAATTGAATTATTTATTGAATTAATTAATTAATTGGATCATTTTTTCTGGATAATTGTTATTAGATAACTATTTATTATTCTTTTTTCTATTGAAGCTTCATCGATCTTCCTTCGTGCAACCCTTGTACTTATGTCTTCGTTTAATACGTCTGGTGGGGGTTTCTTAGGAGGAATTTACCTCAGCGATTATAAATAAATAGCGTATTTCTCCGATGAAGTTAGAAATGGCTAAGTACTTTTCTTTAATTTAGACAGCTATACAGCTGGTGGAAGCACGACTAGTACTTACACTCCCAATGGTATTGGGAGGGTTGTGAAAGCAATCTATGACCCTTAAAGTGCCATGCTAAATTTCATCGATATTTATGGAAACACATAAAATTCTTTATTGTTTAATTAGAGGACTATCGATAATTGTATTCGGATTGAAGAGATCAAGGAGAAGTTGACCGATTAACCAATCGATTATTTCATAGATTTCAAGACAAATACAGTGTATGTCATAAACTCTGAGCGGCTCTGGAGATTCAACTACAATGTTCTACTTAGGCCTTTTTCTAGATTTATTGACAGGCCTTACAATAATTTTGTAGTTTTATAAGAATTTATTGGAAACAGGCCTGCTAAGCTATTAGTGGTTGACAGTAAGAATACAATCTTCCAGTACTCAGAAGCCTAAGTTACCTTTTCTTCTTAATTTTCGGCTGAGATCATAGACTTGAGGCTTATTACATAAGGCTAGAAGAGAGTGTTTCTTGTAGTTTTACATGAAAGCTTCCTTGTTTATGTCGGAGATGAAATTAGCTAGATCACAGAATAGAATTACACATATCAGCTGTCTAACACAAGAATGTTGAGGTTCCTGATGCTTAAATCCGGAAAAGCTATTTTTATAACTGCCGATCATTTGATCGTGGACTACGATTTCGCAAATAACCAGATGCTTTGGAGCAACTAGCTTGCAATCACCTGTGACATCATAGCTACTCTAATAACTGAAGAGGAGGCTGCCTCCTCTTGGAACATTTATTTCGGGACTGATTGTGGAAGTATCATCTCCTATGAACTCCTCCAAAACACAATGTAAAACTAATCAAATCACTCTTGTTTTCATTAAATTATTTCTTCAACAGGCTGGCAAATGAAGCAGTAAGCAGCTCTCCCATAACAATAATCCGATATTTAGGTGGTAACTTGATTGCAGCTGTTGATAACTCTGGAGGCATCTTCACTCTTGACAAATCTACTATGTCTCTTTCTACTGACTAGTCATTTTCAAGTGCTGTTACATGGCTGAGAAATCAGTAATACCCCACTCCTTCTATCATTGCAGAGTTTAATGGACAGTCATCCTAAGTCATACTCCCTGTAACTGTGATAGAAGTTGATCTGACCAGAGATCGCATGTTTGTGAATCTGAAAGGCGAAAAGAAAATAGGAGTTTTCCAAGTTTCAACAAGGGTTTTCATGCAATACTTGAGTTTTCCAGACGAAGATTGGAAGGCCATCACTTGGAATGAGAAGTACCTTCTGGTATACTGCTCTTCCCAAGTAAATCTTTACAACATCGGCGACCTTTCATTTGTTGACTACATCCGAAGATATCATAGAAAAGATAGACTTACTGATATCAATATATTTGGAAATAGACTAATCCTTGTTTTCACATCAAGAATAGAGGGAATCATCATTACTGCCTAACCCAAAGCCGTCCTCATTCATTCTGTAACTCTAACTGACCCTAAGATTATTACTATGTCTTTATCCTCTGATGGAGTCCTTCGTTACATAGGGGTATCTGCTACAGGTATTTTTGAGAGAAGCTTAAGCCTGGACTTCTACGAGCAGCAAGCATCCTAAACTCTGAGCACCATACCAAGCTGCTCATATTCTCTAACATACGCTGACTAAGCCTCAACTCAAAACTCTTTTGATTTCGTAATCGATTCTACCCTCTCTATGACTTACCTCTTCTCTGTTCATATCCACAACACCCTCCAAACAATGGCATTCATCAAATCCACATCTTCCCAAATAACCCTCCGGCCAGTAGACACCACTCAAAACTCTCTCAACATTCTCTCCACTTCCTTCTAATATTTCCCATTCAATATCTACATGGACGGCTTCGATCTGATCTTCGCTGAGCAAGGCTAAACTATCCAGCTGAATTCTGCCACAACCTCAGCAACCTTCTAAAATATCTCCATCAAAAAACAAAACATTGCCTTTGGGACATCGATTTCCTTTGATTCCTTGAAACTAGTCATCTTTCAAGAAATTGCATTAGACACCTTAACATTTCAAGCAAAAAGCACAACCTCAAGAGTTCTTTCAGCTAATCCAAACTATCGAACTCTCCAACTTAACTCATCATCTGCAACCTCAGCCACATCAATATCCAGCATATTCTTAGACTTCACTAACTCTGAGACTGTGATTTTCTCATAGTTCACAATTAACAATTGTGTCTTTGAAGCCAATACAATGTTAGCAAGCATATCATAATTTACCCTAGTCAGAATCTAAACAATGACAATAACAAACAGTAGATTCGACAGCCTAGTTAAGTTATTCTAAGGTAATACAGTTGAGATTTACTTATTAACAGTACTGAACTGCACTTAAACTAGCACTACAATAACTAAAAATTCTCTCTTCTCTCTCTCAGTCATCGGAGCAAACTCAATTACTGCAAGTTCAATAATTGCTGCTAACAATACAAACTTACAACTACTGGTGACCTCCAGGAAATACTAAATCGATGGAAGTGTAGTGTACCTAACAAAGGACACACTAAATATTGATTTTACTAGGATTTAAAATAACACCTTTGAGAAGTCAATCACAACTGATATTCAATATTAATTTATGAGTCTTGAAAGCTCTGAAATCACTTTAAGCAACATTCTATGGGAGAAAAACCAAGGAAATATCTAAATAACCAGTTCTAACGATGTCACAGTGTCCAACTGTTTGTTCTAAAATAATACAGGAGCTCAGGGTGCAGCTATAAATGCATAGACTATCTCAGGTTTATTCTCAATCCAGTAGTCTTAGTTTCTAACTAACCAAGCTACTTCAAGTGGCGGGGCTTTGTATTTCTACGAAGTATCATCTCTGGAGATAGATTAATCAACCAATGTTTCTGGCAACCTAGCTGACATCGGAGGTGGGATCAGAATCATAACGTTAAATTAATACTACTGGAAGGGTTATAAAATCTTAGGAACTGTTTCTAACAACAAAGCTGAGATCTTCGGAGACAACATAGGGACTTACCCTTAGAGCATGAAAATCTACTCAAAAAAGGAAAGCAACACAGATTCTGATTCTGCCTCAGAGTTTGTTTTGGCTTTTTCTGGTGAGATTATCTCGAGTGATTCCACTAATAATGAGAGTTAATTATCTCATATTTTGAAGCTCAGTAATCTTTAAAGTGGAGGGATTATTTTGCTAAGAATCAAGCTTTTTGACAATGAAAAAAGAGTATTTACAATAAATTCATAGAAATATTAGCATTCTAGCTATTCTTCGTTCACAATGGCAGAATTAAACGCATACTACGTTGAAGCTGTTGTTAAATATGCTTCGGAGGCTAAAAATCTCTTGGAACTGAAGGGCGAAGCATTGCTGAGTGTGAAACAATACGATGATAAATACTCAGCGTTTTGCTTTACATCGCTGGTTCTGTCGTCATAACCTCTGTAGACTGTAGATTCGTTCTAGCTGAAAATCACTCAGAACACAATTCATTCTTCGACTCTTATCTCAACAAACCTTCGGTTCAGACAGTGCCTAACAGGAGAGATGGAAATACAATCAACTTCAACAGCTTCTTCTTCAATAATTTCTTGCTAGAAATGTTCAGCTGGAACCTATGCTTTGTCTTTATCATCGACTTGCTTGTAGTGCCCTTCTTCTGCGGAATCTTGCTAAGGAACCCAAATTGTCTTGTAGAAAGGATATTGGAGGTAAAACATCACTACTGATGAGATCTTGGAATGTTAGTATTCTCTTTAAAACGTTTGTTGGGAAGCAAACCCAGACAGCAGATTTGGATGTATGAAAGGACACATCGGCCCATTATGTGAGAAATGCGACATAACTGGTAAATCTTGGGACAAAGTTCGTTATTCGTAGACTCTGTCACCTTATGACTGCGGGGAATGTTCTGGAATTGCTTACTAAATAGTATTCAGTGGCTTAGCAGTAATAGCAATATTTTTGTATCTTTTCTTCAGTGTTTTCTTCTTCATGGATGGATATATATACAATTCTCGATGCTGTTACATAAGGTTCTTGAACATTCTCCCATTTTCTAAAAGTTGCATAAGCGATGAATCTTCATTCGTAGTCAAATCTCTCTTAAATTACCTCTAAATGTCAGCTGTATTGTTCACTTGTAACCTTACTTTCTTCCCTTCTATGCTTGTCTTCGCTCCTTAGCTTTCAGGATAACCTGCCTCTAAAGTGCTAGTCTCCCTAACATGCATGTTTTCAGTGCAATAAATCGAGGATTTTGGTGAAGAGCGTATTAGATCTTTAATGCAATCTCTCTTGCCATTTGCAATTTTTATCAGTTTCTTTTTCATTCTCCTCATCTTCCAAAAATATAAGATATGGGAAGTCGGATCTTACCACAAGTACACAATGATGAACGTAGTCTTTTTATTTTTCCAATCTGATTCCTTATCTTTCTTCACGAAAGCCCTTTCCTGTAAGCGAATAGGCTCCCAATCCTTCCAAAGCATCAATCTGGAGATCAATTGCAGTGATAAATCATATTCCCAGTTTGCGATGGGGTTTATTCTCCCTAATTTACTGTTCTGGACGTTGACTCCTGGATTTATTCTCTACTCACTGATTAAGCATAAGAAAACTTAGAATTTATCATACTGCACAATGAAATACAAGTACGGGTATTACTACCTCGAGTTTAAAGAGAAATACTACTACTGGGAATTCGTCAGGATCTACTTCAAAATGGCCATTGTCATCCTCATCACTCTCCTAGAATCTTTAGGCTTCACACTCTTTGTGATATGTATAATTCTAATTTTTATTTACACCCTTCTGATCACAATAGTTTAGCCCTTTGAAAGTAAATTTCTCTACAAATTAGAGATTTTATCATATATTATCTTGATCCCATCAATATTCTTTGGGTAGCTCTATCTGATCTATCCATACGAGCTACTAAACCTTCCAATAGCATTCTGCCATTTTGGATATCTTGTTTACATTTTTTTCATCATCATCCGCTTTAAACTCTATTCCTACGCTTAATAATCTTCAAATTACATAATCTAAGTCAAAGAACTCCTCAAGCATATTTTGCCACTAAGATTCTTGAACAGACTCCCCAATCCAAAACCAAAGACACTTCGTCCATTGTTTTACTGGAAATTCATCTATCGAAATATTGCATATCTCAGGTAGAAATAAGCCAAAGAGCAATTCACTCATCTCAATAAACTCCCCCGATAAATCTAACTTTCAAGTAAACAAAACAACAAATAATTTGAAATATTATTATCATAACATTTATTCTTTTTAGGAGCAACAAGTCAGTAACTAATTAATTAAACCAGTGATAATGGTGATACATGCACTCAAAACCTAGAAAAAAACAGACCAGATGAGTTCCTAGATCGTCCAATATCTTCTACACTTCACAATAATAACAATCTAATCAGCTTATTTTCCCCTTCAGCTTAGTATTAAATGAAGAATAATTATTACTCTAGAACTGCAGCTAATCTCATTATTAAAAATAGCAATGCAAACAGTCCTTTGTGCGTTGATTCTCCAATGAATAGTGTTTAACTTCTTCGAGGAATATCAACTCCAAGGACACTAGAAGAGCAATCATAGCCCTTATCAAAACCAGACAATTAGTAGAATTTATAGGATCTCTTAATCCTCTCGAGTTGTTCACTAAAGTCAAACGATTATTATTCTTCCATGGAGAACAGAACTGCATCTGCAATTCCTTAATCAGATGATTTGAAAAATATCTTCTAAAAGCAACCAAATACCTCTGAAAAGATCGGATTAGAATAATTAATAGATTCACAATAACAAAAACGATGAATTTTGACTAAATTCTTTAGTTTCAACTAATAGGAGAATCCGATAGAGAAAATTTATTGTTTGTGAAGAGAAAAAATGCATATTTTCTTTTATTCTGAAACTTAATATTTACGAGATAGATAAATTAGTTTTAAAAATATTGTTTTAGAGTTTAAGAACAACAAAAAATTATGCAGAAGTAACGCCAATTTTACGTGGATTTTTTAATTAAATCAATCAACTTTCCCCTGTAAATTATCATGACTATTGTTTTGCGTTTAATTCAGTTAGTTCATTAGTGAGGCTTTCATATTATGTTAAGGAAAAATTTGAAGGTTTCTCCTTAGCAAATATTCATAAATTTAAAAAAAATGGCATTATGTGATTTCTTAATAAAGAATTTTAGGATTAGTTCTTGAATCACACATCAAGATAAATATTCAAAGCAAAAATAAATGAAATTGTTGATTTGATGGTAAAAATTCTCCATCATTCTCTTTTCTTGAAAGGTATTATGTTGTTAAGAGCTTCATCTTTTTATAATATTTCATAATTGAGATGTTGAATCATGAAGGATTATTAAAAAGTATTATTTTAAGTGATTTTTTATAAATATTAATTTTATCTTAGACTTTCTTCTAAATAAAAAATATAATCTGATAGAGCGAAAAAATATC
>Ga0302285_10001912_pt1 | contig 11664 bp, 4 predicted proteins | sample III_Fen_E2_2_FD_200455 | JGI IMG/M metagenome (GOLD analysis project Ga0302285, IMG submission 200455) | Peat permafrost microbial communities from Stordalen Mire near Abisko, Sweden - III_Fen_E2_2 | ecosystem: Environmental > Terrestrial > Soil > Wetlands > Permafrost | place: Sweden: Abisko...
TCTAGCTTGAAGTAGTGTAATCCATAGGAAGCTAAGTTGTTTCTTAGATATTCCTGTCTTATGCAACTATTTTTCTTAGATGAAAAAAAAAGAACCTTTTTCCAAATAAAGTAACCCATTTTCTATTATGTTTTCCAGTGACTCATGTCCTATGTTTAGATATCAATATGTCTGTATTTTGTAAGTAATTCATTTTAACTCTTATTCTTTGATAAATCAATGTCAAATACATGATCTTTCTTTTGAATTGCTGTTCAAAGATAGGATATATATCAGAAACAAAAAATATTTTCTTAATAATCCTCTACAAACTATTAAATAATTCCACCAGTTCTCAACCCTACTCCTATTAATCTAACTACTTTATGATTATCTGACGCTGCAAGAGAATAATTATAATTATAATAATAGATCAGATAGGCACATTCATGTGGGTAGTGTAGGTTTTTAATAGAAATTTAATGGATATATTTAATATAATCTTTTATAAAATATTAAGTATTTTTTCACATGACTGGCAGTTCCAAAGAGCTAACCTGGAATTTGACTAAACCAAAAGAAACTTGCAAAGCAAATGGAAGTAGTTTGTTTAAAGGAGGGAGAATAGCAGATAGATTAGAAATTCAAATATTATTATTATTTGAGCTTCTAGCTGAATGACAATAGATAGATAAACATGGTTGCTTTCCTTGTATTTATATTCCAAAACTATTTACAATTAACCATGTGTTAATCAGTGGTGATGAAAATAGTGTAATTAAGATAAAAGTCATAAAAAGACATTCTCTTTGGAAAATTCAAGAGCAAGCATCAATAATAATAAATAATTTATGATTTAAGATTATCTTTATTTGTTTTTTAAATATTTTGCATGCAAATTCAGTCTAGTTAGATAATATCCCCGAGTGGAAAGGGGAGGAAGGGGGTTGTAGAATTATTGTTTAGAAAAATTATCTTTTTTAAAGAACTAGGGAATTTAGTTAAGAATTAATACAATCTATCGCTTAAAAATAGTTGACAAATGATGGAGAATGACTGAACAGATTGTCAATATAAGAATTACTCTCTCTTTATTTTTGGAACATTTTCCCATTGTGGGATTACAGTTCTTCAACGGCAGATCAGTGGATTTATTAATTAAAATACATACCTCTACTGTTCTTGCATGCTCTTGTGTGATCATTATCTTATTCATTCTCTCCAAATTACATTCCTTAAGCTCCGTTTAGATCTAATTTAGATTCTGTTGGGCATCTACTCAAAAGTACAGAATATTTATTTAATTATGTTTTCATCACAGATATGTGTTAATCAAGCAATCCAATCACAATAACCCTAACCATAATCAGAGCTAAGGGTTCTGTTGTTTGTTGGTGACTTGCGTTAAATTGTATTATTTTTCTAGTGTTAAAGCTGTTAGTAAAGTTGACGGGTTCTCTTTCTGTAAAATTCGATTCAACAATAACTAAGAAACCTCCAGCGTTATGTATTATTCCCCAGGAAGAGCTAACTATCTCTCTTGATTAACTCTTTATTTATCTATTTCTGTTATCTGGTAATATCCTCTAAGCTTAGATAGAATCTATTCTAACATGACTGTTGTTTGTTTAATCCCAGGAAAAAGGAAAAAAGTATAACTTGTTTTAATCGTAAGATATCACAACATGGCTCTATCTCGATGAGTAACATTAAACGAACATCTCTTTTTGATTATGTATCGGTAGAGTTGAAGAAAATGCATTGATTTAATTTTTAATATTTAAAGGATCTCATTACGATAGGAATGGTAATTTTTCACTTTTTCTACTTTGAATGATTGAGAAATGTTTCTCCAAAATAAACTAAGAATTCATCTAAAGAACATACAGTTTAGCATTATCTTCAATTTGCAATCACTGCATGGAGTGTTGTCATCAAAATAATTACATTCTTTTCAGTAAACTGCAAGCCATAAATCAATTTCTTGCAACAGTTTAATTGTTATGAAACATTATTGCAATGGAACAGTCAATACATGGTTTGGCGCTCTCATATGTTGTTGAGAATACAAAACAACACACAAAAGTTTACAAAAAGATATTACAAATATTTTATTTAGAATCATTTTTTAAAAAGAAGTTACAGACAACAAATACAAAATAGTAGTAACTATACCGATCTATCGATCAAATCAATCTATGAGACTGATTTCCTGTTACCCTATCTGAAATGACTACCAGTAGATTATCTGCATTAAAGTCAGACATTTTCGATTGCAAAAAAGAACAAAGAAAACTTCCTTTTTTTTCTGGAAGACTTTTTTGTTTTGGTATTTTTTAATTGCTAGAATCTTTTTTATTTTTATTCATGATATTTTACGATATCCACATTAATTATGCTATTTTTAGATCTATGCTGGATTTTCTAATAATATCTTCTTCTATTCGAGATCGCCATCATCACCATTATCATCTTTGCTACCTTGAACACCCTCTGAAGAATGTCTGTAGTGCTTGTCTATGAATACCTCACTTTAATATAACAACAAAATAAAAAAAGCAATTACTCATAAAATAAACTGACAATCTATCTGCAATAAATCATTATACCTGATGAGCTAATATTCGAAGTCAGAGAAAGCATTCTTCAGTCTATCTTAGGTAGTCATCGCTTTCTCAGCTCTGTGTTTTCGAATATATTCAATTGTTTTCGGATTGACTTCGAATTATATCAGCCGGAAGACTGAAGAATTCATCAGGAATTATCCAAAAAACAGATAAAACTATGAGAAATTCTATGGAGTCAGACAATCGAATTCAGGGATTTTCACTGTGCACTTCACAGGCACTTAGAAATCATCGAAAGTCATAATATCATGAAAGATTTCTACGTTCCGCAGCGTGGACCTATTGATTATCCAGTTGAGTCGAATCAGTAACCTCGCTAATCGAGAATATCCATCTACAAACTCAAGACGCCCTTTCCGTAGAATCAGCGCAGAAGCTGCCGTTGCATCTAACCCAAGGAGCTCGAGTAACTAAATGCTGAACCCACAATGCGTATAATTCTAATCCATCGTGGAAATATCTAGTTCGCAGAAATAAAACATGAACAGATTGTTCTCCGAAGATGCTTGTTCGTGCATCCACTTGAGAGATTTCTCGTAGTAGTCCTAGGAAAGTTGTTTGAGCTAGGATTAGACACTTTGAGATTGCAGACAGATTCTATTTTCTTTAACGAACTCCAAGTGCTGCTTTGTTTAGGTTAGATATGTCTGGAGATATTCGCCAAGTCTATGAATCTCTTAGTCGGGTGTATTGAGATATCTTTATGCTACATACTCGAAGTTCTCCTCTGTATCGATTCTTCTTGCTGTTTTGGGATGAAAAAGGCATAAGTATTCTTATAATTTGATTAGTTTAAAGATATAAGAAATATGCTTAATAGACTGTGTGTGTGTGTATCTTACTCATATCAACTAATATGCAATCTAGTGGCTTTGAATAAGTCACACAATCTCCCCTTTTGAAATATGACCAACTGTATGTCTTTTCTATGTTGAAAGGATCCCTTTTGAAGTTCCCTTCTAGTACAATTTCTCCGAATGCAAAGCAATCATCTGTAGGCGGTGTCATGAACAACCTAGGGATGACTTATGTGAATTATTAAGGTACCAATAATTGCTATTTATGCTAGTCTGTAACTTTGGTGAGTTTAGATATCATTCTTCGCTTTCTAAGTTGCTTTAACTTCAAGGCCTATTTAATCGAATCATTTTTATCGTCATCATCTTCTTGGACTACTACTCTTTGCAGCATTGTTATCTCACTGTCACTGGAGAGTTTAGCGAAGGAACAAGTAGATAATTAGCTCTTAGGTTCTTGATTACATGATGGATCATCATCGATATTGCCTTTATGATTATCTTCTACTTCTTCTTAAAGCGAATCGTGTTGTTTCAGGCATCTATCAGAATCTTCCTCGATATCCATCCTTAATTTCAAGAAATATTAATCCAGAGAGCCCTAAGGTGATGATGATTGTTCCGAATTAAACTAATTATATTTCTTTGATTCATCAGATAAATGATTTTGTAACAATTTAATTCATGCCACAATTCTTCTTAGGATTTTCCTATTTTTCGAAATTCACAAGTAATTTTTGTTTTTTGTTATTTTTTCTGATTTCTTATTGTAAAATATTTGCATTCTTTTGATTTACACCTCTTTCTTGATGAGTTTCTTTGACTTTGTGAAAACGTGGTGTTAAGGATAAATCTAACCTTACAACATATTGTAATTATATCAAGATCAGCTCCCGAAAGAGAAGACATCATCCAATTCTTACTGTCGTCTTATTTGATTTAAAATTCGTAGAAAATTATTTAAGAAAGTATTGTATCGAAGATACGTAATTATTAAATCCAATTCTTGCTGTGAAGAAACTGATAACATTGGTAAGAATCAGTTTAATTCTTATTTTTTGGATGGATAATATAATCATACAACATGATAACAAGTTTATTGTTGTTTTAAGGTCAACTATTATCCTTTTCACCGAGTGATTCTCATCAACCCATGAAAAGAAGAGCTAAAGCATGAAAATAAATATTTTCTTTGACCAAATTGAGAGACCTTCTTTTAAAATACAATTGTTAATTGTTGGAAGTATCACTTTAAAAGAGTGGCTTTTTCCATTTACTTTTTCAATTATTTTGGTATCAATCTCCTCATTTTCTTCTTTACAATTACCTTCAATCTTCATCTTCATCACCCTCATCCTTGTAATCTTAATACTTTTTGTCTTTTAGATTTATTCCAGAACGAAAGTTTTTATCTTTAGAATTCTCTTAATTGTTATGATCTTGAACATCACCATCACCTTTACTATCACCCTTACTATTCTATTAATTTCTATCTTCATTGATTTATCCTTAACTGCTGATATGATTACTATTTTTCCCTTTAAGAATCGATCCAAGAGGTGCTCTACCTTTGTTGCTACCTTTTTTGCTATAATCATCAAGATTCCCTAGCGAAGAACAAATCCCTCCTTATTAATCTACATCTTCCTCAAGGATATCATCTAGATCTTTTATTTTTTTCGTGTTACTTCCATTCTATTAAGGTTTAATATTAAATGAATTATCAAAATTGGGAATTGTTTTTGAACTTGTTGGCGATTATTATGGATTTAGACTCAATGAAGGTGTAATGAATGAATTGTTTTTCAAAGACTGTTCAATCGATTAGAATTATGGTTTTTCAATGCTTTAATATGCTCCGTTGTTCTTACTGCTGTTGTTTTAATCTATATTGCTATTGCTGTTGTTATTACTTAATTTATTTTATATCTCAATTCCATGATTTTGAGATAAATAGCTAATAATAATATCACTGTTTTCTTTGACTTTCTTTTGTTCTATTAGCATTCCTATCGTTGTAGGTGTTTCTTTTTAGTCCGAGTATCTGTTCCACATATGTGGTTTTCCATTGGCTGGTTTGGATAAACCCTAAAATAGATTTTTATCTTAACACAAACAAAATAAACAAAATGAGTATAAAAATAAGTGAAATAACGGCTGGAATAGTACTTGGGATCTTGAAGGGGTTGTTTTGTTTATCTTTTTCTTCTGCTTTTCCTGCTTAAAATCGTCTTAACACGTTATTCTCTGCGATAATTATGGGTAAATATTTCTAAAACTAATTCTAATCTTTCTTTTTTGAATAATCATTATACGTCTGCAGTTCCATTTAGCTTTGTATCGATGTACCAATATTCGAAAGAATGTTGCTCTACTTGTCAATAAGGGCTTGATTTGATCCTTTTCCGAATGGCTAATTCGGTAGAGATCTATTTTGAAATTGAAGAAATGTCAAAGATCTTTTCGAGAAAGTGCTAATTGGCTGCTTAAAAAGATCTCGCAGCGCTATAATCATCTTGACAAGGGAAACTAGCAGAAATATCCCCATGAACACCAAGCAAACAATATCTATGATGTAAAATGGAGTTGAGTTCAATATGATTGAGGATTTTTCTTAATTGTAGAGTATTTACCCAGTGAGAATCGCTGCGAAGAGAAAGAACTAAGATAATATTTCAAGGATTTTAAGAATTAGATTCATAGAATTAGTGAATGGTCTAATGAGTATAATGTATATGAATTCTACTAGATACAACGCAATAATTGGTATCAGAAACACTAGCGAATTCGCAGTGTAAAAAGCACAAATCAAGATATTAAAGATAACTTTTTTGAGCGTAGTGATGACGATTAAGTAGTATCTCGCGTATTTCTTTGTCTCATTGAGATCTTTCACGAAAACATAGTATAAATGGTAGCATTATTTGTAGATTCTGTAGGTGCCTAAGCAATGAAAGACGAGAATAAACAGAAGGACTAATATTGCTAGAATAAAATATGCTATGTCGATTGGCGATGCAAAATCTAACTGTTTAATGATATAAACAGCATAATAGACTAGATAAAAGAGGAGAATTTCAGTAGTATGTTACAATGCATCGACTAGAAAGCAATGAATTTTGATGATTCTAGCAAACGAGATTTAGTTTATTTTTTAACTTTGTTTGCTTCTTTCGTAGATGATCTTCGATATGCCAAATAGCACTGCGAAAATAGATAGCTATAATGCATAATAAAATAGAAAGTAATTGTGCAAGCCATAGGGATTAGCTAAAGCGTCTGCCATTTCCCAATCGGGAACTCTAGATTATCCAAAACCTGCAAGCAATTTCAAGGAATAGTAAAAAACTGGAGTTTTAAACGCTTGCATTAGCGTTATCGCTAGGATGAATTGCAAGCAAGGGAAGATATGAACAAAAACAGCAGCAGCTCTGATGATTTCCTTCACCACATAGGAAACTGTGTTTTCTTCGAATAGAAAGCTACTTGAAGATTTCAGATAACTAAGTGCAGATTGATCAAATGGAACTAAATATGGGGGGATAGGAATTAAAAACATTGAAGCACCAGCTGAAGGTTCAAGAGGCACGAGTTCGTTAAGGGAAACTAAATTTACCACATCGAAGGAAGTTGTTACCAGAGATACTGCAGCTAAACTAGTTCTAGGCACGATTAAGTAACTTAGTTACCTGGAATTACCTGATGGAACATGCAAAATATTAACGTTAGATCCTGTGGAGTCTTCAAGGATCAACATTGATATTTAATTCACACTTGACGGAACTGGATTCAGGGGATAATTAAAGTCAAAGTTCACTAGTATCTTGTTGTTTTCATCCCTTTCTTGTGAGACTGTGAAGTTAAGATAATCACGGCAGAGAAAACTAGCAGATATTGCATAAGTTTATGGTGGACATGCAGTCACACAATTCCCATTGTAATTGCTGTATCCAGTGTCACATTGCGTGCAAGTCATTGTGGACGTGCATACGAGGCAATTTGAAGGACACGCAAAGCAAGTAGGCTGTCCTGCATCAAAATACTTGAGATCGCATGTGCAGTCTTGTCCTGAAAGTGATCTGTTTGAGGTAGGATTGCAGGATTAGCAGATCGAAGGCGTCGCAGAATCACATGTGCTGCATGTATACCTGCAGCCTCATAAAATAACACATCTATGTCAGCGTAAAAACGAAAATACATTTGTTTGAAAAAGACTAAAGAGTCTGTCTAACTTGTGGATGTTGTGATGAGGTGTCTTGTTTTCGAGGAAGAAAGGAATTAGTCTGCACAAAGAAACAAGGAGAGAATCAAGAAGATGTATCTTCTCAGCATCGAATTATTTGTCTGCTGCACAATTGTTACGATCTAAATCTTTCTAAAGGTTTCTGAAATAAATAGAAAAAAGAACAAAGAAGAAGATAAATTAATCTTTGGTGTTTAGTTTACTTTAGTGCAAGTGGAGTGCATCATCGGATAGTGAATGTAAAGAGAGCTTAATAAAGCTATGATTTTGAACTCAAGCAGCTTAAAAAGCAACCAATCAATTTGATCGATGTGTTAATAGAACAGTTCGCTTACATTTTTTGAATATTTTTGTTTTAGGATTTTTTGAAAAACCTATCGCAAATGTGAATCTAGATTTGGTTAAAAAGAGTAATTGAGTTTTAAATAATTTTGGTATCATTTACTTGTTTGGGGGGGGGAAAATCACTGTGAAATAATGAAGAGATAGATTAAGAGATTGATTAGTTAAAAGACAATGATTCCTTTGATTTTTATTAAAATCTGGATTATTCTGTAATGCATAATTACTTGTTTTTGTATTGTGAACAAAATAATAATCTTTTAAATCAATTTGATATTAATCTTAGGCAGTATATACAATTAAACATACAAAAATACTAAAAGGAACAAAAAATGGTTTATTATTATTATATTTTTTGTCATGCCCAAGGGAAAGCGAACCCTTAGTGCGGTTGGATTTATGCTTATTGAATTGGTTGTTCTTCATTGAAATAATCTAAATTGATTTCCATCATTGTGTTAGAGCCTTAATCTGGTATTCTTGAGACCAACTAGAAGCTACCTAATGTTTGATTCCAATCCTTTGTGAGATCGTTTTATTGTGATTGTGCTGAAAGTGGACAAGACATTGAGAAATCTTAAAATTATTGTGGTTGAGCATTTATATACCAGACTTAACCATCTGATTGCTATCCTGAAGATTGATTTGCTGGAAATTAAAGGCCATTAGTGTTGGTATTGTTGTTGTTAAATATATTGAATTACTAAGATTGTTATTGCTATTATTACTGCTAAAAATACGAATTATTTTATCTGAAAACAGATTACTGCTGCTAATTCCCAAAGCTAAACTGCCCAGTTCCACCTTATTATGACTTCTAGTTAGGATTAAATGATAGTGGCTGAGAAGATCTATTTATAGGATTAGATTAGGATTATTGTTATTGTTGTTGTTTTTGGATGTTATTTATATGAAATGGTTGCACAGAACTGAATGTAAATTGCGGAGCTTATGAGAGATCCACTTTGGAATTACTATTATGATCTTATTAAGGAGCTGCTGCATTTCCTCTTTGCATCCAACTCGGTAGATTAGGCTATGGGTTTGGCTATTATTATTCTTGCAAGTTATGCTATTGATCAGATAATCTAAAATCTGGGTTTATTTTAATTCCTATTTGATGTTCAGTGTATTAGGGTGCTGGTTGTTATTATTATTATTATTGCTATTAATCTTGTTGTCCTTATGGATGGTTTTGAAACAAATTGAAATTGTTAGATTGCTATCCCATTGGATTCAGTTGAAACGTTGGGTGAGCATTAATACCCCAATTCAATGGTTGCTAAATAGGTTCTGGAATTTGTTCTTATTGGAATTGCTATTCTGGCTCAGGATTTATGTTCTGAGCTGAAAATAATGAAAAGATATTATTATTATTATTATTCTGTGAGTGTGCTGATTTAGAAGCCTATTTCAATCCAAAATTGTTTGAATTTCCAATGAGATTCCTAAATTATTATGCTTAGTTGATTAAAGTAGCTGAATTCTAGTTTATTCCATTATCCTTTTGCTCTTCTTACTCCTCGTCATCGAATCTATATTCATTTATTTGTATCTATTGCTGATCTTGACGGACATCTTATTCTGCAGGTTAATTTCCTTGGTTATCATTTTCTTAGGCTGGTCTGAAATGATCATTTATAACTTAGGAAGGATTCTGCTACTGCATTTTAGCTAGCTGCTTCATTTTGAGCAGCTAATACTTGTTGAGATTCTATTGCATTGCTTCGTATTTTCCACCTAGACGCGAACTAATAGAGAAAGAGAGCACAAACTTTAAATCAGAAATTAGTTAATTATTTCTTAAGTCTTTCAGTCCAAAAAATTAATTTATTTCTTATTCTTTTCTTTTCTTTTTTGAGAGAATCGATACTCCATCGAAATCAGGAATATTCAAACATATTTTTACTCATATGTTTTTGCTATTTTTTACCACAATTTTAAAAAATATGAAACAAATACTACTTCCAAAAATTTTCCTTTGAGAAATCAAGACAATACTGCCTCCATATATTCAAACCTTGTGTCATTTTTAGGAATATCTCCTTTAATCTCTTTCTTATATTGACTCTTGACATCTTCATAGATTGCCTTTAGCATTGATTTTTCTTCAAGAGTCAACTTTTTCTGTCTGAAACTTTATGTCATGAAAATGAATTTATATAGGAACTCCATTCTTAAGTAGCCATTATTCTTCGCATATTTCTGTAATAAAAGGACTAAAGTATCTGGTGAAGAGCATAAATGTCCATTCGCTTTAACTTTGAACTACTCAGTGGTTGAGTTAATCGCTAGGATGTTATAAATAGTACTGAGAATTTTAATTGGTTCGTTGTAGTTGTTCGTGATTTCTTCTGGATTTTAATCGAGTAATCTAGAGAATGAGGCTTCGAAATGTGCGAAAATCAATTGAATTAATGTCGGCATTGACCCGATCCTTTCCATCATTTTGTCGTTCAAGCAAATGTTATTGAGAACTTCCAAGGTAGCGTGAATTATGTATTGATTCTCATCTTCAACTAGCAGATTTTGCAGAAGCGTCAAAGTATTTGAGTTGATTAACTTTGAAGTAGTTTCTTAGCCTCTTGAAGTCATCTAAACTAGACTCAACAGTAGTTCAAAGCTCAATAACTCGTGGCTACTCACTCTTAACCCTTCAAACAGCAGAAATAATATTATTTGTTATCAAACACATTCTTCAAAATATTCTAAACTCCACCCCCAAAATCCCAAAAATATCTTCAAAAAATCCCTAATTTATTAATTCCCTGTTACCTTTGAAGAGTGCATCTACGATGGCATGAACTTCTTGGTAGTTGAACAATTAAGGATTAGCGTCTTTGAGCGTTTTGCCGAGATATTACGCAAGATGAAGCACTACTAAATGGGAGTTCGCTAGTGAAGCATTTGCGATTTAATTCAGCGCACTTGCAGCGAAATTTATCAATGAAGAATTAAACAATATTGCAGAAGGACTGTTTCCTTTGTCTTAGCTGCTTGAAAGCTAAACTAGTTTAGACAGTAATTACGAGAAATATTCCAAGAAAAGATCAGATTATTTCAGTTAATTATTTGAAGAATATGATCGATTGCTGGCATTTTTGTTTTCTTATGCTGACTGGAGTTTCAGGAATTACGCTAGATGCTTGATTATCTAGACTTCTTCAAGCAGATACTTAACCACGTTGTTTTGTTAAATAAATTCCTCATTGTATCTGAAAATATCTTTTGCTTGTTCGTTGTCTTCTTTTCGGTATTTCTCCTCGAATTATTTGAATTCTTCAAGTTTTTCATCAGACAACCCAAATTTCTCTTTCTATTTTTCCTCGAAATCACGTAGCTAATCGAAACAAAGGTTACTGATAGTGATCAGCCAACTTAGGCCTTAGTCGTAGAGTTAGAAATCAACTTTCAAAGTTAATTTTGCTAAAAATTATTTTTGAGATTCAACGAGTTGCACTTTGAATTAATCAAAGCAACTCATGAAACTTATGAACTCCAAGCCTTCTGATATTGTTTCTGTTGAATATTAGTCACAAAACAAGCGGTTATTTTATTAAAAATCAAGTTGAAATATCTTTATTTTAATGTTCTTCATTTTTGTACATTTATCAGAAAGCATGAGGATATCTGCGATAAGTGCTTCGAAATCAAAGAGCCTTAGGAATGATAGTAA
>Ga0302285_10001913_pt1 | contig 11660 bp, 4 predicted proteins | sample III_Fen_E2_2_FD_200455 | JGI IMG/M metagenome (GOLD analysis project Ga0302285, IMG submission 200455) | Peat permafrost microbial communities from Stordalen Mire near Abisko, Sweden - III_Fen_E2_2 | ecosystem: Environmental > Terrestrial > Soil > Wetlands > Permafrost | place: Sweden: Abisko...
GAAAAGAAAATATGTTCTAAAGAATTAAATAATTAACTTTTGATTTGATTGTAATGGGAAATTATTAAGAATCTCTAATGGTCGAATTAATTTTCAAGGTAAGATCTATTTCAAACTTGAGGGGTGGGGGGGGATTTAAGAAATCTTTGTAATTTAGTAAAACTTGAAGAAGCATTTAATGGAAAAGAAACCAAATTGTTTTTTTTTCTTCTAATTTGCATGTGATAAAAAGAACAAATTAATTATTCTGATGAGAAATAATATGAGAAAAGATAGTCCGCTAACAATATGAAGATTTGAGAAAAATATAATACACTAAATTATTTTATAAATTTGGAAAAAAAAGGGGGAAAAATAATAAAATAGAATTTGAATGTTTAAAGCAAATTCCTGTTGTTGTTAATTTTGTTTTTGTTGTTTCTGATGGCTTTTTAAGAGAGAGGAACCAATTGGAATATTCTTAGGATAATTCTTATTACTTCTACATTTGTTCAATTTCCTAATCTATATGAGAGATACTTTGCAACTATTGCGATGATTATCGATGCTATACCAATGATTCCACTTTCTAACATACCATTTGTGATTGTTAAGCTTCCTATTCTAAATGGATTTTGTTATTTATCAAACTTCAACTCATCAATATGAGTATCATATGAATCAACTATTTCCTTAATATGCGCACACGGATTTTCAAGATTCAGTAACTAAACATCTTCTTTTATCTTCCCTACAGCTTTAGCATACAAGTAATTTTAAGTCTTGAATTGCTAACAGAAATATCTCCTACGCATTCTGTAAATATCCATGACAACACCTTTATTCTGATTTAAGATAGCATCATGCAAATCAAATTAAGAGTTTATCTTTGCTCCATAGAATAAGATCTTCATTACAATGTAGAGTGCACAGATTGTTTCTAATATTAGAATAACTAAAAACGATGGCTCCAGAGTTATCACAGAAGAGTAATCTAACACCACTACGACAATGGAAATCACCATAATCAGCACAAGCCCAGAGTAATTAGCTTGCACTCGAATATCATATCGTTTTCCATATTCCTAACAAACATGACGCATCAATTACCAAGCCTTCAGATTGCATGATTTAAAGATATTTATTGTCGGCAACACTTTATCAATATCGATTGTTCGCAGTTTCCTTGGAGATATCATAAATGCCATTTGTTCCATTAGAAAAATCTATCCAACAAAAACATAACAAGATTTAGCATATTAGTTTTATTAATCACTTTCAAGAAAATAACAATTTTCTATGAAAAATAATCACAAATTTTGTACCTTTCTTTTCATGTCGATAACTCCTTGTATGAGTGTCCATGTGACGTAGAAGTAAAAATGGTAAGCTTGGAAAGTTATTGAAATGCTGATCACCCATTCATACCACTTTTATTCAGTGAAAAATGCTTCTTTGTGCTCAGCTATTTTATATATGGTAGGAATAATTGCTCTAATTGTTGCATAGATCCTTGCAGCTAGTTTTGCATGGTTTATCTCGAAGGAGTGCAATTTCTAAAATGAATCTACAAGGTATTTAATGATTCCATAAGCATAAAAAGGCTGATTCGATGGTAGAGTTGTTGTAATTGGTGTAGGCTGAAATGGGACATCAGATTATTTATGAAAAGCTGAGAGAAGTTAATTATTTTCATTAATTTTATCAATCGTTTCTTTCTCAGGGCTCAGCATGAATTCAATGTACATCCAGCTTGTGTCGATATCGTAGACTCTCTGAGCAAAGTATATCTCTTCGAAGATTATCTAATTGAATCAGAAAAAGACATGAAACACATGAAAAGATAGAATTAATTGTTTATTTTTGATTTACTCTGTCTTTTTAGAGTCTCCAATCTCCAAGGAAGAAATCAGATTACAGTTCCTCTGGCTCAAATGTATGCTCTTTAATCGCTTTGATCTTAACAGGATCAAATGTAGCATATTTCACAGCAATCGTGAAGATTCTGTAGAAAATACCAAGACAAAGATAGACGACTTCAGATTGAAAGTACACAAAATTAATGCTGTATGCTGAATACAGTGCTATTGCGACTAAGAACAGAACGTAGAATAGTGTCTGATAGAAAAATATGTAGTGATAACCCCAGAACATGAGATTGCGTGGTAGGCCTTTACCGAATTTGTAAATTATCGGGTTAGCTAGAGGGCCAAGCAGAACGAAGAATAGGAAGTGAATTATCATGAATTCAAAGAAAAACTCGAAACGGAATTTGACAAAGTAACTTTTGAATTTAGTGATGTCAGTTATCACATGACGCATTTACTCTTCTTTTCGCTTGTCTCCGTCTTATCGGAAGTAGTCTTCTAGTTAAATACTACTGGAGCTAGAGTTAAGACTGGATTTTGTGGAATTAGCACGGGTTTTTTGTTTTCCTCCGTCTTCACCCTCGCAATCATCTTCTTAATCTTATTCTTTGATATCTTCTGTATTATAAGGAGCTTATTGTTGTCTGCTTTCTTCGTCTTCGTTCTTTAGATCAATGAGTAGTGTGCTTCTTCGAGCATCGATAGATTTTAATTAAGTGAAATCTCTCATTTCCAGTGTTCCTAAATGTTTTGTTTATCTGGTGAATTCAATCGAATCTTTGTGGTCTCGTAGTTCATCAAATTTTACTTCAAACTGTCCAATAGTTTCTTAGTCACTATGTGTAAAAATCTAAGGGGATTGAGCTTTATTCTGAGGATTATTGTTGTTGATGCTTATCAATTCATCTTTTACAAAAGCTGACTCGAAAAACTTCGATCTAGGATCTTTTGGTTGGATCTAATTTATCTTGAAGACATCAGTGAAACTTGCGTGAGATTATGGTGAGCTGTCTAGATCGACAAGCGGTTTGATAGTTGATATTTCCAGTGGTTAAGCAGCTTCAGTTTTATCTCCACTTAACTGACGAATTTGTAAAATCAATTATTTCTTTGTTGCACTTGATGTTTCCATCAAAACGACTTAGAAGGCAAATTGTTGTTTTCAGAGATAGCTTCAGCCAAGATTTAGTTTTTTCAGATGCACTTCTTAGATAATTGCTTTTTTAAGCCAATGTGAGTACTTAGAATTATATATTTTGAAGTATTTTTGCCCAGGCAAAGCGAGATAGGAAGGAATATTAGTTTGGAGAGAAAAAATCATTACGTTCCCAATTTGAAAGCTCACAGCTATTATTTAAACTCTTGATCTCTGTTTCTTCTAGAAGATTATCTTACTTTAGTGAAAATTCCCCATTGGTTTTTGATTGGTCTGATCGAGACGCAGATGTTTTTGAATTTCTTGATTTAATCTCAGGAATCGTACCTTCTGGAAGATTACAATCGAACTTTAAAAGAAAAAAGAACAAACTCCAATCTGATCTACAATTCAATTTCAAACTATTAATCAACTTTTCTTACAACAATCGTCTTTCCCATAGAATCATAGAAGAGTTGAATCAAGTTTTTGTTTGTATCAGAATCTGCTTTTTTTTCTACAGATTCCATCTTTTTCTGCATAAAACCACAAACTATCCTTCTTCTTTTCTGCTTTGAAAGAAAGTAGTACAAATGAGCTAATCCCATTTGAAATAATTTGGAATATTTTCTAGGAATCTCCTGTTATTAATTGTAAATTGCACTTGATTTTGATTCTGATAAATTCCTTGAATTAATTTCTTTTCTGTCAAATAATAGAACCTTAATATTACAATCCTCGAGGAGATATTAATTAGTAAATATTACAATTCTTTGTAACCTGTTGGTAATTCCTAATAATTTACTATCCTCTAAATTATATTTTCTTTTCTATTCTTCTCGTAACAGAATAGACATTAATTCAATGTCTAGGTAATATTTTCATTTGATTTATTCAGAAATGAATGGATGTATTCTAGAAAATTCTAAAATAACAACAATAAAAAATGGCAAAAATCAGAGGAGAATAACACATACAACAATCAAGCATTGTTACTTCAAATACAAGCTAAAGAAAAAATTCATTTAAACACGTAAACTAAACAATAGTTTTCTAATGTACGCATTTAAATGAACGACTTACTCACCTCCAACAACAATAAGCGATTATTGGAAACTACATCAAGCAGAAAAAACCATCAAACCATGTTTAGAAAATTAAACCAAAAGAAACTAAAAGGTGCGAGAAGGATAAGAGGTAGAACTTGTTTAGTTAAAATAAGTTGCGGAGTAGATAATCAAGAGAAGATTTACCAAGAATAAAAAATAAAGCCTTAGTCTTTTGTTTGCTATTAAGTATTGGGAAGCATTTTTGCTTAATTTTCCAAAAAAATTGGCCTTGTTTATTTTTGTATGATCTAAGAAGGCTTGATTTATTCTAACTAATTAATATAAAGAAAATTCGGTGATGCTATTGAATTAACCTCAAGAGAATTAGTTCATAGAATTATTGCAAAGAATAATCCCATTTTGAAATTATACAATTGGTGATTCTTCACAAACAAAACTTTGTTTCAATAGATAAAGATAGAATCCACGACGATCAACTTCTCCTGGGAAGAATGAGCTTATTTTTTATCTTTTCTACAATTTTTCAAATGAATATCTTTTTCGTTAATAATACTTATGGGCTCTTTATCTACACTTAAATTCTCAATAGGATTATTGTTATCAGCTACATTGATGTAGATTCTAATTGTTCCATTTTGGAGACTCTTCGGAGTTCTGATGAGTTACGGATTCAATGTTGAAAATTTTAACTAAAATTTCAAAAGTACATAATTATTGCCTTTCCAGGATCACAATAGGAGCTATCTTCAATAATTTACTGGAAAAAGCCAAAAGAAATCGAAAAATAATAATTGACTTCAAATATTTTAGATAATTTTCCTGATTTTAGAAAGGGAAAAGATAGATTAAGAAAATCAAAAAAATTCAAGGAATTATTGTAATAACTTCTATCTAGCTAGCTCATTAATAATTGAATTTGCGCGCTTTTTAAGTAATTATTTTTATTAACCTAACACAATTTAGAAAGCAATATGAACCCTGAAGATCTAGAGCAGGTTGCTTCTGGTAAAGAGCTTGCATATGCATGATCATCTTCTTGAGTTTTTTCTTATGTGTTTCTCAATTAAATAACAGAACGAGTAGTCGATTTGACTAAGGCCATCAGCGGACTTGAAGGGAGAAAAATATAAAGCATCGCATTTAAGATCTACAATGCAAGGTTACAAGACAAGAAAAATAATGAAAATATTTAAAAAAATCTTTAAAAGCAAGATAATCTGGAATTCTTTTCAAAGAGAAGTTCATCTTTGCGTTGATTTCGACTTATTTATCATTCATTTGTTGTAGAAAAGAAGCTTGGGAAAAGGCAAGACAGAAGAAGCATGAAGGTGGAAAAAAACCAATTCATAGCGAATTGCAACATCATCTAGAGGAATTCTTAGAAAGAGTATGATAAAACAACTTTGAAAGAATTAAATGTGTAGAATATTGATTTTTGTTGTTGTTGCTGTTGCTGTTATTTGGCGAAGAAACGTGAAGAGAAGAAGATCGACATCGAGCAGCTGCAGAAATTTAGAAGCACCGAATTATTCCCTCGTAAAGCTCCAGCCGTGGATCTCTACAAAATCGTAAATTGAATATTTTCTTTCAAGGTTAACCATCTAACCATCATATTATTTATTTCGATTCTTTTGCCAAATAAGGAGGACTAAATTAATATTCAGAGAGGACTTGGCAGCGATATTGCCTAGCTTAAGAATATGTTCTAAGAAGTCTCAACAGACTCTGATATTGATTGATTTTTATGTATTTTTGTAGTTAAAGCAAATTAATAATCAAGTTGAGAGAAAGAGAGGTATTAATAGCAATTTAGAAAAAATAATATTCTAAACTATCTCTTTTCTTATTCGCATGATATGGAATAAGTATTTACAATGTTGGCACAATTTTTTGACTTTTAGTGAAAATTCAATTGGGTTTGATGACAATTACACAACAAAATATCAATAAACCAAAGTTGGATATCTCAGATATGCAAAAAAAAAATCAGAATTTAGGAAACTCAAATCAATAAGAAAATATCAAAAATTAAGCTGAATAAATCGTAGTAGTAACAAAAATGGATGAGAAGAGCTCTAAAAAACTTATACTAGGAGGGATTTAGAAAAGCAATAATCACCTTAAGATGAGTTAACAAAATGAAAAAGAAATAGTTCTAGAGGTACAAGGGAATAACCACAATATCAAATCATTGAAGAGGTTAATCGAGAATGGGAGTGAAAAGAAACAACCTTTAAATCATGGAGATAAGATGTCTGATCTTTCAAACGCATAAACCAGAAATAAATTGAAAGATAATCATAATCAAAATATACTTTTTCCTTCTGATCTTGGTGGGATGTAGGTCCAGCAGACTTCTAAGATCTCTTGCAATGATACGGTAGTTGAAGAACCAATGACTAGATGTGGTTCATTACTGCGTAGCACTGATACAGAGCACGATGGAAGTGACTAAGATCTTACTTTAATTGACCTCGATAATATTACTATTAGTAATAACCACAACAGCAATATTTCAACTAGTATGAACAGCTTAAAGTATTGCCACATTGATTAGGAAAGAACAAGCTTGCTTTGGGAGCTTGATGGGTAGCTGATGTATGATTTATTATTTAATGAGAATTCTATTTCAGAGACATTTCATACATAAAACTGGAATGAATACAAATTAACGCTGTCATATAATATATCCACGCAGTGCTTTGAGTTCTAGATAACTCTAATAAATGATGCCTTACAAGTAAGATAGACTCATTTTGTTTAAATCTCTTGATTATTACGAATAGAAATGGATTTATTTGTTTGTTTACAATGATTGTATACCAAACAGCAATCAAGAGTGTTCTTATACATAGAATTCTACTTCATTTTAGGAACCGAATAGCTTCACAACATCTATGGAACGTAATTGCTGATTTGATTTATGAATGTAATCGCAGGAATGTGAAGAGTTAATAAGTTTGTTACTCTAATGTTGCAAAAACAAAACACATTTTGATTCTACTTGGTCTTTTTTTAACTAGGCGATTCTACGAGAAAGATGGAAAAGAAACGACAGATCAGTTGAATAATCCTGAAAATCAATTCTCACTTGAATCACTGAAAGGAAAATCTTTTTATGTCAGTGGAATAGTCAAACAAAAACCAACTGAAATGTCAATAATTTTCTAGAATTATGTTTAAAGAAATTAAAAACACTAAATTTTTATGTTTTTTTTTGCTTTGCTATTCTTAAGGTTGCCTTTTAGCAAGAGACTCAAGTACATTGGGCTAGCTAACCAAGGGAATACTTGCTATATGAACAGCTACTTGTAGACCTTGTTTCATCTCAGTGAATTCATGAGATTAGTGCTGAAAATACCTACTAAGGCTGATCCACGTAAATTCCCAGATTCTCTGTAGATTCTCGCTAATGGACTCCTGCAAGAATAGCAAGCAGTACTCAAGCAATTATTCATTTAACTTGCAATTTATTAGTCGAAAAAGTAACCTTTCTTCTGTAATTTTATACAGTAAAGTACAATTGATCTGTGCAAGAGTTTCGGATGGGACAGCGCCGATGTTGCTGGATAGCAAGATGTTCAAGAATTCAGCTGTAAGATTCAGTTGCTTAAATTCTATTATTTTAGATTACAAATATATTTTCAAGGTAACCTTATCGACGCATTAGAGAGCAAAGTAGATAAGCATCCTGGGCTAAAGGGTGAGGTGTAGAGATTGTTTTAAGGTTAGCTGAAAAATTATATTCGGTGTAAGGATGTGGACTACAAGTCAGAACGCATCGAAAGATTCTATGACATCCAGCTTTAAGTTAAAGGTTTCGTTAAAGCAATTTCGTTCGATGACAATTCAATAACAAATACATCTAATTTTTATTCGAATTTTGGATTGCAAAAAAAGATATGAGCGGGTTGTACTCCTCCTTAAAGGAATTTACTGCAGAGGAACTCATGAATGGGGACAACCAATATGATACTGATGATCCTGGTTCGCCGCGATTTGGTAAGCAAGACGCTATCAAGGGATTTAAATTCTAAAAACTTCCACCAATTCTTCAAATCACTCTTAAGAGATTCGAATTCAACTAATAGGAAGTATATAAAATTGAAATTATTGCAATTATTCACCACAACATCACCTTGCTTGATATGTTTAAACAACTGATTTAGATGCAAATGGTGAAGATTCTTGATAAATACGAATATTCTCTTGAGATTGATCTGCAAGATTTTGTTGATGATTCTCTTAAATCTAAGTACATATCCTCAAACCAAGTAATTCAAGAAGTACAATAACACACAAGCAAATTATCCACCATTTATTTGTTGAATGTTTAGTTTAAGTATTCCTTGTATGCTGTGCTGATTCACAGTGGTCAGAAAAGTGGATCAGGGCATTACTACGTGTTTATCCGAAAAGGAGATCGATGGTATAAATTCAATGATAAGATTGTCGAGCCTGTAAGTTGGATGTAAGTCCTCCTAGGAGGAGAAGGAGGTGTAGTAGAATACCCTGAATTCGATTAAGTAAGCCTCATTAATAAGATTCTGCTTTGTGAAAAAGTTATTTTTATTTTTTTCCCTTTTCGATTCATTTATTGTAAACTGTTAGAAAGACAACAAGATCAAATATACCAAGGTCACTAAGATGGAGACAGCTTACATGCTAGTGTACGTGCAGAAAAGTAAAGAGAAAAGGCTTCTCTCCGATCTTACAATCGATGATATCCCTAAAAACATTCAAGAGCAGTATCAAGAAAACATAAAAATAACTCAATAAAAGGAAAGAAATAGTAGATATGAAAGAATCACATTGTTTAGTTTCGAAGATATTATGGCTACTTCTGGTAAGATATACTGGGTTTTACTAGAATTTTAGTGGCAATAACAATTAGAAAAAATTTATCTACCTAATGTGATTCTTAATCTTTTTTTTGGTAGGAAATGCACTACTTTTTCAAAAGCCATTTTGCAATTCTGAAGTAAATCTTGAATCTATTCAAACTGGACAGATCATAGAAGTGAGCAAATCGATATCAGTAGAAGTATTCCTAAAGCAATTAGCTGAGTAATTGGATGTTCATATCAAAGATCTTATCGTTTTCAAACTTTTTTTCAATTATTCTCTGCAACGAGAAAGGCTAGTAAATATTTCACAATTACTAGAATTCTCAGCAGATAAATTCAATTTACTCCAACTCCTCAATGGCAAGGGAGAACAAGTTGAGGCATGCTTGCTTGTTCTCCGACTTGATCCCACTGCTGAGCCACTGAAATTATAACAAATCAAAGAAATCTCCGATGAATAAATCCATATCAGCGATAACAATAACAAAAACTCTTTCCAAAAATAAAAAAATGGCAAAATTCCAAGCAATTAGCAGTAATTTGTTGTATTTTGCAAGCGAATGTCTTATGGAGAAGGACTAAGCTCAGAATTGCAAAGTGAAGTCTTAGAGTAAATTATCAATAACGAATTAATTGCTTATGTGGTAGTCTCCCGAACAGAAAACTCCCTTGTGGAATGTCTCGTAGCTCTAGCTGATCTAAAACATTTCAGCTGTGATAAATTCCTAGCTTAGCATAGATTCTACATTGAAACCAATTCTTAATTGCATCCAATAATTGATATTCATTCTCCTAAGCCTATCGCTGAAATCTTCAGCAGTCGTTTTTATGGTGTGCTTGTCCTTGAGCCTATCACTGATGAGTACTCTTTAGTTGATATTGCTAATAGGTATTATACCTATAGGTAGAATCATCTTGGGATCCTTTTCACTGAATACATCAAATCAGAAAACGACAATAAAGCTCAGAAAGTTTTGCTCACAATAGAAAACGACTACACCTTGGAAGCACTCCAACGTACCATCAAAGAAGTCTGGTTTTTAAGAAATTTTTTGGAAAAAATGATGTTACTTCCCTTCAATCACAATGATTTTGCAACACAATTTGAAAGTTTAAAATGAATAGAACTAAACTGTTTATTGCATTTTGGATAGACATTTTATGAGGATCAGCCGATGATAAAGCATAATCACATCTATTTCCTCAAACGATTTAATGGGAATGTAACAGCAATTGTCCATTATCCTCATGAGTTTTAAGAATTTCAATAAGAAATTCATCTAAAAGCTGAAATTATTAAAAAATTACGTGAAGTATCTTTGTGTTTGTTTTGTTAGTGGTAGGAAATCGAATTTGATGAGGACACTCTTGCTGGTGAGATTTTTGAGAGAGACTCTGAAGTTTAGTTCTCTTATGATCTAAGCATCCCTGCTTAGTAGAGAAAGACAATGTTGACATTCAAGTACTATCTGCTAGATCACCGTTCAGGCAATTACATCTTTAACAGACCAGAAGAGAGAGAACTCTACTTCTAAAAGAGTCTCACTTATGAAAATCTAACTCAACTCTTCGAGTCTGATAGCGCGATGCTGTATTACAACAAAAATAATTTAAAAAAGCAAGCAAATTTTGATAAAATACCAAATGCATTATCTGTACTTAAAATCCCTTACAAAACTAAATTATTTGTGCTTTTAGAGAACTAGAAGAAAAGAATGATTCCTTAAAGGGTCTAGTTCGAATTGAGCGTGCACTGAGAAGAAGCAAAAGTCGATTGTTTCCTAATAATGTTCTCCCATTTCAGTAACTCGATAAAATCCAGAGTTTTGTGAAATACGTCTGCTTATTAGAGAGGGTTTACAATAAGAAGAAGGATTATTTACTTGCGGGGAACTTCACTGATTCAGAGAGTTGCTTATTTGGTACACCGTTCCTAATGGTTGAAGATAAACAACTGAAATTAGGAGAGTTATACAGAAAACTCGAGATAAAACTGAAAAACAAGAAAATTTGTAAGTTCTCTGATTCAGATTAGTAAGCTGTGATCAATAGATTCGAAGCTATTATTTTTAGAAATGAGGATGTCAAAATAGGGTACGAAGTTGTTTAAGACAGTGATATTAGTTTGTTTGATATCATTGAAGATACTTATGATACGAAATCGTTAGTGATTTTGCAGATCAAAGTTCTGGGAATCGATTTGTCAACTGCTTAAAAAAAGATCAATTCATGAGAGAACTAATAAGAGATAGTAAATGAAAGAATAACAAAGATGCCAAAACAGTTCAAAAGATTATTGACCATTTTGTTTTAGTCCTCTTCAAAGGATTGTTCTTTGAAAAAGGGGAAAAAAAATTATAATAAAAATAATGAGAGTAATAATCCTATGGAAAAGCTTATTTGTTTTAATTTAAGTTAAGTGTTTTTTTTCAGATTATTGAAGATTATCAAATTAAGTTGATTGCATTACACATTATTTCTTTTTAACTTCACATAATTAATTTAGATTAATGATTGCTGAAAAAAATTGAGGGTTTAATTTCAAATAATATTCAGCTAATTAAATCTAAGAATTTGTGAAATTCATCTAGTTAATTTACTGTTTTTTGGTTATTTTGTTCTTGTATTTTTCATTCTTATTTTCTGCAACAAATATGAAGAAAAATGTCAAATTAGTTTAATCTGGGGTTGGGGTTGGGGTTGGGGTTGGGGTTGGGGTTGGGGTTGGGGTTGGGGTTGGGAGATCGGTAGTGCACACGTG
>Ga0302285_10001914_pt1 | contig 11660 bp, 6 predicted proteins | sample III_Fen_E2_2_FD_200455 | JGI IMG/M metagenome (GOLD analysis project Ga0302285, IMG submission 200455) | Peat permafrost microbial communities from Stordalen Mire near Abisko, Sweden - III_Fen_E2_2 | ecosystem: Environmental > Terrestrial > Soil > Wetlands > Permafrost | place: Sweden: Abisko...
GATTTCACCTTTACCCTTTCGAATTACAAAAATACCATTATAGATTTAGATCCAACCTTGCTGGCAAGTTATAACGGGGATTTTGATTACAAGAACGGATCGTATTTAACCAGGGTACAACCAGGGAATTCATTTGGTTCTATTTATGGATTCAAATACAAAGGGGTTTATAAATATGACGAGTATTCAACAGATCATACCTCGGCACCGGTTGCGAAAGATGCAACTGGGAAAGTTATTACCGATCAGAACGGAGTCCCAAAGGCCATGTATTATAGTTACGGGACAACCTCACAATATAAATTCAGAGGAGGAGATGCCATGTATGAGGACGTAAATCATGATGGCAGTATCGATGCTCTGGACATCGTTTATTTAGGAAACAGCAATCCAATTCTCAACGGAGGATTTGGTCCTACGTTCCATTATAAAGATTTTTCATGTAAAATGTTCTTCAACTTCCGTTACGGGAATAAAATTATCAATTCCGCCAGAATGAATGCTGAAAACATGTACTCCGATAATAACCAAAGTACAGCAACTAACTGGCGTTGGAGAAAAGACGGCGATGTAACGGATATGCCGCGTGCCCTGTTTAATACAGGATATAACTGGTTGGGAAGTGACCGTTATGTAGAGGACGGATCATTCCTGAGATTTAAATACCTGACATTTAATTATTCAGTTCCGTCAAAATTATTGAAACGTTTTAATGTAAACAGATTGAATTTATACCTGACATTTAATAATTTAATAGTATTTACAAAATATACCGGTGTAGATCCTGAAGTAGGCTATGGAACATTAACTCAAAATAATGGGTTGAGTTATGATGGTTCAGCTTCTCCACGAACAAAAGATTTCACACTTGGATTATCAGTAGGATTATAAAAGAAAATAATATGATGAAAATAAAAATTGCCGTACTGGGGATGACAGTACTAATACTCATGGGACTAAGTAGTTGTGAGCAGTGGCTATCTATAAAACCCGAAAGCCAAATTATTCTGGATGAGTACTGGAAATCGGAGACCGATGTTCAGGCTGTTCTTGCTGCTTGTTATAAAGGATTAACCACGGATGATAATATCTATCGAATGATTGTATGGGGCGAATTGCGTTCAGATAACCTGACTGTTGGTGCGGGTATTCCAAATGCCATGCTGGATATGCAAAAAATTCTGATTGGAAACATCACCCCGAGCAATGGCTATTGCAGTTGGGGATCATTCTATACGGTCATAAATTATTGTAATACATTGTTGTATTATGCTCCTCAGGTAACCAAACGGGATAATAATTTCACTCAGGTCCATCTGCAACGGGTCCAGGCAGAAGCATTGACACTTCGTGCACTCTCTTATTTTTATCTGGTAAGAACTTTTAAGGAAGTTCCCTGGATTGAAGATGCAAGTATTGATAACACACAAAATTATGCAAAACCAAAAGATACTGAGCAGACTATTATCAATAATATTATCCGTGATTTATTAATAGCTCAAAAATTTGCGCAAACCGATTACGGAAGAACCGATTATAATAAAGGAAAGATTACACTTGATGCAGTCAATTCACTGTTGGCTGATGTTTATCTTTGGAATCAACAATATGAATTATGTGCTCAAACCTGTGATTTAGTTCTCGCCAATAAAAATTTAAAACTGGTTGTATCGAAGAATATGTATACTTCGGTATTTTATCAGGGAAATTCAACCGAAAGTATTTTTGAATTGCAGTTCAAAGAAAATGTGCAGTTTAATAACCCGGTAGCATTATTATACGGCTCAGGAAGTAAATCAATGACAGGCTATCTGGGATTTCCTGCATCATTAGCTTATAATCCACTGGAAGAAAAAAACGGAATCTATAGCCCGTTCAATTATAAGGTTTCAACATCCATCATCGAAGGTGTAAACGATGTCAGGGCTAATCAATTCTACTGGTTATACGGAGGACAATACTTTATATTTAAATATGCAGGTATTGCGGTGGTAAAAACTTTAGTTGATGGGGTAGAACGAACAGGTTATGCTTTCAGGAGTAATTCTGCTAATTGGATTGTATACCGGCTCTCTGATGTTATGTTGATGAAAGCGGAAGCTTTGGTGGAACTGGACGGAACAGCAAATTTGAATAATGCACTAGCTATGGTCAATGAAACTTACCTACGCTCTAATCCGGGAGAAGATTCTCTTAGAATAGCCAATTACACCACAAAATTTTCCATGGAAAACCTGGTGTTACGTGAACGTCAGAGAGAATTGCTTTTTGAAGGGAAACGTTGGTTTGATCTGGTCAGGATGGCCCGTCGCAATAATTCAACTTCTATATTGAACGATTATGTAAACCATAAAATATCAGGAAATGCATCATCACTCGGTGCACCGGTGATGGATGCCATGTATATGCCGATTTCAAGATCAGAAATAGAAGCAAATCCGAATATGGTACAAAATCCATTTTATCAGGAATCAACTTCAATCACTAAATAACAAAGAAAAAAATAAAAAAATGAAAAAACATAATTCAAAAATACCTTTTAAAAAGCAAATAATGACCGGTATGGTTGTGCTGTTATCTGCAATTGGTATTTTTTCATCTTGTAATTCAGATGATATTGGAGGTAACCGGTATACTTTTACCGATAAAATGATGGGTCAATATCTGAGGGATTCAACCGATTTCTCAGAATTTACAGCTCTGATGGATACAACAAAAGTGATGGGCCTTTTAAATTCGTACGGTGCTTACACTTGTTTTGCTCCATCCAATAAAGCAATGAAAACGTTTTATATAACGAAGGGAAAAAAATCGCTTAAGGATTTCTCACTCGACTCATTAAAGTTGATTGCTTACGACCATATCATTTCAGGTGCGGTGATCATGTATTCCAACTTTATTGTAGGACGATTACAAAATCTATCGATGAGCGATCGATATTTATCCATATCTTTTTCTCCTACCGGAGGTGCATTTATAAATAATACATCCCTGATCACCCAAAAAGATATACTGGTTCACAATGGGGTAATTCATAAAATAAACGAAGTACTTAACCCTACCCGTTCAGGGATTGTAGAAGCAATTTCTAAGGATTCGACATTCTCGGTGTTTTATAAAGCTTTAATTGCAACCGGATTAGCCGATTCACTTCTGAAGATTAAAGATGATTCGTATGATGCATTGAAATATGCTGATTTAATAACCGTACCGCTGGATGATAAAAATTGGTTCTATCAACAGGTTCCTCCTTCAAGAAAATATGGATATACTGTATTAATGGAAGGTAACAGTACATTGAAAGAAAACGGAATTACCGACTTAGCAAGTATGAAAACATATGCTGCAACAGTTTATAATCAAATGTATCCCGCAGATGCTTCAATTACCGATATTACAAATCGCAGTAATAGTCTGAATAGATTTATTGCCTATCATTTAATCAATAAGCAATTAAGTTATTCTAAATTTATCGATGCGTATGATACGGATCATATGATAAAAACAATAGATACTTACGAGTACATTGAGACAATGTGTCCAAATACATTAATGGAAATTAAAAAAGACAGGCTTATGAGTCAGGCTATCTTCTTAATCAACTACAATTCAGAATCAAAGAAATATATACAGATCGATAAAACAAACTATGATAAAGATGCAATAAATGGTGTGTACCATCAAATTGACGGTATGTTGGTTTATGATGTAAATGAAGATGCTGAATTGTCAACTAAACGCCTTCGTTTTGATGCTGCAAGTTTCTTCCCTGAATTAGCAAATAATAACATGAGGGGCTTGGGAATGACTCTTCCAAACCTTCAGTTTCGTTTACCAAGGGGCTATATTGAACGGATTTCAAGTTCTGAACAAACTGTTGTCAGCTATTTGACACCTTATTACATGTATCAGGATTATCAGGGTGACGAAATATTCTTAGGCTCAACTGCCGGAAAACTGTATGATTTTTCAGTAGTCACTCCTCCTGTGCCCGCAGGAACTTACGAAGTGAGATTCGGCTATCTGACAAATGGTAAACGAGGTGTTGCCCAGCTTTATCTGGATAATGTTCCTGCCGGGGTGCCCTTAAATCTGAATAATAATGCAACTGATGTTGCTATCGGTTATGAAACTCCCGGATCGATACTTTCTGATCCATTCGGTTTCGAAAATGATAAAATGATGCGAAACAGAGGGTATATGAAAGGACCTGCCGATTATAAAGTCCCTAAAACAGGATGGACATTTGGTGAAAATGCCCGTTATTGTGATGCCTCGTTACGTAAAATTATGGGAACATATACTTTTAGAACTGCCGGAAATCATGTACTCAGTGTAAAAGGTTTAAGCGGTGGAGAATTCATGTTTGATTACCTGGAATTTGTGCCCACAAGTACTCTTGAGAGTGAGGATATTTATTAATATTTATTTTAGAATTAGCTTTAAATATTTTATATTATGAGATTAAGATATAATGGCATGTCCATTTTTGCCTTACTGACATTCATAACCGTATTGGTAGCTTCGTGTACCGATGACTGGGATAAACACTATTCTGCTGAACCGGCAAATAAAAGTAATTTGAATTTGTATCAATATATTCAAGGGCAAACTGAATTAAGTACCTTCACCAAAATGCTTAAAAGCACCGGGTATGATACAATCCTCAACAAATCGCAAACATTTACTGTCTGGGCACCAACCGATCAGGCACTGGTGAACGTTGACCTAACGGATACTGCTCTGGTAAGTAAAATTGTAAAGAATCATATTACTCGTTTTTCATATACGACTTCCGGAGTTATCAACAAAACCATTCTCATGTTGGATAATAAACTCATTTCATTTGCAAAAGGAGCCGGTGGGTACACTTTCGGTGGTAAAACAATTGTACAATCAGATGTTGCAACAAAAAACGGGATCATCCATGTGTTGAGTGATTATGCACCTTATAAAATGAATATCTGGGAATTCTTAAATAAAGCGGATGGTATTGATTCACTCAGGAACTATATCAATTCATTAACGGTTATTCAGCTAGACACCGCGGCAAGTTATAAAGATGGTTATTTTGTAAGTAATGTTTATAAATCCACCAATAAAGCACTGACTTATCTTGGAAAATTTAAAACAGAAGATAGTATTTATACCGCTATCTTGCCTGATAATGCTGCCTGGAGTGAAGCCTATAACCGGATTTTACCGTATTTCAATACGTTGGATAAAGATGGTGGAGTTGTGGCACAAATAGCAAATACAAAATGGACACTTATTCAGGACCTGTTTTTTAGAGGTGTAAAATCACTGCCTATTGCCTCAGATTCAATTTATTCGACCTATGGACATGGATTTTCTAATCCGAACAGACTTTTTGCCGGTTCAACAGTTACTGAAATGAGTAATGGTTTAAGCTATGTGACCAGTCAACTGAAAAACAGTGCAACAGAGTCGTGGGTTAAAGAAATACGGATCGAAGGGGAAGATGCCCTGAATGGACGAATTGCTTCAAATTATGCCGCCACATCAGTGACAAGTATAGGTACAGGTTTCAATATATCAAAAGGTTACTATGTCCGACTTGATCCAACTACTTCAAGCAGTATTTCAAAACTTTTCGTGATGTTCCCGATTCCGAATACTTTATCTGCCAAATACGATATATATTGCGTGTTTGTTCCCACAAGTATTGTTGATCCAACAGATGTAAGACCAAATAAAGTTAAGTTTTATTTATCCTATGTAAACAGTTCTGGAGTTCAGGTGACCAATGCTACAGTGGATATAAACCATACGGTTCAATTACCCTCCAAAGTAAGTGCTGTTTTCACAACTACTCCGACGTCGCAGCCCGAAGAAATGCTCGTTGTGTCAGGATTCCAATTTCCGTATGCTAACCTGGTTAAACGTCCTGATTATATCTCGAGTCTTTTGCCTACTGTATCATTGAGAGTTGAGAATGCTTCCGGGGTTAGTTCAACTGAATTAGCAGCTTTTAATAGGACTTTGCGAATTGATTGTATAATTCTGAAACCTGTTCAATAACATTGAGTGAATAAACTTTTTTAGTATGAAAATGAAAAATTATATAAACATATTAAGCATGAACAGGTATTCTTTCTGTTTTAAACTCATTAGTACGGTTACAATTGCATGCTTGCTGTTGTCTGCTTCTGTTGTAATGTCTCAAAATAAAGTGCCCGAGAATAAACATGAAATCGTATTGAAAGGATTGGTACGCGATGCGCATACCAAAAAGCCAATCGCTGCAGCACAGATATCAATTCCAAACAAGAATTTATCGGCAATTTCGGATGAAAAAGGACAATTTACTATAAAAATTTCTTCTTCCAGAGATGTTCTCCATGTTTCAGCCTATGATTACAATCTTAGGGAAGTTGCCATTCAAGGAAAAGATTCAGTGGTAATAAATCTTTATTCAAACCAATTCAGTAACTATTTTAAAAGTATCGAAGGCATTACAGGAACAATGAATAATTCCTCTTTGGTATATTCGGCAAGGAGCGTGGAGGATGTAAGTAAAACACCAGCCATTTCAATTGACGAAGTTCTTCAGTATGCACTTGGAGGAGATGTCCGTGCTATTACCCGATCAGGGGTAGCAGGAGAAGGAGCAGCCTTATTTATCAGAGGGATTAATTCATTAAATGCCAATGCGCAACCACTGTTTGTAGTGGATGGAGTTATCTGGAATAATTTGTATGATGTACAATCTTTAAACAAAGGGTTTTTCTCCAATCCGCTGGATAATATTGATGTGAATGATATTGAGAACATAACTGTAATCAAAGACGGTACTTCTGTTTACGGAAGTAAAGCCTCCAATGGAGTAGTGATGATTAAAACCAAAAGAGCAAAATCAATGGTTACTAAAATCAGTTTAAACTATTTCACGGGAATGACTGTCCGCCCGGATGCAATGCCCATGATGAACGGCGAAGATTACAGAATATATGCCAGTGATTTATTAAATTCAAAGGGAGCAGTTGGAAATGATATTTCCAAGTATGAATTTTTAGGAATAGATCCATCCAAAAAACAGTCTTATAATGCAAATCATAATGCTACAAACTGGGGGGATCAGGTGTATCAAACCGGACAAACGAACAGTTACGCCATTAATGCCAACGGAGGCGATGAAAAAGCGTTGTACTATTTCTCCTTAGGACTAACCAATAATAAAGGCGTAGTTACAACTGCCGACATGCAACGAATTAATTTCCGCTGTAATGCCGATTTGAAGCTCACAAACACTTTTAATATGGGCTTGAACATAGGCTATACCCGTGTTGAAAGAACCTTACTGGATGATGGGGTTGATTCTTATTCTTCTCCTACATGGGTCAGTAAAATTAAATCCCCTTTCCTGAGTCCCTATACTTTTACTTCATCAGGTCAGATAACCACTGATTTTGCTAAAACAGACAGCTTTGGAATCGGTAATCCCGGTGCCATAATTAATTATTCTATCAATAAGTTGAAAAAATACCGGTTCAATATGGGTATTCTTCCCTCCTTTCAGATAGTACCCAATTTGACTTTGAGTTCACAATTCGATTATAGTCTGGATAAAACAATTGAAAGACATTATATCCCAATGTCTTATACTCCTGTTGAAATTCTCCCTAATGTGGGGATTTCACAAAACGAAATTAGTAGTCAGGTAATGCGTAATACCACTTATTTTGATGAAACAAGACTTACATTTGATAAAAAATTCAATGACTTTCATCATCTGAAAGCAATTCTGGGATGGAGGTATATAAATAATTATTACGAATCGGATTATGCCGAAGAACATAATTCAGGATCAAACAATAATACTACCATTACCGGTTCTAACAGCTTTTTACAGGTGGATGGACTCAACAATCAGACTAATTCAGTTTCAAATTATCTGAATGCCAATTATGATTATGATAATCGTTTCTTCCTGACCGGTACTGTGGCTATGGATGCTTCTTCACGGTTTGGAAAAGAAACGCAGGGTGGTGTATCACTCTTCGGACGTAGCTGGGGTATATTTCCGGCAGCTAACGGTGCATGGCTGGTTTCTTCCGAAAAGTTTATGAAGAACTTAAACTTCCTGAACTTTTTCAAACTCAGAGCCGGATACGGACTTACAGGTAACGATGGAATTAAAGATTACCAATCAATGGCATACTTTACTTCCACTAAATTTATGGATAAGGCAAACGGATTGGTAGTAACAAATCTTGCAAATTCAACGATCCAGTGGGAATCAACAGGAAAAGCAAATGTAGGTGCCGATTTAGGACTGTTTGATAACCGGTTGTCTCTGAGCGTTGATTTTTTCTCAAGCAACACAACCAATCTTCTGGTTATGAAAAATATGCCCGATGTTTCGGGGCTGAGTGTCTTTTGGGATAACGGAGGAAGCATGACCAATAAAGGGTATGAGGTTTCGGCTAACCTGAAAGTGCTTAATTTTAAGAAACTGAAATGGGAACTTGGGGCAAGCGTTGGACATTACAACAACGTGATTACATCGCTGCCAAATGGTGAATATACCACTTCCGTATATAACGGTGAAGTACTGACAAGAGTAGGAGAGTCGGCAGGAGTTTTCTACGGTTATAAATCCACCGGTGTCTTTTCAACCTCTGTTCAGGCACAGGCTGCTAACCTTAAAACCTTAAATGCTGATGGTTCCTACAGTTCATTTGGTGCGGGTGATATGATTTTTGTTGATGTAAACGGTGATCATATCATAGATGCCAAAGATAAACAAGTGATCGGCAATCCGAACCCTGATTTCTACGGAACATTTAATAGTAAATTCTCATTTAAAAGATTTACCCTGAACGGTCTGTTTACGTATTCACTGGGAAACGACATCTATAATTACCAGCGCAGTAAGTTGGAAGCAGGCAGTGATTTTAGCAATCAAACCTCGGCTATGCTACGCCGTTGGACTGCCGAGGGACAAGTGACAGACCAACCGCAGGCAAATTATGGAGATCTGTTGGGCAATTCACGTTTTTCGGACCGTTGGATAGAGGATGGTTCGTATATCCGGTTAAAATCAATTACCTTATCGTATGACCTGCCCGTTAAAAGTAATTTCATTGAAGGGATCAGCTTTTGGATATCAGCAAATAATCTTCTTACCATGACTCATTACTTAGGACAGGATCCCGAAGTTTCAGCAGGAAACTCCGTCTATTTCCAGGGTGTGGATAATGGATTAACACCATTAACCAAGAGTTACTATCTTGGTATAAAATTAAATTTATAAAATTCACAGTATAACACAACCTTAGTTTCTGAAAGTTTCAGAAACGTATGGAAGTAAACAATTCATGTTTTACGATAATGATAAAAAAATATATGATATGAAAAAAATCAGCAAAATAGTAGTATTCCTGTTTCTTACGGTATTCACTTTTGAGGGTTGCAGCAACCTGTTGGATGTGGATTCAAACAGGCTGGTTTTCCCTGATGGGTATCAAATGAATGCGGCTAACGATACTCTTTATTCTATGTTTGGCATTTTCTCACAAATGGAAAAACTTGCCGACAGCTATGTTCTTCTGGGTGAATTAAGAGGTGATTTAATGAATATTACCCCCTCATCGAATTTATATCTGAAAGAAATAAACAACTTTGATATTTCCGACAAGAATCCCTATACAAATAATATAAAAGATTATTATTCGGTGATCAATAATTGCAATTATGTGATTCATAATATTGATACCTCTGTGGTAAAAGGAGGTGTAAAGGTCATGTACAAAGAATATGCCGCCTGCAAGGCAATACGAGCCTGGACTTATATGCAGATTGCCTTGAATTACGGTTCGGCCATCTATTATGATAAACCTATCCTGACAGTGCAGGATGCAGAAAGCATACAAAAGTTAACTCCTTTGAACCTCACTGAATTGGCGCCTGTTTTGATTAACGATATTAATCCCTGGAAAGATACTCCGTCACCGGCTTTGGGTTTAATCTATTCACAGAACCTGAAAAACTCTTTTTTCCCTATCCGCTTTTTGTTGGGTGACTTATACCTATGGTCCGGTCAATATGAAAATGCGGCCAATGAATACAGAGATTTAATGTTTAAAAACGGTTATATCGTTAGTTCAACATATGTTGATTCCCGTGAAGTAACTAATAGTGCCTTTACCGGAACTGCTACATATTACTATTTCGAGAATATTTCAATAGAAGAAATAACCAATATAGCAGCAACAAATCAATATGGCTATAAATTTCAGTTGGATAGTTTAACAATCAATCATATGATTGCTCCATCCGCTGTTTCAATTACGAACTGGCAGAATCAAATGTATTATTTTTCTTCTAAACTGGATACTTTGGGCGATTTAAGATTATACAGTTCGGTTTCTGCTCTTCAAAAATACGTAACGCTGAATGGCAGTTCAACAACAACAAAATACGGTAATACGAATATAACCCCCACCACGACGAATTTTTTAGTAAAATATCTTTATATTAATCCGGAATTGACAACCAATAAGACAAATAAGCAAATAAAACCTTATCGTGTACCGTTGCTCTATTTGCGTTATGCCGAAGCTGTGAACCGCATCGGAAAACCAAACCTGGCTATGGCAGTTCTTAAAAATGGTCTGAACAGAGTCACTATGAATAACAAAAAAATTATTCCACAACATGAACTCTCATCACCAGTAGCTAATTATATGGATTTCTCGGATCTACGTTTTGATACGAATGTTGGGATCAGAATGCGTGGTTGTGGAAAGGTAAATCTGGACACGACCTACTATGTTATTCCTAAATTAGATGCCCTACAGGATTCGGTTCTGTACGTCGAAAATCTTATTCAACAGGAACTGGCACTCGAATCGGCATTCTTAGGAAACCGTTTTCAGGATTTAATGCGTATTGCTATCCGCAGAGATGATAATGCTTATCTGGCAAATCTGGTTTCTGCAAAATATGGTGAAAACAAGGAAGCCATCAAAGCAAAACTAATGGATCGTACGAAATGGTATCTGACAAAATAAAAAACTAATGAATTGAGTCTTTAGATGAAATAATGATTTAAATTTAATTGAAAAGAAGAAGAACCGGTAATTTCAGATTATTGGTTCTTCTTTTTTTTAAAGGTGTAGACAGGTTTGTTTAGTTCGACATGTTATCATTAAACGGAATGAAACAAAATGAGAATATTAATTTACGACTGTATTTTTTGTCTTCTTATTTGACTCATTTTTAACCTTTTTTTTAGAATAGTGAGTGTATCTTTGTTATTCAAAAATGAAATTTGCAATTTATCGTCAGAGGTAAATAAATTTAAGTAATCAATCATTTTATAAATCGTACTTTATATTTAATTCTAATTATTCACTTTAAATTTATTACTATTATGAAAAAAATTTACTTATTAATGTGTTTGGTCGTATCTTCCGGCATGTGTATGAAAATGAATGCTGTAGCTGTTGATCCGGGGACCGCTAATTTAACTCATCAATGGACATTTGATGATGGTACACCAAAAGATGTGGTTGGTACATTGGATGGAACTTTGACAGGCGGTGCTACTGTTGCTGGCCGGGCATTGAAACTAACAGCCGAAGGACAGTATCTTGCCTTTTCGCCTACTGCATTAGCACTTAATACCTATTCGG
>Ga0302285_10001919_pt1 | contig 11646 bp, 9 predicted proteins | sample III_Fen_E2_2_FD_200455 | JGI IMG/M metagenome (GOLD analysis project Ga0302285, IMG submission 200455) | Peat permafrost microbial communities from Stordalen Mire near Abisko, Sweden - III_Fen_E2_2 | ecosystem: Environmental > Terrestrial > Soil > Wetlands > Permafrost | place: Sweden: Abisko...
TAACGTTACAATTGCATTGTTTTGATCGAGGTCTTTTCTGACAATATTCATAAATATAATAATATAGTAATTTACTGATGCTTATCTTTCTTTAATGGGGTGCAAAGGTACAAAAAAAAGAGATACGACATCCTTTTTGAAATAAAAAAAATCCAAATGGTTTAAATTTTGAGTTTCAACTATTTAATTAACCCTGCTGAATCTCTTTGTTTAAAGTAAAAACGGAGAAATACCCTTAAAGGTTATTCTCCGTTTTTACTTTGCTATGTGTAAAGAATTCAATGTATCAGAACAAGTAAACCAGGTTGATAGACATAACTTTATTGGTAGCTTTTGTAGAAACAGGAAGACCGACATTTGTGTTCGAGGTATCTTTAAGCCCCCTACTCCAGGTTGCACCCAGTTGAATTTTCCTGAATATCTCCAATCCTCCCCCAAAGTTATAGCCATAATCTATACGATCAGCCGCAGTAGGAAAAGTTTCAACACTTGAAGTATTTGTCTTTTCATCGACAACTTTTCCACTGTATGAGTAACCTCCGTAAACGCCGCCAAAAGCATAGACCCCTACAACCCCAAGTGAGAGTCTATAACGTAAATTCAACGGAACTTCTACATAATTCATTTCTTTATAACCCTGCTTGATAACACCTACAATACCAGTACTATCACTGAAAGTACTTCCTTTTTGAGAAATTAGCGCTGCAATTTCAAATCCAATGCCCGATTTTTTTGGCATAGCCTGATAAACCAGTCCTATTTGATATCCTGTCAGATTATCTGATTTAAACCCTGCACTAACATCGGCACGGTTAAATGACCTGATTTCGTTCGCCATATTTAAACCCATCTTAATACCCAATTGAGCAAAAAGACCTGTAGTACAAAATAATAACGCAACAATAAAAGAGACGTGTTTGCAATTCATAACAACTAAGAAATTCGATTCGTTTTACAATAGAGACATTTATAACGACAATTTGCGATTTATAGTATAGTATATAAATCGCAAATCAGTTTAAATATTAGTAATTATCTGTTTTTCAATAATTATTTCCTAGTCATACGTTTTCGTTCGTTTTCGTCCAAGTAAATTTTACGCAAGCGGATACATGTTGGCGTAAGCTCTACATATTCATCTTCCTTAATATATTCCAATGCTTCTTCCAAGCTGAATACTACCGGTGGAATCAATTTAGCTTTGTCATCAGCACCAGAAGCACGCATATTGGTAAGCTTTTTAGGCTTAGTTACATTTACAACCATGTCGCCTTCTTTTGAGCTTTCACCTACTACCTGACCTGCATATATTTCGTCTTGTGGGAAAACGAAAAATCTACCACGATCTTGTAATTTATCCAATGAATAAGCAAAAGCGGTACCACCTTCCATTGCAATAATCGAACCGTTGGTGCGTTTTTCAATGTGTCCTTTATACGGTTGATATTCGGAGAACCGGTGCGACATAATAGCTTCACCGGCCGAAGACGTTAAAACACTATTCCGCAGTCCTATAATTCCACGAGAAGGAATCATAAACTCCAATTGAATCCGATCGTTCATCACTTCCATGCTTAGCATTTCACCTTTACGGATAGCTACCATTTCAATAATTTTGCCGGAACATTCTTCAGGTGTATTTATACTGAGTTGCTCAATAGGCTCGCAACGCACACCATCAATTTCTTTGAAAATAACCTGAGGTTGACCAACCTGCAGCTCGTAACCTTCACGACGCATAGTTTCGATCAATACCGACAAGTGAAGCACTCCACGTCCGTATACATGCCAAACGTCTGAATCCGGATTTTTCTCTACGCGTAAAGCAAGATTCTTATCCAGTTCTTTCATTAAACGATCATGAATATGACGAGAAGTTACAAATTTACCTTCTTTTCCAAAAAATGGAGAAGTGTTGATTGTAAATACCATACTCATTGTTGGTTCGTCTATAGCAATTGGAATTAATGGTTCGGGATTTAGCAAATCACAAACTGAATCGCCAATTTCAAAACCTTCGATACCAACCAATGCGCAAATATCACCTGATTTTACTTCAGTAGCACGGGTGCGACCTAAGCCGGTGAATGTGTGTAACTCTTTGATACGGCATTTAATAGCTTTGCCATCGCGTTTCACTAAATTCACATCCATGCCTTCGCGCAATGTACCGCGATGAACGCGTCCAACCGCAATACGACCGACATACGATGAATAGTCAAGTGAAGTGATTAGCATTTGAGGAGTTCCTTCCAGATAAACTGGTTCGGGTATATATTTGATAATGGAATCAAGCAAAGGTATAATACTGTCAGTCTCGTCTTTCCAGTCTTCAGACATCCAGTTATTTTTAGCCGAACCATAAATAGTATGGAAATCCAGCTGTTCTTCGGTAGCATCTAAGTTGTACATCAAATCGAAAACCATCTCGTGAACCTCATCGGGACGACAGTTTGGTTTATCAACTTTGTTGATTACAACAATGGGTTTCAAGCCCAGTTGGAGGGCCTTTTGCAACACAAAACGAGTCTGAGGCATAGGTCCTTCAAAAGCATCGACCAACAGAAGAACTCCGTCAGCCATATTTAATACACGTTCCACTTCACCTCCAAAATCGGAGTGACCCGGAGTGTCAATAATGTTTATTTTGTATCCAAGATAGTCAATGGACACATTTTTGGCTAATATAGTTATACCTCTTTCACGTTCAAGATCATTATTATCCATAATTAACTCTCCCGCGGTTTCATTGTCGCGGAACAAGTGTCCGGCTAATAACATCTTGTCAACCAAAGTAGTTTTCCCGTGGTCAACGTGGGCAATAATAGCAATGTTTCTAATTTTCTGCATGTAACACAATCTTTTTTTGAGGGTGCAAAGTTAGTCAAAATAATTCAATATCTATTTTGTTTTGTAATTCATCTGAAAAAGAGCAACTAAACTATTCTATTTTAAGATAAGACAAGCCGTTTCTTTGAAAATTGCATGAAAATTAAATACTATCTATTGCTTAATAGAAAAAAAACTGTACTTTTGCAGTCCAAATTTTAGCGTAATCTCTGACAGAATAAGTGAGGTCTGTGAATATTGCGCATAATATTAATTAAACAAAGAGCAATAATGGACTTAATTAAAGTTGCAGAACAAGCATTTCTTGTTGAAAAAACGCACCCTGAATTTAAAGCCGGAGATACCGTAACGGTTGCTTACCGTATTATTGAAGGAAGCAAAGAACGCGTTCAGGAATTTCGTGGCGATGTAATCAAAATCGTTGGACATGAAAACAGAAAACGTTTCACAGTTCGCAAAATTTCCAGCAACATTGGTGTAGAACGTATTTTCCCATTAGATTCACCATTTATCGAAAGTATCACTGTCAACAAACGTGGTAAAGTTCGTCGCGCTAAATTATATTATTTACGTGCACTTACCGGTAAAAAAGCAAGAATCAAAGAAAGACGCGTATAATTACATCTTTCAAAAAAAGAATAAAGAAGAGAAATTCGCAAAACGAGTTTCTCTTTTTTATTAAGGTCAGTTCTGATTTTTTACCTTTCTCCGTTATTAAAAAAAGAGTATATTTGCAACTTAAACATGTTTGTTCGGATTAATCTTAATCAGTAAACACTAACTACTTAATAACTACGTGCAATGAGTTTATTAAACAATACGGGAAAGTATGTTTTATTAATGAAGCGGGTTTTTGCAAAACCTGATCGTTGGAAAATGTTTTTCCGACAATTTCCAAAAGAGTTAGAAAAACTTGGTTTGCAGTCGCTGCCTATTGTAGCTATTATATCCATTTTTATTGGGTTTATTATGACTATGCAAACAAAACTGAACACCGCTAATCCACTTCTACCGGTTTATACTACAGGATTGGTGACACGTGATACACTTTTACTGGAATTTTCTTCTACCATTTTATGTCTTATTCTTGCCGGAAAAGTAGGATCTAATATCGCCTCTGAAATTGGCACAATGCGCATTACGGAGCAAATTGATGCGTTGGAAATCATGGGCGTTAATTCCGCTAATTATTTGATTCTCCCTAAAATAGCAGCCTTCATCATTATGATGCCTTTTTTGGTTGTTTTTAGCATGGCGTTAGGCATATTCGGAGGATATTTCGTAGGAGTTCTTACTAGCATTATGACGACGGGTGATTATTTAACTGGAATACAGTATGCTTTTGTCCCGTTTTATGTTTTTTACTCCTTGATGAAGTCAATGATTTTTGCATTTATTATTTCGTCGGTAGCAGCCTATTACGGATATTATGCTTATGGAGGTGCTCTTGATGTGGGAAAGGCCAGTACAAACGCGGTTGTAAACGGAAGTGTTCTGATTCTGTTTTTCAATATTCTTGTCACTAAAATTATGCTTAATTAGTTTATAACGTTTAGAAACTAAAATGATTGAAGTAAAAAATGTAGATAAGTCCTTTGATGGCAACCATGTTTTGAAAAACGTTTCGGCGGTTTTTGAAACAGGAAAAACCAATATGATAATTGGTGCCAGCGGCTCCGGTAAAACCGTTTTAATGAAAAGTGTCATCGGACTACATCGCATTGACAACGGACGGATTGAATACGATGGACGTAATCTGCCCGATATGCGTATGAGCGACATTCGCATCCTGCGCAGGGAAGTGGGTATGCTATTTCAGGGATCAGCTCTATTCGATTCATTGAGTGTGCTCGAAAATGTCATGTATCCACTAGAAATGTTTTCGTCTACCACCAAAGATGAAATGGAAGCGCGTGCTATATTTTGTCTTAAACATGTTAGTCTGGACGAAAAATCCTATGGTTTGGCTCCTTCAGAAATCAGTGGTGGTATGCAAAAACGTGTAGCTATTGCCCGTGCCATTGCTCTGCAACCAAAGTATCTGTTTTGCGATGAACCAAACTCTGGACTCGACCCGAAAACATCGCTGATTATAGATCAACTCATTCATGAGATTACTCACGAGTTTGGAATGACTACGATTATAAATTCCCACGATATGAACTCGGTAATGGAAATAGGAGAAAATATTATTTTTATCGAAAAAGGAGAAAAAGCCTGGCAAGGAAACAAAGATGATATTTTCCACGTTGATAATAAGGCGCTGAACGATTTTGTATTTGCGTCGCAATTATTCAAACAAGTTAGAAAAGCAAATCAATGAAAATTATTTCTTATAATGTAAATGGAATTCGGGCTGCACTGAGTAAAAATTTCAGAGAATGGCTTCAGGCAGAAAATCCGGATGTACTTTGTCTTCAGGAAACCAAAGCTCAACCTGATCAAATAGACACAATGCTCTTTGCCGAAATGGGATATACATCTTACCTTCATTCGGCCGAGAAAAAAGGGTACAGTGGCGTAGCCATACTGAGTAAACAAGCTCCTGACAGAGTAGTAATAGGCATGAACAATCCGATTTTTGATGCCGAAGGGCGTGTAATCCGAGCCGATTTTGGGGATTTGTCCATAGTCTGTGTATATATTCCTTCAGGATCATCAGGCGAAGAGCGACAGGCATTCAAGATGCAATTTCTTGCTGCATTCGAACCTTTTATTTTAGAACTGCGCAAAACCAGACCCAATCTGGTAGTTTGTGGTGATTATAATATATGCCACAAGCCTATTGACATCAACCATCCTGAACGCCAGAATGGTGTTTCAGGATTTTTACCCGAAGAACGCGCCTGGCTGGATCAGTTTGAAAAAGATGGCATGGTGGATTCTTTCAGAGTATTTGATAAGAGTGCCGAGAAGTATAGTTGGTGGAGCTATCGGGGAGGCGCGCGTTTTCGTAATGCGGGCTGGAGAATCGATTATCATTGGATAACAGAATCGCTACACGATAAATTAAAATCAGCAGCAATTCTTACAGATGCCGTGCATTCGGATCATTGTCCGGTGGCTATAGAATTAAATTAAGCGTTTGCTTACTCAAATAATGAAATATTAATGTGAAGTTTAACTATAATTCGCTCATTGTGTCTAAATAACTTATTCGTAATGATAAAAAATGATAAATCTTTGTCACAACGATTTAAATGAGCTAAAATGTTTTTAACTTTGTCCATTCAATAAATACTTGTCAATATGAAATTTACTTTTTTCAGGTTAATTCTCTTTTCTTTTATTATCGGGATTTTCAGTTCGTGTCTGGGATCAAGTAGTGATTCAACTACTGGTTCTTCCAGTCCTTATTTCTCATCGCTCGTCTTTAAATCGAATGACTCAATTCCGTATTTGAGTACTGCCGCTTTCACTTTGAATGAGTACGACGCTGCTTCAAAAGACTCAATCATTGTAAACCTTGATTCATTACCATACGGAACACGTATTGATAGTGTATATCCTACTTTTACTTTCAAGAGTTCTGCTGCCATAAGACTTTATTACCTTCCAGGCAATAAATATAAAAGAGATTCGGTTTGGTTAACCGGAACAGATACCATTGATTTTAAACAACCTGTGAGAGTAAGAAATTATGCGGCAGATAAGAAAACTTACAAAGAATATACCGTCAAAACAAACGTACACCAAGTAAATCCTGAAGTTTACAAATGGAGAAAAGCATCGGATAATTTGGGACAGGCAGACTTTAAAAATCAAAAAGCTATTACCCGAAATGATACTCTGTTTTACTATCAAAATGACGGAACTAATGGCTTCCTCAATATCTCAACGAATGGTTACAGCTGGACACCAAAGACTGTAAATGGATTACCTGTTAATAGCCCGCTGAATGATATGACTCTGTTTAAGGGACAAGTATTTGTAAGCAAAGATGGATTTAATATATATTCTTCGACGAATGGGATTAATTGGATTAAGAAATCATTAACAGAATTTTCATTCAAGTCATTACTTTTTGTTTTCAACGATCTTTTATGGGCTGTAGTTCAGGCAAATGATGCCAGCTACCATTTTGCAAACTCTCCTGATGGTATTATCTGGACTATGAGAGGTACTATTCCCGACAATTTTCCTGTAAGTGATTTTGCATCGGTCTCATTTAAATCACCAACCGGAAAAGAAAGAGTATTTGTTACAAATGGAGTTTCGGCAGATGGCTCAATACTTTATATGCATAACCGTTGGAGTACCGAAGATGAAACTGGCGTTAATTGGGTAAACTTTAGTAGTGAAAATACTTCAATGGATGACTTAACGATTGGAGGGTCGGTGATTTCATATGATAATAAGTTATTTGCTTTTGGATTGAAAGATGATAACACTAGCTACTTTAAGGTATCAAGAGACGAAGGTTTAAGCTGGCAAGTACCGGATACTGCACTTAATATTTTGCCTGCCGGTTATATGGCGACTCCACGAAACTACCAATCTGTAGTGGTTTTCAAAGCTAAAACGTACGACAAAGTAAATTCAGCAGCCTTAAAAGATGAGATATTGCAATCCAATCGCATCTTTATTTTTGGAGGAAAATTTAATGGAACAAAGTATTCTGACGTTTGGACAGGAAAATTGAATAGAAAAAATTTCTTACGACAGTATAATTATGCATACTGATTTAGAAATGTGTTTCCGGTTTCGGAAACACATTTTTTTATTGTTTGATACTACACACTAATTTATTTGTGTACTTTTGTGCCTTCAAAACAAATGCAAATCAATGAAGTCAACTAAACTATATACTGCAAAATCGCTCCGGTTCCGTCGCTGGAATAGGGCAGGATATGCTATTTTTTGTAGTTTGGCTTGCAGTGTAACCATTGGTAATGTGGCGGTTTCCATTTGTGATAAGTCGCTTCAGAAAGCGGTTGGAACATCTGTATTTTCACTTTGTGTAAATGATTCGGAATCGGAATCGCCCGAGAAGATCAAAGAACAGGCGGATTTGGAACTTGCAATTGCACAATTGCAGGAATCTGTTTTATTGGAAAAAACTTTCGAAAGTGCCGCTGCGTGTGGTGTAAAAACATATTTATTTTTTAAACCAACGGTTGAAATGAGCTAGTCTCGTTTCAACCGTTTTTTATTTTATTCATTATGAGGAAATTTTTTATTCTTTTTTCGTTGATAAGTTTAGTTACCTTTCAGGCAGTTCGAAGTCAGGAGAAGGCTGATTCGGTAAATCTTTCCGATGTTGAGGTTAACACTACCCGCAATAAACTTTACTCCGAGATGGGACGAGTGCTGACTGTTATTGACCGAACTGAAATAAAACGTTCAGCAGTTCAAAGCATCGACCAACTGCTTGATTATGTTGCCGGAATTGATATACGCCAACGCGGGACAAATAGCACGCAAGCAGATATTTCTGTACGTGGTGGTTCGTTCGATCAGGTGTTGGTGCTTCTGAATGGTGTAAACATTACCGATCCACAAACCGGGCACTTCAATCTGGATATTCCGCTTAATCTGTCTGATGTGAGTCGCGTGGAAATTCTGGAAGGGTCGTCGGCGCGGGTGTTAGGATCAAACGCGTTTAGTGGAGCGATAAACATAGTGACCGAAAGCAACGAACAAAATGTGCTGAGGGCTGAACTGACAGGGGGCAGTTTCAATACTTTCGGTCAATCTGTAACCAATACCACTGGAAACGAGCGATTACACACTCTCGTTTCGGTGTCGCACCGAAGTAGCGATGGATATACAAGAAATACCGATTATGATTTTATCAATGCTTTTGTTCAATCCGTTTTAAATACTAACTCTGCTGGAAAATTCGACCTGCAAGTGGCGGCACAGCAAAAAGCTTTCGGGGCAAATGGCTTCTATGGGTTGGCATATCCGAATCAATACGAACGCTCGAAGACTTTCTTAACCGCATTGAATTGGTCGATGACTCACAACAAACTGACTTATTCTGCTCAGGCTTACTGGCGTCGTCATAACGACCGATTTGAGCTGGATTACAACAAACCTGCCGGATGGAATTATCATCAAACGGACGTAACGGGAGCTAAGTTCACGGCTGATGCACTTACATCTTTAGGTAAAACTACTTTGGGTGCCGAGTTACGCAACGAACATATTCTGAGCAATAAACTGGGTGAAGCACGCGATTCGCTCAAAGTGCCTTTCGAAGAGAGTGGCTATTTTACAAAAGAAACAAATCGGTTGAACTCTTCTGCATTTTTGAATCATGCGGTTACATTTGGGAAGTTCTATGCTTCGGTAGGTGTATCGGAAACTTATACCTCGAAATATGGTCTGAACGGAGCAGGTGGAGCCGATATTGCTTACCGATTCAGCGAAAAGTATCGTGTATTTGCTTCATTCAATTCATCTGTCAGATTGCCTACATTTACCGATATTTATTATGTTTATCCGAATGTTCAGGTTGCCGATCCTAATATTAAGCCGGAACACTCCCAGACTTTTGAAGTAGGAACCAAAATGAATGAATCGAACTGGAAGTTGGAAGCCACGGCTTATTATCGATTGGGGCAAAATGTAATTGACTGGATATTAGTGCCGGGCGAAACTGTTTGGAGAAATAAAAATCTTACGAACGTGAATGCAGTGGGTGCCGATATAACTGCTGAATATGTTTTTCAGAACTTTATTGTTCGCAAAGTAGGAATTGCTTATTCGTACCTCACAATGAATAAAGATGCCAGCACCTTCGATTCGAAATATGCGCTGGATTATCTGAAAAACAAGGCAGTGGTTTCGCTAGATCATAAAATAGCGGGTAAACTTTCGGCTTCGTGGAAGTTTTCTTACCTCGATCGGGCAGGAAGCTATACCGACGTAAATAAACAATTGCAAAGTTTTAGTTCATATTCGTTGCTGGATTGTCGGCTGCTTTGGTCGGAAAAACACTTTGATATTTTTGCTGATGTAAATAATATACTGGATGCTACTTATGCCGATTATGGTGGGTTGACTCAACCGGGACGGAATTTTAATGCAGGGGTAAGACTGAAATTGTAGTGATGACCCCAAACCCCTGAAGGGGCTTAAAGAAAAAAGCGGCTGTACTCTTGGTGAATACAGCCGCTTCTTGTTCCCCTTTAGGGGCTAGGGGTTAGTTCTTCTAGCAAACCATAGTTGGTTTAATTTGCTTGAAGAAATCGTTTCCTTTATCGTCTACCAAAATAAATGCAGGGAAGTTTTCCACCTCAATTTTCCAGATGGCTTCCATGCCTAATTCGGGATATTCAAGGCATTCCACTTTCTTGATGTTCTGTTGAGCCAAAATAGCTGCCGGACCACCGATAGATCCAAGGTAGAATCCACCGTACTTTTTACAAGCATCTGTTACCTGCTGCGTACGGTTACCTTTGGCAATCATGATTAAGCTGCCACCGTTTTCCTGAAATAAATCCACGTACGAATCCATACGACCGGCGGTTGTTGGACCAAACGAACCAGAAGGCATTCCCTTAGGCGTTTTGGCCGGACCGGCGTAATAAATAGGGTGGTCTTTCACGTATTGAGGAAGCGGTTTGCCTGCATCAATCAATTCTTTCAGCTTAGCGTGTGCAATGTCGCGACCCACCACGATAGTTCCATTCAATGACAGACGGGTTGAAACCGGATATTTAGACAAGATAGCCAGAATTTCTTTCATTGGCATGTTCAAGTCTATTTTCACGGCATTTCCTTCGCCCTGATTGCGCAATTCTTCCGGAATCAAACGACCCGGATTATCTTCCATTTTTTCTACCCAAACGCCATCTTTGTTGATTTTACCTTTGATGTTGCGGTCGGCAGAGCACGAAACGGCCATACCTACAAAGCAAGAAGCACCGTGGCGCGACAGGCGAACGATACGCACGTCGTGAGCAAAATATTTACCTCCAAACTGAGCACCGAAGCCTGAAGCTTGTGCTTGTTTCAGGATTTTTTGTTCCATTTCCACGTCGCGGAAAGCTTGTCCAAGCTCGTTTCCTTCGGTTGGAAGTTCGTCGTAATATTTGGTCGAAGCCAATTTTACAGTTTTCATACAAGCATCGGCCGAAGTTCCGCCGATAACGAAAGCAATGTGGTAAGGAGGGCAAGCCGCCGTTCCCAGTGTTTTCATTTTTTCGGTCAGGAATTTTTCCAACGAAGCCGGATTCAGCAATGCTTTGGTTTCCTGGAACAGGTATGATTTGTTGGCTGATCCACCGCCTTTGGCAATAAACAAGAATTTGTATTCGTTTCCATGTCCGGCTACTAAGTCAATTTGGGCAGGCAGGTTGGTGCCGGTGTTCACTTCGTCGTACATGTTCAGCGCAGCGTTTTGCGAATAGCGCAGGTTTTCTTCGGTATATGTTTCGTAAATCCCTTTCGATAGCGCTTCTTCGTCTGTTCCGTTGGTCCACACATCGCTTCCTTTTTTAGCGTACACAGTTGCAGTTCCGGTATCCTGACAGAATGGGAGAATTCCCTTGGCTGCAATTTCGGCATTGCGAAGCATGGTCAACGCCACATATTTGTCGTTTTCGCTGGCTTCGGGGTCAGCCAGGATAGCTGCTACCTGAGCCTGATGTGCTGGACGAAGCAGGAACGAGCAGTCGCGCATGGCAGCACGAGCCAACATGGTTAATGCTTCCGGTTCCACTTTCAGAATTTCCTGTCCTTCAAATTTCGATACCGACACATGGTCTTTGGTAAGTAAATAGTATTCGGTTTTGTCTTTTCCCAGTGGAAATGGTTCCTGGTACTTAAATTCTTTTGCCATTTTAT
>Ga0302285_10001920_pt1 | contig 11640 bp, 10 predicted proteins | sample III_Fen_E2_2_FD_200455 | JGI IMG/M metagenome (GOLD analysis project Ga0302285, IMG submission 200455) | Peat permafrost microbial communities from Stordalen Mire near Abisko, Sweden - III_Fen_E2_2 | ecosystem: Environmental > Terrestrial > Soil > Wetlands > Permafrost | place: Sweden: Abisko...
CCACACAGTACAATTGTCTTATCCAACAATCCTTTTTCGTCCAAATCTATTAGTAATGCAGATAATGCTTTATCCAGTTCTGGCAACATTATATTCATTCGTTGAAAGTGACTTTTATGAGTATCCCAACCGGTAATGCGCACATTTATAAAAGGGACTCCTGCTTCAACGAGCTTTCTGGCTTCCAGGCAGGATTGTCCAATGCGGGTCATCCCATAGCGTTCACGCATTTCTTTCGTTTCGGTTGCCAAATCAAAAACCTGAGCTGCTTTTCCAAATATTAATTGATTATTTCGTTGCCGAAGTGAATCCAATACTAAAGAATTGGCAGTATTTCTAAAAAGCTGATTTGCCTTTTCAAAACCATCAAGCAATTGTAATCTGCTTTTCAAAGTTTCCGGCTTTACCAACCTGTTTACAAAACCATCCACTTCAAATATCGAATTCTCGGGAGCACCACTGGTGTCAAACGATTTATATTCATTTCCAATAAACCCTCCTTCGTTGAAACGGTTATTGGCACTCACAAGTGAGATATAAGAGGGCAAAACACCTTTATAAGTGTCTTTTTTCATATATGAAATTACCGAACCGTATGATGGGTAAACCACAGACCCACCACTTAAATCGCCTGTAATCATGGCGTAATGACCTGTTTCGTGACCATTTACACCGTGTGTCATGCTTCGGATTAAACTATATTTATTTGCAATTTTTGCCAGAAGTGGTAATTTCTGATTGATGATTATTCCCGGAACATTCGTTTGAATCGGATCTTTCAAATTCCCTGAAATGTCGCGTGAAGACCCTGGTTTGGGGTCAAATGTATCGGTTTGTGATGGTCCTCCATCCAGATAAATCAAAATAACCGATTTTGCATGTTGAGCTTCAATTCTAAAAGCTAAAGCTAAAAAAACAAATATTATTAGAATATTTTTCATACTTACAGGCTTTAATGATTAAACAAAAATTCCGAACTGTTTATATAAGTCCATTGAATAACAGTTGCCAAATCGCGTAATTTCAAGTTGTTATTTTCGGCATAAACTTTAAAAAGCATTATTTCTTCTTTTGTAGGATAACGTGATAATGTCATTAACGAAATAGCTTTACAAACGTCATCTACATTATTGTTTTGAGCACAAATGCGATTAAGTATATTACTCTTTCGTATTTTTCCTTCCAATTCAACCGAATTAGTTAAATATAATAATTGTCTGGATGTAATTTTATTAGAACGTTGGCTCTCCAATGAAACATCTCTTGATACGCGCCCAAACAATTCAAGATCAGAACTCGAAACTGTCGCATCACCCAAATCAACCGACCTGGTTCCTTCTGGATAGAAAGTGAATGGTTCCGGCACACGACTCATATACGAATCATATATTCCCGTTATATCGGCCAATGCATCTACCGTCACTTCGGCCTGCAGGCGTTGTGGTATATATTGTCCTTTAGGAGCCATTTCACTTTGATAAGCTTTTGAGTTCAGTATCAATCGTATCATTGCTTTCATATCATAACCCGAATTAATAAACCGGTTTGTCAGAAAATTCAACAATTCCGGATTTGAAGGCAAATTGCTTTTCCTCCAATCATCTGGTTCATTAATAATGCCTTTCCCTGTAATCCAAAACCACAACCGATTAGCCATAACTCCTGCAAAACGATTGTTTTCTTTACTTGTAAGCCAGGCGACAAAAGGAATTCTCCAATCCTGGTTTTCATCAAATCGGATTTCTTTTCCATCAAACATTTTTATTGTACTTGTCGCCGGAAAAATACGTACATCGGGATACACAATTTCTTCTTTCCACTCTTTGGTGTTCTTATATCGTATTTGGTAGAAACATAGTTGACCATCATCCAACGTTTTTCTGGTTCCAAGAAATAACAAACTAATATTCTTATAAATATTATCAGGTGTTCGTTTCAGAAAAGCACGATAAAAGTTTACCGTTGGTGTTCGGAAATTACTTCCTTTCGACAATAATAATTCGCTGACAAATTGATTATAAGGAGTGTTACCTGATATTTTTTCGTATAACCAACGGTCGTATGCCTGTACACTATTTGGCCAAAGATTACTTGGAAATTCAGATTTAATTCGTAGTATATCTCCCCAACGCATAACTATATAATGCACATACTCTTCCGAATTAAGGATCTGATCAATGAGGATTGTTCGTTTTTGAGGATCTGTAGAGCTTAAGAACTGAATTACTACATCTGTTTTAGGCAGGCGTCCGGTAATGGTTAGAAAAGTACGGCGAATAAATACTTCGTCGGAACAAACCTGTTGCATTCCTTTTTCGGAAAGGATATATTTGTCTATCTCATTAGCATGTAACGGAATTACAAGCAAACTAAAGAAAATTATTCTAAGAATTTTTTTCATATAATTATTGATTTAACAATTATCCTGTAAATAAAGGAAGATGTTTTATTTATTTGCAAATGCTATACCTTCGATTTCGATTAAAAGCTCTTTCCGACAAATACCTGCTTCTACGTAAATTACAGGAAGATTGGCCCAAACTTTTTCCACTTCTGACTTTACACAGTCAAAATCTGCTTTGTTTTTTATATAAACACGCAAACTAATAACTGTCATATCATTTTCTACTTCAACTCCATGTCGACTCAGGTTTCTTTTAGAAATCAGGAATAAGATATTCTCAATGGTTTGGTTGGTTTGCAAACCTGCATTCATCTCCATCATACTCATTTCTCCCCGAATAGCAGCAGTGCCCGATATAAAACAAATCACACCTCCATCACTGCTAACCAAATTGGCTCTTTCAAATTTCGGTGTAGCTTTTAGGGTAATTTCAGATTGCTTTCCAATCAACAACGATTCGGAATAGGCAAATGCAGGTATCTGCAATGGATTATCGAGTGATATGATTTTATTTTCCATTGTAACTGCCAGTGCAATTAAACTTACAACAACTCCCCTACACGCCATTCCTATTCCTGTGGCAGCTGGAAAACCGTGATTCCATTTCACTGTTTCATAAAATTGTGACCGAACATCATTAAACGCCTGATAATTTTGAATACCACCTTCATTTTCAGTGATGTGTCCGATATAATTCCATTGACGGATAATATCCCCAATTTCTAATTGTTCATTAGCAAGTATGGATTGAATTTTATAAAATATATCCGTTGATTGTGTATTAACTGAATCGTAAAACGATTTTCCAAGAATGCCTTCCGTAATTAAAAACGTTGAATTGTTTTGTTTGTACAACAAATACCTTACATCTTCAAAGATTTTAAAATCAACTGATTCCGGAGAAGTAGTTTCGGTTAAATAAGTTACTTCAGCAGCCATTTCATCCCGATTGCGCAGTGGTTGGATAATATATGAAATCAAAGGGGATTTCCCTCTAAATGATATGTCAACCGCTTTTTTTATTTCATTCAATTCCGCAGGGTAAATGTCTTCGGTTGATTTTCCAAAAAATATTATGGTTATAATTTTACTCTTTTCTTTGAGAGGAGTCAATAATAAGTTTACTCGTTCTTTAAATGAAGTGGAATAAGCCTGAGAATAAGAACTATTGAAAAAATTAGGCATATAGAGGAGTTAATATCTTAGATAGTTTTCTATTTTGACTGTTTTTTGGCAAGATAGTTTAACAGGGAATGTTTTATTAAACGAATAAACACCTGACTTTATTTCAGGTTGTAACAAAACAAAAAAATCTGAGTAAATTTAAGAAAAAGAAAGAGTAATTGCAAAGAAAATAATGGCGTATGATGAAATTTATTTGTTCAATAATAATATTCAATAGCTATTTCAAATACAAATATGAACCTTAAGTATTTTTGAATTATATTAAAACATAAATATAATACTTCTTCCTCTAAGTTGTATTAAACGAACGTGAATAGTTGATACAAACCAGTCTGTTTTATTTACCGAAAATTCAAGGTTAAGTATATAAGTTTAGAGGTAGTTAAGTCTATTATTTTCTTTTATTTCAAGCTCCTCTATTTTTTATAATTAAAATAAATGATTTTTTTATTAGTTTATTTTAAACTTTTCGTTGTACGGATTGTTAGACATTCGTTAATTATACCTATCTTTAACCAATTTTATTTACTAATTTAATTTTTTATGAACATTTACGTAGGTAACTTAAGTTACAAAGTCCGGGAAAATGACCTTCAAGGGGTTATTGAAGAGTATGGTCAAGTTGAATCATGCAAAATTATTAAAGATCGCGAAACTGGCAAGTCAAAAGGATTTGCATTTGTAGAAATGTCGGATGACGCTGCAGCAGAAAAAGCTATCGCTGAATTAAACGGAGCTGAATTTGATGGTCGTGCCATGGTTATTAAACAGGCAACACCAAAAAACTAAGTTTTAGTTTTAAGCAAAAAAAACTACTTCTGTTATCGTATGATAGCAGGAGTTTTTTTATGCCCGGAAATGAATAACACGAAAAATTCATACATTTTTCACAAAAAAAGGATTCCCCGGATTGTAAGAAACAATCCGGGGAATCCTTTTTTAATAATTATTTATTATTTCGTAATTCTTTCCAGCCATTTCAACATAGCTATCATAGTAAACATGGAGGTTAAGCAGGCTACTACAAACACAGTCCAGGTCAAATACACAGGAATGCTCTTATAGAAAATGGCACCAATAAACAGCAACTGGTTACCGACAGCTGTAGCGCCCAGCCAGCAGCCCTGCATGATACCCTGATATTTTGGCGGTGCTACTTTCGATACAAAAGAAATACCTAACGGACTAATAAATAGTTCTGCAACTGTCAGAATTAAATAGGTTCCTACTAACAGGAAAGGAGTGACCCGCTGAGCATCCGGCAATCCACCCATTAAAGTAATATCAGCCTTTGAAGGAAGCCCTATGGAGCAAACAGACATAACCACATAAGCTAATGCAGCTATTCCCATTCCTATGGCAATCTTCTTAGGGGTGGAAGGTTCTTTTCCTTTTGAACGTAAAAGCCCAAAAATACCCATTATAACCGGTGTCAGGAATACTACAAAAAACGGATTAATCGATTGGAATATTTCAGCTCCCTGAAGTGTTGTGAATCCTAAGTTGATTTTTATTCCACTTAAGTTGGTATAATCTTTAGCAAAGAAAGTCAAAGTAAGACCGTTTTGATGAAAGGAGAACCAGAAGAAAATAACGACTGCAAAAACTGCAAATAAAGCATATAAACGTTGTTTTACTTCTTTTACATCCATCTCTACATTTGTTGACGATGATGTATCATTCGCTGATTTCGGATCAGGAAACTTATTCTTATTGACAATATAAACGACCAGGGAAATCAACATGGCAATAATTGCGACACCAAATGCATAATGAAAGCCGGTTGTAAACAGATTCAGGTATTCTTTTGAAAAAGCCATCATATCTGTGCCGGTAAATCCTACCTGGGTGGCTAATTGATGCATACGTATTGCAGCTTCGGTTGATATATTTCCGTTTAGCTGTTCATGACAAAGTGCAGGAAGATCTGAATTATAGGCAAATCCATGTGAACTAACCCACCAGTTACGTACACCTACAGCTGCAAATGGAGCAAATATGGCACCTACATTGATAAACATATAGAACAACGAAAAGCCTGAATCACGTTGGCTTGAATACTGAGGATTATCATACATCTGACCAATAAGTGCCTGTAGATTGCCTTTGAAGAGTCCGTTACCCAGTGCAATGACAAACAATCCAAAACATGTCATAGCAAGGAATAATCCAAATGATCCTGCCGGTACCGGTGTTGGTGTTGGAATAGCAATCAGGAAATAACCCACCGTCATCAGGATCAGGCCAACCAGAATAGTTCCTTTGTAATTCCTTTTTTTATCGGCAATTAGTCCGCCAACAAATGCAAGAATATAAATCGAGAAATAGAAAATGGAATAAATAATACCGGCCTTTGTTTCATCCAGTCCAAATTTAGACATGAGGAAAAGTGATAGAATCGCCATCATGGTGTAGAACCCAAATCGTTCTCCCATATTGGCTAATGAGGCAGCAATTAATCCCTTAGGATGTTTTTTGAACATAGATTATTGATTTTTAAATATTTATTATTTTTATGTTTGTGTTTTCCTTCCCGAAACTTATAATTACTTCTATTGCTATTCAACTCTTCAAACTCTTCAAACTCTTCAAACTCTTCAAACTCTTCAAACTCTTCAAACCCTTCAAACCCTTCAAACCCTTCAAACTCTTCAAACTCTTCAAACCCTTCAAACTCATTCCGGCTTCATCACCACCCCTTTATTTTTTCTACCGTCCACTTTCATAATAATCGGTTTACTAAAATGTACATGACGGATAAATTCCGACTCGTATACTGCAGGTTGTGCATTCAGGTAATCCGTATCGTATGTGCCATCATGCAAAAACGGATTAATGGTAAAATAGGCTGCACCAAATGACGTAAGATTCTGGAAGAAATGTGTACCCTGGCTTGGATCGACACGGTAGTCTGACAAACCGGATTCTACTATTAACCTGGCATTGCTGATTTGCGACCATTTCACCGGAATGCCCAACCACGGATCGGCAGAGCCCCAACGTCCCGGACCTACAAGGACATAATGACTGTTTTCATTCACTAACAGGCGGTTCACTTTCTCGATTTCATACATAATCGATTGATTATTCGACGCACTGAAAGCTTCCGGTTTTACATACACCAAATCATATATATCATTTGTAATGCCGTGGCCCAGCGCGCTGTTGCATGTGATAATAGCATTTTCTTCCAGGATGGAACCTATGTCCTCATTAATCATTTCCTTGCTGTCGACAATCGGGCGTATCTGAAGTAAATAAAAAACATGCTGTTTCGCCGGCGAATAATCCAGGTTTACGGCAAATTCTATCTCAATAGGTCTCCCCATTTCAGACTGAGCAATGTGCAGGATTTCTTTTAATACCGAAGCGAGTGGAAACACGTCATGTTGCAGAATATTGGCAAAGGTGATCACCTTTCGTCCACCTTCATACAGGCTGTCGTAAATCGTCCGGTCCTGCAGGTTGTATGTTGAAGCAATGTAACGAAGCGTCCCATCTTTTTCTGCATCACCCACCGGTATTTTCAATAGGTTAAATCCATCATCCACCTGAGGAACAAAATGAGTCTGTGTTAAATCCAGTGCATTAAAATACGTCTGTGTTTCGCGTAATGCGTACTCAATATTACTGGTTTGCAATATATTGTTCGGATAAGCCGGTGAAAAGCGCAGGCTCATACCGCCATCCATAATGTGTTTACCCAATCCCATGGCAATATTAGCTATCCCATCTTCCGGCTTCTCTGCCCCTATCGGATAATAGTTCAGCGAACGGGCAACCCCCGAGAAAGAAGGATAAAAGCGGTTATCGTAGGCATTGCCACAAATTTCCTGCAGCACAACAGCCATTTTTTCTTCGTCAATGACATTTTTGGTTGCCGTCATATAGGCTTTGCTGTCCTTATAGAAAACGGAAGCATATACCGCCTTGATGGCTTCCACCACCATAAATAGCATGTGTGTCCGGCTCTCTGAATTATACGGAACCATGTACGTAGTATAAATACCGGCGAATGGTTGGTAATGCGAATCTTCCAACAGGCTGGACGAACGTACAGCAATGGGTGAACTGGTAACACCCAGGAAAGCATGAAGGTCGGCTATAAGTCGTTGAGGTATCCTGGCTTTCAGGAAATGCTTCAGTATTTCTTCATCATCAAGGTCCGACAATGCAATGGTATAGAGTTGGTTTTGCTCCATGAATTCTGTAAAATTCTCCGTGCACAGTACTACAGTCTTTGGGATCATAATCTGGCAATTCTCAAATTTCTCCAGGCTTTCGTTCCGCTTGATCATAGCATCTATAAACGCTAGTCCGCGACCCTTCCCTCCCAGTGATCCTTCGCCAATCCTGGCGAAATTTGAATACTGGTCGAAACGGTCACGTTGAAATACTGCCACTACCCCCCTGTTTTTCACTTTCCTGTAATGTACGATGGCATCCAGAATAATCTGACGTACTTTGTTCAGGTCGCTCGAGGCATAGTTGTCCACATTGATGCTTTTCAAAAACTCAGCCAGCGGAAACATGGCACGTGAATACAGCCAACGGGATATATTATTTCTCGACACATGATAATACAATGATTCGTCGCTTATTTTAAAGAGGTTTTCCTGTAACCCGCGTAAGTTTTGTATGCGTGCTTCCTCCTCCCCTGTTTCCGGATTAATGAACAGAAAGTCGCCAAAACCAAAGTTATCCGTTATTTTCTCCCGCAACTCCATCAAAAATGTCTTCGACATTTTATTCAGGAAGGCTGACTTTAATTTGTCTGCAGCCTCGTGATTCAACTCATCGGTTGATTCAACAATTAAAGGGATAAAAGTATCATGCTTGCGGATCTCCTGGCACAGGTTGATACCTGCCTGCTTATTTTTAACTCCGTTTTGAAGATAACTCACATCGGTGATCACCCCCAGCATGTTGTTTTTGTACTTTTCATAAATGGCAAGACCTTCTTCGTACGAACGTGCCAACAGTATCTTCGGACGTCCACGCATACGAAGCATTTGTTCATGCTCATTCAACGCTTCGGTCATAAACGAGCGCGATTGCTTAAATACGAATTTATACAGGTGAGGTACTATGGACGAATACCACCTTATTGAATCCTCCACAAACAGGATCACCTGTACTCCTACCGACTTTACATCTTCTTCCACGTTCATCCGGTCCTCGATCAGCTTGATAATAGCCAGCAGGATATCCGAGTTTCCCAGCCAGCTGAACACATAGTCAATGGCACTTAAATCCTCGTTGGCAATACGCAGTGATACAGATTTTGAAAAAGGGGTCAACACCACAATCGGGATATCAGGGAATTGCTGCTTTACCCATTTAGCCCATTCAAACGGGTTGATACTGTCGCCACTGGGCATGGAAATGATAAGCTCAAATGTCCGTTCCATAAGAAGGGCATTTGCTTCCTCCTCACTCGAGACCAGCCTGAAACGCGGTGGATACCTAAGGTTTAACGAAGTATATTCATTAAATATCAACTCATCAATCCGACCGTCTTCTTCCAGCACAAAAGCATCGTATTTACTGGCAAACAACAACACATTATAAATGCGATGCGTCATTAGGTTGGCAAACGATGTATCTTTAAAATAAAGCTTTTTTATGCTTGGAGTATTCATAATTAATTCATAATTAATTCATAATTTATAATGCATAATTCATAATTAGCTGCTTATAAACTCAATTTTGAATGCGACAGAGCAAAAGTAATAAAAGCTTTTAATTTATGGCAACAAAATGAATAAATATTTAACGTCGTTGTCTGGCAATGCATTAAAACAGGACATTGAAAATTTAATTGAGACAAAAGAAAATCTTAGCTGGATAGATAAGTAAGTGGAACAATTAAATGTCTTATTTATTCGAAAGCAATTGCTTCTTACTATCTGTCGCCGCTTAGCGGCTTAAAATCCTTCACTTGAACATTATTCTACCAAACTGTCACCGCTATGAGGCTTTTATAGGTGTGTAGTACCGACAGTATGGTAGTATAAACATCTAATTCAAAACCAATAGCCGCATATGGTACATTCCGACTTGACGGAAGCGGCGACAGATAAATGGCACCTAAAATGGTACATTATATTGTTCCACGTACTTATCAACATTTTTGACTTTTCAATTGTTATGATGAAAAAAATACAACTATTTTAAATCACACCCATTAGAACAACCTATCCATGTAACCTTTAAAAATGTTGAATCCGTTTTTATATGTTGAATATTAAATAGAAACCCGATGCAAATACACGCTGATAGTCCCGAACATTATTTAGACCAGTTGCCCGATGACAGGAAAGAAGCAGTGGGTAAACTCCGAAAAACCGTACTTGATAATCTGCCCGAAGGATTTGTTGAAACAATCGGGTATGGCATGTTGGGTTACGTAGTGCCTCATTCGCTGTATCCGGCAGGGTATCATTGCGATCCGAAACTACCGCTTCCCTTTATGAATATAGCTTCACAGAAAAATTACATATCGGTTTACCACATGGGCATTTATAGCAATGAAGAACTTCTGGAATGGTATTTAAATGAATATGAAAAGGTGTACCATTCAAAACCGGAAATGGGCAAAGGCTGTTTAAAGTTTAAAAAGCTAAACCTTATACCCTATCAGTTAATCGGGGAACTTGCCTCTAAAATAAGTGTGGCTGAATGGATAAACCACTATGAAACAAAAATAAAAAGATAACATAAATAGAATCACTTAACTCTCAAAAATGACAGTATGAATAAACCGAATGACATAGATGCGTATATCTCCGGTTTTCCGGAAGGTATCCGGAAATTATTGCAGGAAATACGTGCTACCATAAAAAAAGCCGCACCTGAGGCAGAAGAAGTCATCAGCTACGGCATGCCCGCCTTCCGTCAAAACGGGATGTTGGTATGGTACGCTGCTTTCAAGAACCATATAGGCTTCTACCCTATCCCGTCAGGTATTGAAGCATTTAAAGAAGAACTCTCAGCATTTAAAGGCACAAAAGGATCTGTTCATTTTCCCTTCGATAAGCCGTTACCTGTAGATCTGATATCCCGGATTGTTTCTTTCCGACTGAGTGAGAACATGATAAAAGAATCGGTCAAAATGAAGAAATAAACCGGAGTGATAGTTTTTGCAATATAACTGGTAAAGCTCTTATAAACAACCAGATTTGACTAAACACAAATAAAAATAAATCATTCACTTTAAAATTCAATTTTATGTTTACCATAGAACAAATTCAGGCAGCTCATTCCTATGTCAAAAGCGGAGCCGATTTCCCGGCATATATAAAGGATCTTATCAGGCTTGGGGTTACAGGTTATGAAACATATACACGGGATGGACATTCTGTCTATGCCGGAAACGACGGGTTCAGGATTGAATCCGCTGCCATCTATGATCCATTAAAGGTGTCGGAACAAAGCAACAAGTCCCAGTTCCAAGATGACCTGAAAGCTAATCAGACAGGCAAAACCGATTTTATCACTTTTTGTAATGACAGTGCCAGGTCAGGGATTGAAAAATGGGTGGTCGATACTGCCGCAATGACCTGCACCTATTACGACAAGGCAGGGAATGAAGTTTTGGTTGAGAAAATACAAATACCGTAAAACAGATTCAACCATTTTCATTCCTTGTGTATGACTAATAGGTACATATAGCTGATTATAAGGCTGATTGTGAATTCTATACAAGTCTTCGGAGTCATTAAAGCGGTGAAATCAAATGACCCATAAAAACAGATTCAGGTTTTGTTTTTAGGGGCTTTTTATAGTAAGTCGGGAATAATCCTACACACTTTACATCTTCGATGAACGCTTACATGACTTCGACGACCTCCGGTTGTTTTCCCTCAACAGGTATTCCTGTCGCGGAAGACTCCTATCCCACAACGCGGAACGCAGAACATGAAACCCGTCAAAGTATTTTTCAAACTATTCAAACTGATTTCTCTTACTCTTGTCCGTCACCTCTCCGTTACCTCTCCGTCATCTCTTTGGCTGAATCACACATCAAAGCCTTATCAAAGTCGTATTTA
>Ga0302285_10001922_pt1 | contig 11634 bp, 16 predicted proteins | sample III_Fen_E2_2_FD_200455 | JGI IMG/M metagenome (GOLD analysis project Ga0302285, IMG submission 200455) | Peat permafrost microbial communities from Stordalen Mire near Abisko, Sweden - III_Fen_E2_2 | ecosystem: Environmental > Terrestrial > Soil > Wetlands > Permafrost | place: Sweden: Abisko...
CTCAAACTCTGGGAAGTAGTCACAGGATACTGCAAGCGAACCTATGAAGGCCACGAAGATTGGGTCAAGTGTCTAGCAATCAATGAGACTGGAACATAGATAGTCTCTGGGTCATCCGATCAATGCGTAATGCTCTGGGGATTAGATGTTCCTTAGCCATAATAGGTGCTCCGTGGGCATGACAATGTAGTTGAATGCGTTACTTTTGTTCATGTACCTTTAGCCTTTGTTAAGGATAAACTTACTAAGACTGAGATTGATAATGGATCCAACTCTAATATTGAAGAAGAAAAGAAGCAACAGTAACAGACCAGCAATGGAATTACTAGTGTGGTAACATCCAGCAAAGTACAAAAGAATATTTAGTTATTGATTTCTGGATCTCGCGACAAGAGCATCAAGATCTGGAACAGCTTGAATGGTACTTTGCTTGCTACGCTAACAGGACATGATAACTGGGTTAGATCTCTTGCTGTGCATAACAACTCCAAATATCTTTACTCCGCCTCTGATGATAAATCTCTCAGAGTATGGGATCTCGAGAAAATGAGACCTCTTCGAAAGATACAAGAAGCGCATTCCCATTTCGTGTCTTCAGTCGCATTTAATCCCAGCTATCTAGTCCTTGCCACTGGGTCTGTCGATACAACAGTTAAAATATGGGATCTTAAAGACTATTGAGATGAGAGCAAGTCCACAAAGACACAACGAAATTTGCACTTTCATGATAGATCTAAAAGAATAACAAAACTAATAATATCTAGCCAGAATGAAACACAATCTGATTGCAAGGCTCAATTTCAAGAAGATATCTGCCAGCCTGCCAAAAAAGAGCATCCCTTGAGGAAAACAATAGCACAACAAAATACCTAGCAGAGGTATCTCTCTCTCTATTTCTCTTCTCTCCTTCATCATCATCATCATCATCATCAGCATCTTGATTGTGTTTATTCCATGTGTTATTCTCTTCCTTTACAATTATCAACTTGAAACGTATCTTCTAATTTTACAATAGTCAAATTCTAGCATCTATCTTACACCAGATATTTGCCTTTAAAATATTCAATTTTACAAGAAGAAGCATATTTTATCCATGATCGAAATACTACTATTTCTGCTGATAACAGACAAACAATAATATGTGTTGACTAAATGCTTCTATTTCTCTGTTAAAATAGAACCACTAGCACAGTGAATGTTCTTAAAAGGTGAATTCTCGAACAATTATTCAAATCTACAAATTACAGTAAAATATTGAGTATAAATTTAAGGCTTCTTAAGGGATTATTTGTTCCTTCAAAAGTATTCAACTTCGCTCGATTCAAGAGTATTTTATCTCCCAAAAAGGAGTTTCTCGTGCATACGCAATTCCACTTTCTTCCCTTTGTGGCGATATTCTGTTGCTCTACTTCTTGTAGATGTTATCGGTGTCACTTCGCACGACAGACCCACACATCATGATGAATCCAAAGAATCCTCCAGAAGTAAGGATTGAGATAGGCAAGAGAATGAGTTTCTTAGTTTGGAGGGCAGACCAAATACCAATCATTGCTCCCATGGCTCCACCTACTGCTGCACCCATCAGAAACCCATTTTACGCTTGAGTGCCTAACTCACCAAACTTACCGGAGAGTTGAATAAGCTTCTTTTCTCGGGAAGATATTTTCTTAGGCGTTTCCATGATGTTGGTATCGTCTCCTTCTAAGTACGCATAGAGATCAGGAGTGTTGTCTCCACCCAAGATAGTGTTATTCTTCTTTTGAGCCATTTGTTTGTTTTGCTAGAAGAGGAATGAAGGAGAATGTTCTGTAGTTTGTTAGTTGTTTATTGACAAAGAATGTTTGAGTGAATGTCAATGCGCGAGTGAGTGGGAGTGTCTTGGAATTTAGATTTTTCGAAATGTTTCTAATTATTATTTTGAGGGATTTATCTAGCAATCAATCAATCAATCTCTCTCTGGAATATCGACAAGCATATTTTAGAAAGTAAAAGAGATTGCGCCCTGCTGTGGCTTTGAGACTACTCTTTAATAGTTATTTAGCATAATAATAAGTTAGTTCTAACAATAAAACAGCAAAGAACATGCAAATAAACTAAATTTCTCTCATTTCCTTTGAAATACTTCAAGGATTCATTGAATCTGAAACTTATTGAATGTTTAGATAGCTTTGAAGAAACCATGCTGCTTGTTACAAAAAGGTGAAGATATTCTTTTTTATTATTCTTTGATTCCACTCTAAATCTTCCACAAAGTATTTTTGCTTTGAGTTTGACTGTTTCAGGAGTTGGACCATTCGGGTCTAGCAGATTCGATAGCCTGGTTGAGTTTTTTAAGAGAAGCTTTGAGGTCATCAACGATTGCATAAATCAGTGCAAGATTAGCATCACTTGCGCAGAACAAACATATCTTCACATGAATCCAAGACTCAAGATAGACCAGATGCTCTGTGTACATCAGCGTCATCGAATTCGCCTTTGTGTTGTTGAGCTTGACCATGTTCTCGTTGGTTGAAGACAGCACTGTCGAGAGCATCAGCGATGCTTATTAGTACACCTCTTCCTCTCCACGATAGCTTCCACAGATCTGCGTTTCTTCCTTGTCAGATATGATTATCGCGTTAATGAAATCAAACTTCTCAAGGAACTTATCTAAGAACTTATTGAACTCTGACATCTTTTTGCTCGAAAGAGATTATTTGTTGATTATTTGAGTGGTTGAGTATGTTGGTCTGTCTGCTTCGTAATGAGTGTCTCAATTAATTGACTAATTAATATTGGTTTCCTGCATTTGAGAGGATATTTCCCTTATTAAGTTAATTTCATCTGATTTGGACTCATTTTGGATTAGCTTTGGGTAAAGGTACATATTTTTAAAAAACAAATATTTTTACAACACAAAATCACCTGCAAAATAGAAAAATTATTATTTATTGAAATATGTCAAGAGGGAGCATATTACTATTTTTAAAAAAAGCACAACTCAAAAGAGAGAAACAAAGATATTATTATTTTATTCCTATCAGATATTCTATCATTATCATGAAAAGACAGGAAAACAAGAAGAATCATTCTTCTCTGCAAGATAAGAATATTAATTTGATAATTGGTCCATGGACTCAAAATTCTATTAATAGATCCTTCTTTTATTTGCAATAACTAAAATTTCCTATATTTTTTGATGTCAAGTAAGAATATTTTGGTATGTATTCCTCTGTTTTGACATTGATATTTGTTTTAAATTATTCCAAATTCCAAATAGGAAGTGTCTACTGAAGGAGTAATAGAGCAACCAAAAATTTAAATTTTCAGTTCAGCTGCAAAACAACCAGGAAAGATTGCTTCAAAAAAATGTTGTATTTTTTCCTTTCATGCATAGAGTTTATTTGTCTAGATGAGGGACAACAGTTCTTTGATTTATTGAGAAATTTAACGATTAGTATCTATCTCTTTCTATTTCGTCCACTTGTTTTTGCAATCTGCTTGTTTCCTTGAAATCAGCGGTGTTAGAAAAGCCACTCCAATCTATTTTAAGCTTTGCAGATTGGTACTATTCTGTTCTAGTTTAGATATCAATTAATAATCTCTTATGTTTGAATGTATCTCAGCGATCGTGTCATAGTTTGTATGCGATTTGCATTTCATCTGAGAGAACAATCAAGCAGCTTAAGACTATCTTTGCTCACAAATTGCCGAGAAGAAGTCAATTGTAATATCCTTTCAGAATTGTAAGAACAGAGATGCGAGAAAGATAGAAATTCACAATTTTAGCTTTATTTCTTAGTAATCAAAGCGAATTTTTGGAATAATTTCCCAGACAAAACAAAAGACACAAAAGTCAAAGAACCTTTGGGGGAATCAAAGAGTACTTATTTTAATTTTTATGGGCAATCCAACTCCAACGAAGCGTAAACATTCGAGACAGTGGATTGATATTATTACGTCACTTTTCGCTTCCCCTCTGCGTCGAACTGCACATGGCTTTAAATGAGCTATCGATTGAATTTATAAACCAAAGACGATAATGCAATTTCCAAAGAAAACAAAGCAACAAATTGAAAGAGAAAAACAAAAAAAGGAACAATCACAACAACAACTAATTTCATCCTCTTTATTTTCAACAATTCTCTGAATCGTCTCCTCTTTTCAGTATCCCCCTCCCATTTTATCCTCCTGCACTGCCGTCAGTTCTCACGCCACTGCTAGTCTTGATATCTGTAATCCTCTTGCAACCAGCAACCTCCCATCCAACGAAGCTGTGCGCTTTTGTCTCACCATGCTCTCCAGCATTTCTCTCTCCAGTAGAGTATTCTAAATCAATAACTCTTATCTTCTCCTTAAATGTGGCTTCTCCTCCAATCCATTCAAGTATTTATTCATTATCTTTCATTTTTTTAGAGGAATATTTCTAAATCTAATATGGTAAATCTTTTCGATAGTCGTAGAAGAATTACTCATTTTAAACATTCCAATTGATTTTTCATATGAAATCGCATAATATTTCTTCGCTTACCTTAGTGGGGGATAATTCCTAAATTAATTATTTTTTTCTCCCTTTTTAAATAGACAATCTGATATGATTTTCAATGAAAAACACCGATAACAGTAACCAAGTAATCAGAACATCTCAAAACCTTCTACATCCTCCTTGATGAAACTCGCTGCTGCTGGCTCTTCCGTTCCATCTTTGTATAAATTCTCTACATCGAAGGATATCGTACCTTCTTAGAACAACAAAGTCAGAAAATAACAGCAGGAATCATTCCTCAACCATCCAGCTTCCTCTACTTACAGAGAAAGCTCTTGGTAAGTATCAAGTGATTCGTTAAAGGCCGATGCACTGGCTTACTTCCAATCCAAGGACTACAACATCAGCGCTTAGCTGTATGAGTAGCTCTGCAGGTCTAGTAACACCGCCAGCAATACTACTACAACAACTCTCGAATCTTGGGTGAACTACTCCTAAAGTCTATTGTTCTCCAATAGATCCCTTGAAGGTCTAGTTACTTTGCTGTCTGGGCTAGTTGACTGCTCAAGTACGTCTACTGACAAAGCTGTTTCACATGCTCTCTGTGTGTATGCTTAATGCTTGTTTGACCTTCAATAGTTCGACACTGCAGTTTACATCTGCTAGCAAGCATGCAAACTAAACCCTGAATACTACTGGATTCTCTCTCGGATGTGTATTCATGGGAATCGACCTGTCGATGCCATGCGATATATCCTCAAAGATGCTGAAGCAGAAAAGCCAGTGAATAGTCTTCATGAAATACTCCTCACAAGCATTTCAGCTGCTTATGATCTGAAGCTCTATGCTTTGAGTCTCAAATTCGCTGAGACGTTGGCGTTACTGGCGCATGCGTAGCCACATGGGTTTATGCTAGCTGCATGTGCTGCTTAAGCGTTAGGAGATGATATCAAAGCAAAATCGTTCGTGGTTATTGCTGGGATTAAAGAGAATGTGTTGATGAATAGCAGGGATTTTGGATAGGAGCATGGAGACATGAATGATGAAATGTCTAGAAGTGATATTGAAACTCTAATGCATGCTGAAGACTTCTTTTTAAAAAGAAGTGTAGATCGTTTCTACAGCAACAGCAACAGCGACGCCTCCAAGGTGGCATATCCAGGTTCCTTAATTCCATCTTTCATTGAAGAATGGAGTAATCCTCAGCTTTGTTCTTCTTCCGAACTAAGATCTAAATGCTTAAGACTTCAAGAAATCCTTGATTCCGGGGATATCTAAGCAGCCTTAACTTAACTAGGGAATCTTCGACTCTCGATTGATTCAGGAGTTTCAATCTAAGAAGCCCAACGCATCATAGCGTTAGCCGATAAGACAAGTTCAACTCTTTTGCTGTTTGCATAAGTTGAGAAGATGATTATGAAATTCTGAGAAAGAATTAAATAAAGAGAAAGGTGACTGAGAGACAAAGATTGAACTACAATAATGAAGACGTAGCCAATCTCAGTTAATCCCTTTTCATCATTATATTATTACTAAAATCTGCATTATCATTAAGCAGAAACAATTATTTGTTATGAGCCTAATAGGGACAAATATAAGTATTTTTTATGAATTTGTAACACCAACTCAAGCGTAACTGCTTTTATCAATAAAATTTTATTCGTAAATTAATATTAATACGGGTATATTCATGTTAATTACTAGGAGAATAATCCTTCATGAGTTTGCAGGTCTTTTTCCTCTGTAAGAATACAGAGGATGCAATGCATCTCTTTTTTTTCAGGGGGGATAAGTTTCCTTGAAAGAAGACTAACAACAAGTATTTTTAGATTGTTTTACATATTAAACTTAGTAGTATTTGAGTGTTTCATTTATTTGAAACACACAGTTAGCGAAGATCTAAACAAGCAAACATATTGTAAGCTATCTAATATATTAATTGAATGATCAGTCACACTTATTTTGATGAGTTATTGAAATCAAGTTAATCGCTTTAGAGAGTGTCAGGCAAAGACAATCAAGAGATCCTTTAGTTAAATTAAACTGTTCCACAGATATTAATATTAGCTAATACATCCAAATCCGTTCATAATTCAGCTCAAGTCTAATAGATTAAAATATTTATCAACAAAATCTAACTGATATTTTTGCAACTATTTTCTAAATCATTGAATTCTTGTTGTTAATAAGATAGAGTAACACAATATCTATTTCTATTTAAATACTCCAGCTATTTTTAGTTGAGTTAATTATCAATTGGAAAATAGTAATTCTTTATCTCTTTGTCAAGCAACCAAATAAATAAAAATTTATTTTTTAATAACAATAATCAGCTACATTAGTAAGCTGACCAATAATTAATAGAAGTGCATCTTTGGCTACAAAACAATAAAGTGGTGATATAAATTATTATTTTTTGAACTGTTATGAATGAATGAATGACACTTAAGAGAAACCAAAATTACCTAATAAAAAACATAATGATTGAGTATAGATTTATCTCTTTTTTTTGACTGGAATTGCACTGCTATTTGGTCAGACTAAACTGATTAAAACTATCTTTTACTATTATGGGAGTATTTGAGCTGCTTCAAAACAAATCAAAGAGGAGAATCAGAAAGAGCAAGGAAAGTTAAAGAAATGAGTGAATCAATCCAAAATAGTAATGAGGGAGATATTGAGATAATAAGAATTCCTGCAATTATTTCTGACATAGATGGAGTGCTTCTACTTGGTAGTACTCCTATCCCTGAAGGGACATAATCAATTAAACTACTTCAGTAACCCCTCAGCGATATTGCTCCAAACACATACCCCTCAGAGACTAACATACATATTCCGTTTGTGCTTCTTACTAACGGTGGAGGGAAAAGCGAGCATGAGTTTTTAAAAAAAATCAACAAGATCCATGGAATTGAAGGGAGTTCCTTGGCTTTGAATGAAAACTAACTGATTATCAACTACACACCGCTTAAGGATATTATCATAAATGAGTACCATGATAAAATAATTCTGATCGGAGGAAAAGGAAATATCCATGAAGTAATTGAGCACATCGGCTAAACAAAATATATCACAGTCTAAGAATACATGGACATCTACCCCAATATATTCCCTATTAAATTCAGAAAGTAAAATAGATAGTAGTTGGAAATTGTATCCAAGAGATTAAATCTGTTACCAGAAGATATCGAAAAGGAATTCATATAAGTTGCAGGGGTCTTCTTGCTTTATGACCCAGACAACTGGGAAGACTATATCTAACTGATAACTGACGTATTGACAACTCCTAACGGAAAAGTGGCCAAGCATAAACAGGAAGTAGATCACTTAGTGGATCACATTCCGCTTTACTGTGTGTCTAACGATATCACATATTAAAATCAGTTTGCACTTCCTCGCATAGTATTTGGTTCATTCAACGAGAGTTTAAAGGCAGTCTATAGAGTGCTGTACCAACGAGAGATTAAAATCAACCAGTATGGCAAGCCGTTCATCCTGACCTACAAGTATGCTGAAGGAATATGCGATAAACTGCTTCATCAAAACAACCAAAAAAATCAAAAGGAAAAGAAGATCTATCAAATCAGCAATTACTACATGATAGGAGACAACCCATCTTCTGATATTCAAGGAGCAAACAATGCAGGCTGGACTTCTATCTTAGTCAAGACAGGTATTTTCAAAGGCAAAGACAATTCAGAAGAATTCCCTGCGAAATTTGTGTGTCCAACTATCAAAGAAGCTCTTGAATACATTTTCAAGGTTGAGAATATCCACTGAAAACTGGCAAAACAAGTAAAAAGAAACAACTTCAGCGAAAGAAAAAGCAGGTGGTTTGAATAATCTATGTTTTAAATTGTTTAAAAATGAAATGCTTGTCAGAAATGGATGTTTGTTATTAATCTTGATCGATAAATGAATGCCAAAGTACAAAGAGGATTTCGAAAAGTAAAGAAGTAACTATCCTTTCAGATTAGAATATTTGAATTTAAAGAAAAACAATGCCTTGAAATAGCAATTATTAGCAGGAAAATAAATGAAATTGTCAATTTGCAAATTAGATTGTGTCTTTAATTGCAAATCTTTGCTTCTCGAATCTTCTCTTTCTGGCTGTAGTTAAATATACACAGAGTTCCTATAATTTAGAGTCTACCAAACAAACATGAGATAGCTGTTTGGAAAAGAGCAGCACATGGAAAGTTCAAAGAATGAAGATCTCTGAAAATAATTAATTATTATCAAACTAAAAGGAGTCATCATCTGAAGAGAAGATCGCTTAGATTCTACGCAAAGACAAACAATAAAAGTAGAGCATTCCAATTAATCATATCTCAATAAAACAGAAAGCGCAAAACGAGATAAACACCAAGACCATAACAAATCACAGCGAACAAAAACAAAGAGAATAAGGCAATAAAATGAACCAGCTAAATAATTTCTTGAAGAAAGGCTTCGCGAGCAGGACACTAAACAGCCCTAGAATGATCCCTGTCAGCGAGGCACTGGCAAGAGGATTGCTCCTGAAGTCAGAAAGCTTTGTCAAGGATATTCTATCCACTCCGTTCTTTACTGGACCATCAAAGCTATCTTAGAAACAACTTGCGAACATTCTGGCATACAGAAATAGCTTTAATTCTACTTAGCTGGCCAATGTTGACAGAACGGACATCGCCCTGTATTCTCCCATCCCTTCGAAGCAGAGTAGCAATTTTAGTAAGCAACTCAGCCAGCAAGTTCAATACAATGTCATTTCTACGAAAGAGTTCCATGAACAGAAAAAAAATTATACAAAGGTCAAAGCTTTCCTAAAAGAATTCGCGCTGCTCCTCAAGGAAGGCACTAAAGATACCTATGTTGACGGTAAATGGTACTTCAACCTTCTGAGAAAGAAGAAAAGGGAAGAAATGACTGGTTATGAGCTCAGAGAGAGTCTCCTTATTCGCTCTGATCTATTAAAAATCATTCCCTTTTCATTCTTCGTGATTGTCCCCATGGCTGAGCTGCTGTTACCTTTTTACCTTTTGCTTTTCCCCAATGCCATGCCTTCTCAATACACCTTCGACTACACGTACGACTAAAAGATTCAGCAGCTCGAAGACAACTAAGCTGCATCTCATGAAGTGCTTGTGCATATGCTAAAGACGCATCTCATAGAGAAATGCAACGTGAGTGTTGACCACTTCCTTCATTCAGATACTTACAAACAAGTCTTCTTCAAATATTATAAGTCCTTCGATGAGCCGAATGGACTCGACTTCTAGAAAATGAGCTCAGAGGATCTCCTCTAGGTTTGTCACTTCCTCGGCATGGAGGTCATCACAGGGACAGCAATAATCTCGAAGATCCTTTAAGCAATCATTAACACTCCAATCTTCTTCACTAATCTGGGCAGGGCTGCTTTCAAACAAGAGAAGTTTTCGTATTCCAACTTCGAGTTGAAGTTCAATTTCGGACCTTTTGAAATTCTCAAGCGCAACTTGATTCTGCTCCAAATCAAAAGACATCTTTCGTTATTACGCTAACAGGATCAGGCGTTCTTCAAGATGGGCTTCCATGATATTATTGGCCATCGCATTACAAACTTTGCAAGAGAACGTGGCATTACCACAATCACTTGCTATGAAACGTTGAAGGCAATTCTATCTAATGAGTGGGTTAATGTCTGCAGAGACAATAATTTCAATAACAATGCTATGTTTTGGTATGCCATCATGCAGTACGACTTCTTGAGAAATGCCAACAACGACATGAATTGAGTGAGAGTCTTCGAAAGGGAAAGAGAGAGAGAGAGAGGGAGTCATGAATGACGAGAATAAATGAATAATTTCTCTGTTTTTTGATTGAATCTCCTCTCCTCCTCCTTTCTACCTCACTTGATGGTTAGAGTTGTATTTCCACTTTCTCACCAAACTTACAAAAAGACTGTGTGTCATCAACTTCTCATTATTTCTCTCTTATTCACATAAACCACATCAACCAACATTTTTGAATCTTCCTGATTATTTACTTCCAGATGGCAGTTTTAACCCTTAATTAGTTGGAGGGAATGAAAAAGATTAAGGATTTGGGAGAGTTTAAGAAAGCAGGAATTACTCATAAATAATGTATTGTAAAAATACACTAATTTAATAGATTGTTTGGAACAAAAGAAGTTTAGATGAGCTACTCCAGCAACTCAATATCCACTACTGCAAGCAGATAAGCTGATATCCCTTCCATAGATGGAATGATACCAACAGCCTTTGTGGATGTGCAGCAAGCATTTTCAGGAAAGCTATTTGCATCGCCAAAGACATACAGATATTTCCTAAGTGCAAATAGTGGAAAGACACCAGTCTATGTCAGAGTCTGCAACTATGTCTTCGTTCTCGATGAAGGCAAGCAGTATCAAGATAACCAAGTAGCGTTCAACTAGCTTCAGAGACAGTTCTTGAGAATTGCCACCACTGATTAGATTTGTAAGTGAATCTGAAAATATTGAGATACATTTTGAATGAATGAATTTTTAATTGTATTTTAGCTTTGTGCTCATACACTCCTCCTGCTGATGCTGAGTACAGACTGATCAGTCTTGACATTGAGCTCAATTTCTTTGAAATGAACAAAACGGGACAAGCGTTAGAAGTGGACGATGAAGAGTTGCAAGACATCATCAAGCAATCCTTTGATAAATAGTTTTTCTCAATCGGCCATCAGCTCGTTTTGAAGTATAAAGGAAGAAACATCCAATGCAGATGCTAAAATTTCGCTTTGATGGACCTCGGCGTCAAGATGAAGCCTTCACGCACTCAAGAAGGGATGCTGAATACTGAGACAAGAATTACTTTCTAAGTTAGAGACTCCAAAGACATCAAACTCAAGTCCATTGGAATGAAAACAGTTGTAAGATAAAATAATAAATGATTAATTACAAGGTGTGGCATCTCTTATCTTTTTGTTTGGACAGAGTATCATTGACCCTAAGTTCAAGTTCGAAGACCTGGGTGTGGGTGGTCTTGACTAGGAACTAGCAGATATCTTCAGAAAAGCCTTTGCTTCTCGTCGATTTCCTCCAGCGATTCTCTAGAAATACGGAATCAAACACGCAAAGGGACTTCTATTATATGGTCCTCCAGGCTGCGGCAAAACACTCATCGCTAAAAAACTGGCAGGAGTGCTGAATTCAG
>Ga0302285_10001926_pt1 | contig 11619 bp, 9 predicted proteins | sample III_Fen_E2_2_FD_200455 | JGI IMG/M metagenome (GOLD analysis project Ga0302285, IMG submission 200455) | Peat permafrost microbial communities from Stordalen Mire near Abisko, Sweden - III_Fen_E2_2 | ecosystem: Environmental > Terrestrial > Soil > Wetlands > Permafrost | place: Sweden: Abisko...
GATCAATCCTCCATCAAAGAGCGTGGAATAAAATAAGAGACTTATGAACAGCATAGAGTTTGTCCATAAGTAGTATGTTGTAACGATATTGTAGAAACGACCTACCTGTGTGTGGAGGCATTACAAAAAGAATTAATATAAAAAATCAGTATGTGATGTTACTTCTTTGTCGTAGTAAGGTTCTTCGAAGTTATAGGCCCAATACAGAGCTAAGCTGAGTGTGAATGTTAGCAGCACGAGGAACCAATCATTGCCTTGAGGGATGAAGTTGAAAAGCACTTAGCACAAGACTTTTGTAATAATGAACACAACTTCTCCTAAGGAATCCTGAAGCAAAAAAGAGACCCAAAACGAATAAGCAAAACCACCAAAGAAAGCACCTCAAACATATCTGATTTTGCTTTTTCGTACTTATCTCGCAGTTCTATTCTTGGACGTCATTCGTGGCTCAAAAAAAGTCAACGAAACAACACAACTGATCGCCACGAAGATCATCGTAAACAGTGATGCTACCATCTAATGCACCAACATCCATCCTGTCCAGCATTGAACCGTTGGAAAACTAGCTGATACCTGTACGCCATTATTATCGGATTCACACTCCAACACTGAAATGAGAGTTTCTGTGATTGGCAGAAAGAACACTGTGACGAAATAAGAAGTGACTTAATTCAAGATTTTGAGCGGCCATGTGATCGAGAACTTCTTCTGCGAGAAAGAATACGACACGTAGACGATATCTAAGATGATCAGTAAGATCACGAAGTCCAAGAAGTACACACCAGCAATGTACGTGTTGAAATTGATTCTTGGCATGTAGTTGTTGAAATTGAATACGTTGAATAAGTCGAAGATCATCTGCAAGAACGTGCTTGCTTTCCATACATGTGTTAGTTTAACGTGGAATGGAAAGGAGTGCATCTGCATGTAGTCAAGCGTTGTTGCGAACATCAGACTCTGTTGGAGTTGTGTGATTACAAAATAATTCAAAAAACATGTCAAAACGTAGCTAAAGTAGCATCTTTTGAACATATCCGTTGTTGTCTGATATTGTTTGTGTGTGTGTGTGTTTGCTTACTAGAATGTCTTCTTCTTCGTTTTTGAGTAGAACTGAGAGGACCTGGAAGGAAATGTTCTTGACTTTAATCATCATCACTTCGAGCATAGACTCATCCTCTTGCTGCCCATTGTTTTTTTTTATCAGCGAAGAGTCCGCCATGATTCAGGGAGGGATCCTCTCGTATGGGTTTGCTTTTATGAGAGAGGAGATGAATGCTTTAGATTTGAGACTACCCCAATTTACGAATAAACTCACTGGGTGCTTTAATTGAATTGATTTGAGTTGATATATTTCTGTGATTTCTCAACCAAAAATCTATCTTCTCCAAAGAAAGAATCTACTCTTTTGAGGGAAAGGGAGAGTAGAAGTTAGAAATAAGCTCATTCGACATGCATATGAAAGCAAAATTACATAGATCAATTCAAACATTTTTCGATAACCAGTCAATACAAAATGACTACAAATTTAATGGTGTTCTCTCTCTCCTCTCTCTCCTTCAGTCAATATTTTGTCTCCTTGTTTCGTCAATGAGATATTTAATGTAGACTCTGATGTTCCTGTTTTCCTTCATGACTTTGAGTGGAATCATAGAGAGCATTTGTATTGTTCTGTTTATCTAATGAGAAAAGTAAAAAAAAAATAATCAAAAATTAAGGATTCAAATCCAAACACATGTAGTCATTAACAAATAATTATCCTCTCTCTCTCTTTTTCATGAATCCCTCTATCCTTCTGTTGTTACTTCTGTATTCATGGAATTGATGTTCGGAATCCACAAGAACAAGTAGGCAGCAATCAGGAAGAACAAAAACAAAAACACAAGCAACGTTTAGATGCTCTTGTTGCTCGAAATATCGTCATCCATCGTTTGATTCTCCGCCTCAATGAATTTCTTCATTATTGGATTAATGAATCTGTACAAGGCTTGATCTGAAAAGAATGAATAAAAATATCAGCAAGTCTGTCAAAAGTGAACCAAATGGATATTATCTATCCCCTTTTGATCCTCCTCTTTTTTGTTTTTTACCAGCTTCGATGATATTTTAAGATAATAAAATGGTGTCTCCAGATACTCCAGCTGCTATTTCATTGAGATTATCTTAGAACATATCGAAATAGAACTGCATAGCGTTGTCCATTCCCTGTTTTATAACCAAAATCAATTTCAATCCATTTATAAGATTCCTGTTCCTTACAATCGGTAATGATTTGGCGATGTACTGAGAGCAATCATCCACATAAAGTCCATAGTACGTGCAAGCATTCATGTAGAAGACTTAATAGTACAAGCTTTGAATGTTCTCGTGGCTCGAGGTGATCTCAAAATTAAACTTACCCAAAATACACCATCAAGTTAATAATTAATTATCATATTTTCTCTTTTTTTTATTGTTGTTTTTACATTGCTAAGCCTGCCATTTCTGCCAAGGAAATTCTTAAAATTCACCGAAGCATACTTGAACGCTGTCGTGCCTTCAACGGGGTAATCTGGATACAACAGCATGATTTTCTGCACGTTAAAGTAGTTGCCAACGTTGTACACCATTTGCTAGTCGTTGAGATACTGATCCCATAGAAAGCTAATCTACGATTTCTAGCTGATGATAATCACGAGATTCACAACGCCAAAAACTAACGAAAGAATGATGAACACTACATACTTGAAAATCATCCCCTCCTAGCCAGCAAATTTATTTTTCTAATAAATCTTGATGATCTTCTTGCGTTTCTTTTTGAGATCTTCTTAGGATGTCTGCTCTTCTTCTTAGGTTTGTTACGTCTTCGTTGCGGTGTTTATCCTGTCAGTTTCTAATTCAAAAATACATCCAAATTATTCAAAATACCTTAATAAAAAAGTTTTTATATCTCTCTCTCTATTTCTTCTAAATATTTCTACTTGTGCTATCATCTTCTTCATCGTCAGAGCTTTCATATCCTTGTCCTTCGTTTTTCTTGATAAGTTCTTGAATGGACACAAATTTCTTGAGGAACTAATCGCAATTCCTGTAGAGATATTCGATGTGCTTAATCGGGATATCCAAGAATAAGAATAATATATTCTCACGCTGATCCTTAATGAAAATCGCCAGCATCATTAAGATAAACATTGTCGTGCTGCATACCATCAGCAACACCAGCAAAGCAACGATTAAATTGATTTGTTGCTCATTCAAAGTTTCCAGAATCACCTTGGGTGGGGAAGAGATGTAAAAATAATAAATCTTAAATAAATCAAATATTTGAGCTTTGAGGATTGAAAGTGCTTCTGCATTCCAAACTCTAATAATAATTGTTTTACATTTCCGACATCTGTAGCTTGCTAGCTGAGGTAAGAATGAATGGATTGGTAATAATTATACAGCAAGCTATTTATAGTCCCATTGCTGAGTGTGAGGTCAGACGCACTTGATGACCTGACAATAGCAGCTAAGGATATCACCTTGAGTCATTATCAAAACACAAACAATTTATGATGTAAAAACATTATAAATGAAATCCCCGCTTACTTCTGTTATGTAGCTCTTCTAATCGATAGACTACGTCGAATAAGAGCTTGACAATGAGCCTGTGTAGATGCGAAGTTCTTGTTTCTTCTCATCAAAGGGAATATAGTCATAATACTAATACCCTAGTTTCTGCACTGAATCTGATGTCTGTTAGATAAGAGAATCGATGTCCGTTCTGACTTGCGCTAGATCCAGATACCCCGTTAGATACTTGCTCTACGCGACTAAGAACAAGTTAATCGACTAGGTGATGAGTTGATTTGTGAGAGTGTTTCGTATTGTGATTGATTGAATTAATTCAATGCAATCTGTCAGCTCGGAGAGTTTATTTAAGGATATCACAAACTCAAAAATACTTATGCCAATCACTGCCAGCACCCAGACTAAACTCACCATTTTAAACACTGAGATCGATACGTGCTAAAGAGGGGAAGATATACCAAAAGAAGTCGAGTTATCATCAGCAAGTTAAACGAATTAATTTGTTGGGTTACTTTATGATCAGCGTTGATGGCTTTGGAGATAACTGCATTGATACTCTTATTATTGAACGCTAAGTATTCCTTTTTACTCATGAGCTATTCATCGTCATGCTTGTTGAATACGCTGTCTTCCTTCTCCTTCTCAGACGATTCCTAACATGAAGAAAAACAAACAAATATGCAAAGAATCTCAAAAGATAAAAATGTCAAAATCATTGATTGAATTACCTCATCAAACGCATTTTCTTCATAAATATTCTATATCTATCCATCGATGAGTCTTTTCGTTTTGATCCCTTCTCCATAATTCGCTACGTCCTTCTTTGTGTAGGAGAAATTCGAGGACTCATTGTCATCATCATCAGGGAAGAAGGAATCATCAGCGGGGGTTTTGTAAAAATCAAATATGAACTTGGATAGCTTATTATTATTATTCCCTGTGTTGTTCAGATTCAGCCCTGGTGTTTGCGCTAATTATTGCGAAGATATGTCATTGTCGCTGTAGTTGTTGTTGAGATTTGTGTCCAACTTCTTCTCATCCACTAAAATCATTGGAATGAGATCGATGTTCCTTTCGGAACCTCCCTTGCGAGAACTTTTGGTATTTCCAAAGGAACTCATGTGCAGCAGTACATCAGGGTTGGAGGATTGCTGAGGCTGCTTGCGGGATGTAAATGTGAGTTTGGAGAAAGGATTGCTAGGTGCACCGTAATGATTTGGATTATTATTATTATTATTACTATTATTATTGTTGTTATTATTGTTATTATTTTGATTTTATCTGTTATCTAATCCTGTTCCGAGATTCTACTAGCTGCCAGTGATATTCAAAGCGATTTAGGAGTCATTCGATAGCTGTTATGATAGCGGACTTGGAAGGTTTATCTATCCTAATGTTAAATGGTTAGTTGATGGGGAATTAGGGATTTAATAACTGCTTGGTGTAGAAACAGGTGCCTTGCGAAGAGTCATCACAGGTGATTAACCAATCCCTGGTAATGTTGAGAGACTACCAATGTAATTGCTGTTGTTGTTGTTATTTCCTGTGTTAATAGCCATTTGATTAGAAGCGAACTATTGTAGTTACTGCTGTTGCACTAATCCAGTGGGTTTGTCGATTTTTTCAAGTCTAAAAAGGAATCCAATAGTTTCTATTGTTGTTTGGCCTTCTTCTTGAACAGCGTCTTTCGATTCGATAGGGATTGTTAGAACATTGCAGGTGACCATGAACGCAGAACCATTGCTAACATACTCTTTGCCTTTTTTCATATATTGCTCTTTGTCGGTATCCCAATCTTCTAACTGTAAAACATTAAAAAAAGGTTTATTTACAAAAATGTTATAAACATTCTAAGTAATTCTCTCATACGATCTTGTTGAGTTGAATAGCTGACTCCTTCTTGAGTGATGAAGCATTCACGTCGAAGTAGCTGATCGCCGCGGAGGAGAAATCAGTGACTTCGAAGTTCTCGTTTGTCATGATGAACACAGTTGTCTTTACTTGGATATCCGCTTCCATTGTTGCGCAGAATTTCGAGAAATCTTCCGACAGTGGTCGGACCATGTAGACAATAGGAAATATGTATCCACTTCGATTCTTTCCGAAGCGAGATTAATAGTTGTTAAGGTAATTGCTTTAGTAATTCATTAATGTTATGTTCTCTTGCATTTAGGAGATTAGCCCTTCATGGTACGGGGCATACAAGTTCGGGAGAATACTGATCATCTCTTTACCACTGATTTCATCTTTTTAGTACCCAAATAGCACTGAAAACAAGAGATTAGACCCTTAGATTGTTGTTGTTTGGAGTTTTCGTTTTTGAGTGATCAAATATGGACGTGGCTCGTTCTTGAAGTCATCGATTTCTTCTTTTTTGTTTCCTTTACTTTCTAGGGAATTGCTGATTTCTTTGCTCTTTTCGATCAATTCTATGCCAGCTTCACGCTAGTTTAGAACATGGATTAAGAATTATCCGAAAACCTAAACAATCAAGTGGAAAATAAGAATAATGATCTCAAAAGATCCCATCAACTACTAACTAGTAAGGCTAAATCTTTTACTCTGAATGGCTGCGGATACGAAGAAGTAATTTTGATGAGTTTAGTAAAATGATCTTTCGCCTTATACACAAATTAACTAATCCCTGAACCTAGGATACTCATCCTCCCGACTGCGATATTGCTATCTTCTCGAAGGTTCGCCCAGAACTCCTTGTGCTTTATAGCTGCCAGGAGCATGTATTCTTCGCACTGTGACATGTGCGAGTCGTATTCGATTCGCTTGACCACATCGTTTCCTTCTTCATCGTCCTCTTCGAATTCGTCTTAGTTTGAAGAAATTAATTCAATATACCTGTAAATGATGAACTATTCGTCGAATGTTGGTTTCGTTGTCTGGCAGAGCTTGAATTGCATTAGAGCTTCTTCACGCTGCACAAAGGCAAGACAAAGAAGAACAAGATTAGCTAATCCGTGAGGTGCAGAAAAAAGACAAATAAAGAATTTTAAAATACCTTTTTAAGTCTCTCGAACAAGAAGAACGCGTACGAAAGTCTGAGTTTCGTGCATGTCGGGAATTTCTTCAAACCATTTTGGAAGATCCTTCCTAATTCCTAGCGAAATTCATTTAGTCAAACAACAAGCTTTCATGCCTTTTATCTTAAAACTAACTCCTCCTCCTATCTTCCTACCTTCCTCCCAATCCCTCCCTTCTCCCCTATTTAACTTACTTTCAGAAGATTTTTGATAACTTCATCAATTTCAATATCAGTAACTTTGCCTCTTTTTGTTTTCTTGATTTTGAGTGGACAATCTTCTTCCTGGCATATTTCCTTATGCTTCTCGACATACCCAATCAGCAGCATGTACGAATTCTTATCTTTCTTCTGCGTATCGATCAGCTGCAGGACATACCGAAGATGTCCTTAAATCTATTCTCCACTTCTGAATTTCATCTAACTTCTGATCAGCGTATCGATTCTACTCTTTTTCTCCAAAAGCATAATCATAGCAATAAACGGCAAGCCGAGCACCCAGACAATCAACCCACCATTAAACGATGTAGAGTAGAATATCCTACTGATGAGCAGCATCGTATTCGTCCACATGTAGTACGTTGTGATGATATTGAAGAACCTGCCAACTTCTTTATCATAATAAGGTTCCTCGAAGTTATACGCCCAGAACAAAGCGACACTCATAACGTAAGTTAGAAGAATCAAAAACCAATTGTAACTACTTGGCACGAAGTTAAACAGAACTTAGCAGAGAACCTTTGTCATAATAAAGATGACTTCAGCTAAGGAATCCTGTTGTTTTGAGATAATAACATAAGTAAAATCGACACAACGAACACCCTAAATCCCTCCCAAATAATTTAGTTTGTTTTGTACTTATCTCGCAGTTCTGTTCTTAGATGTCATTCGTGGCTCAAAGAATGTGAGTGCAACGATTGTGCTGATGACTGTGAACAAGAAGTTAAACAGAGACGATACAATCTAATGTACAAGCATGAATCCTGTCCAGCATTGCACTGTTGGAAATTACGTAGATACTTCTCTGCCACTATCGTCCGTCTAGCAAGCCAGCACTGAAATAAGTGTCTCTGTGATAGGCAGATACAGCACTGTCACGAAATATGATGTGACTTTGTTCAGGATTTTGAGTGGCCAGGCAGCAGAGAATTTCTTTTACGAAAACGAGATCGACACATAAACAATATCGAGAAGAATCAGCAGGATCACGAAGACGAGCATGTAGACTCCGATGATGTACGTCGAGAAATTGATACTCGGCATGTAGTTCTGGATGTTGAAGAGATTGAAAATATCGAAGATTGATTGAAGAAACGAGGTTGCTTTCCAGATGTCTTCGAGCTTCTTGTGGAAGGGAAACGCATGCATTTGCAAGTAGTCAATAGCCGTAGCTATAAAGAGGATGAGAACATCTTCTTCTTCATTTTTGAGAAGCACAGAAAGCACCTGAAAGGAGATGTTTTTGATTTTCTAGATCATCGCCTCGATGCTAGAGTCCTCTTGCATTTCGGCACTACTCTTTTTCACAGAAGCCGCACCATCCTACATGGGAGAGTTTAGATATCAATAGACTAAAAGGATGGAAGGATGTGGGGGAGTTTGATTATGAGTATTTAATTGATTTTACGTTGTTTGGAGTTTAGTTTGATTGAAATCCTATGATTTGTTGTATTACAAGCGGGATTATTTGTAATTTTTCTTATTTAATAATTGCAAAAATATCAAAATTAGCAAAAAGAAAATGAGAGAGATAGAGAAATTATCTATTGATTTGTTTAAATTTAATTAATTTACTTCTGTTTGCTATCAATTTGATTAAAAAAAATTGGTTAATTTAAAAGAAAAAGATGAGGAATTGTTAATTTATTAGTACTGTGTTTGTTACTATGTTTGTTTGTCTTGATTTTAAAATCGTAAATTGCATGCATATTGCCATAATAAGCAGGGATAATTAGTCTTTTCATTCTTCTCCTTCATAAGTTAATTCTAATTTCCATACTTTTCTCAAATACACAGCCAAACTGACAGAGTGAAATCTGGTTTTCAAAGATTAAATCATTCTTCTTGATTTCTTTTGAGTTTTGTCTCTTCTTCTTCTCTTCAAGATTCCTTTCCTTTTCCCTCCTCCCTCCCTCTCTTTTCGTTGGGATATTTCTTCTTCTATGGAACTTCCTCTTTAATTTAAATTTATTGTTCTATTCGAGGTTAGTTCCATTTGATTTTTATTCATATATTTAGCCATTAAACTAGCTTCAATCCCTTTATCTTTCATCAGGAGAGCTGTTTTCATGAAGCTAATCATTCTTTCTAAATTGAGAGATCGGCATATGTCTCTCATTGAACATACAGGGAAGAGAAGAAAGAAAGAAAGAAATGTATTGGGGCAATATAAAGTATTCTTTGAAAACAACTATCTTTTTGGTAAGCAAACGGCCAAACTAAATGAAGTGCAACACTTTTCGAAAAATCCTGGTGGCAGGTGTCATGTATTGGTTAGTTGGTTGAACTTTAAAAGCCCACTCCTCTGCCCGAGTAGCTATGGTTTCTGCATTTCTTTCGGCGTTATTGCTTTTAGAGGATTCTAAAGTTTAAAATCGATTTTAGAATTCTTTTGTCTTATGGGGGAAATTAGAAAAAATTTTCCTCTACTGGAAGGGAGACTGAAAATTTGAATTTATTAACAAATTGAATCAAAACCCTTGTCAAAAAAAGCATAAAGAGAAGATTATTTGAAAATCATCCCCCACAACTAAGACAATAAGAATCATATTTGATATTCCCCATCAAATTTACATTTTTTTTCTTTTATTAAACATCAAATTTGCATTCGATCAATCAAGGAAGTAAGGTAATGAAGAACTAGCTAGATGTTTAGGATTATTGAAAGGAACCATTTGATAATTAGAACATAAGATAATTTACATAATTTGAATACCCACACAGGCACACATACAGACAAACTCAATCATTTGCATACCATAAAAATCAAAATAACTTTATCTCCTAGATACACTCTTTGAACAGTCTACAAGCCTTTTTTATTGCTAAGATGGAAGAAAAGTATGAAGGATAAACATAAGGAGCAAGGGCTCGTTACTACAGCTCAATGGATTATTGTGAATATGTCAATATCTTTGAAAGACCTCCAAATAAACCAGAAATGAGGTAAATTGATAAAATATACATTGAATGTGTCTTTTGAGGAAGAAAGGCAAATGAAGATTTAGGATTTTGTGAGAGACAGTGATGAGATGCCCTTGATTCTAAATAAGGAGCCCTTTTAATGTAAATTTTAACTTGCTTTTAACTGTTTGTTTTCAGACCGATTGAAGGAGATAAAATAGTAGGGTTATCCGACGATCTAAATGCGCTTCATCTGGAAGACACGAAGAACAGCAGTGAGAAGCATCAAGGGTAAGTTAAATTATAGGAAAAAGTGTTGAAAAGTTAGAGAATATTTGAGGAAAACCTATCCAAGTTATGATGCATTTTTTGTTTTACAAAGTGATTCTCAAAAAATCAATGAAATTGAAGAAAAAGACATGCTTAAAGAAGAAGATGAGGAAAATGAAGATGAAGGTTATGAGCCAGGTCAGTTTATGTTAGAACGCCCATCAGGCAAGGAGAAATAACCCTTCAAAGCAATTGAAGAGACTGACTTTCTATCTGACGAGTTCTCTGCTTCGGGAAATAAAATAATTAAAAACAGGAATCGGTCTTAAAGTGAGAATTGCACTCACACCATTTTCAGTTTCCTGAATAACCACCCTCGTAAGACGCCTCTACACAACTGAGGGAGCAAGGAGTTCAGTGGAATAGAAGAATAAACTACTTTATATTAAAATATTACTCTTTATGCTTAATATTTTTTAACAATATTTAGATAATAAGCTACTGTATAATTCATATTTTCATATAATTTACTTTATATTAATAAAGTGGTCTAATAATATTATTGATATTTTCTTAAGTTTTTCATACTATTTTTGAATGAAATGAATTAGATTCTCATTTTTATTATGTAGTCTAAAATGGATTAGAAGAAAGATTGATAAGGTTAGGATGCTTTGAGGGTTGAAAATGTCCTCAGATACTTGTTAGTTCTTAGATAATCATGTTTTGAGTTTGTCGTTCTTCTTGGATTAATTATTACAATAATAATAATCTCTTTTGAAGTTCGTCTCTTATCTTTTTAATAATATCAAGAAAAAAGCCTAATTTCAACCCATTTATTTCACTAAGAACACTATTTGACAAAATAATATCTCTAAATATTTCCCACTGATAATACCTCTCTAATCTCTACAATGATCGTTCGTTGTATGCAATACTGATAATTCTTTAGAATTAAATATCTTTTGTCTTTCAAAATTACTTTCATCACTTCATTTCATTTCTACCATTTTTGGAATAAAAACAAAGATAGTAGACAAATTAGAAAGCAAAAAGAATGAAACAAGATATATTACAACCTCTTTTTAATGTTCACATTTAGTTTTTGTATTAATATGTTGTGCAGATATTAAGATTATGAACGTTTTATTAATGATGTTAGTAATCAAGAATCAATTGAAATCATAATTGGTTTAATAGCAAATTAATATGAATCATAAAGAAAGAAAAAATATATAAGATCACTTGTATTGATTAGGGAATACGATGCTTGATCGAAATACTGAATTGATTAGAGAATGAGGTGCTTGATCGATTATTTGGTTATTTAAAACAGAGCAAATAACTAATTTATATCTTTCGATAATCAAAACTATTTTCTAAAACAAGTTAAATCCAAATATGGAATCTAGAATCATGAAAATATTATGCTTTATTTTATGCAAAATCTAATGAAATGTATTGCTGGAATCAACTAATGCCTTTTCTTCAGCCAGTTCAATAGATACCTTTGAGTTTTCTTGCATGTGCGATTTCCCTTTCCCTAGTTTCTTCAGTTGCTTCATTCCATTACTCGTAATCGTAATAATATTCATAATCGAATTTCTTCGTTTTCTGTCCATAAAAATCAGTTTTAGGTTTTG
>Ga0302285_10001927_pt1 | contig 11617 bp, 10 predicted proteins | sample III_Fen_E2_2_FD_200455 | JGI IMG/M metagenome (GOLD analysis project Ga0302285, IMG submission 200455) | Peat permafrost microbial communities from Stordalen Mire near Abisko, Sweden - III_Fen_E2_2 | ecosystem: Environmental > Terrestrial > Soil > Wetlands > Permafrost | place: Sweden: Abisko...
TTATGCAATTTACATCCCAGAAAAATTGATTGATTAAAAACCTGTGTAATTTAAGAGAACACAAAGAAGGGAGGGAGAAGAGAGAGATATTGGCTGTTTCTAGAAGTGTTAATAGAGTAAAGAGCATGCATAGATTAAGGTAATTGTTTGTATTCATTAATAATCTTAAAAATGGAGATAAAATAACTGATGCGCGATCTCTTCATTTTAAGCCTCCGTCCTTTCCCCCCCCACCTTACTATTTTTTACAGGACACAGTTAATTTATGAGCCTAATTTCTTTTGAATTCTAATCTTATCAGTCAGGAAAACAAGAAATGCTCTTTTTCATTTTATATCCCCTTTTCACAAGAAAAATATTATAAAAAATCCCTTAGAATTTTATATTTACATTTATAAATCCATAAAGATAGCAATCAAACAGAGATACATTGTGGTGGGCTCTTTTTTTTCATGCATCTGCAGCCATATTTCAATTCGGCTCATCATTTGCCCAAGGTTAAATTTCCATATCTAAATTGATTCCTTTCTTCAAACCAGTAAAACCAGAAGATCTTCTCTTTGCACTTCTCGAAGGAGTGGCAAACATAGCATTACTTAAATTTTAATGACCACTTTGAACTGCCTAAACTACTTCTGGTTCTGGATCAGCAGTCTCAAATACAGCAATAACAGGAGGACTTGTTTTATGAAGATCGTCTAGTAATTCATCGCCATTAACCTCTTCCTCATTAGTTTAGTTGAAAGCAGTCTCGATTGGCATATTTTCAGGAGCAGAAAATAAAAGCCGATGATTATTTAGGTGGGGATTCCTAGGAGCTGTTTATGGGAATCTTCCTGCCTACTGAGTAAGTGTATTGGCATCAGAGATTTTATTATTTGTCCTTAACGGTATTTTCTTTGGTGTGTACAACCCTGCTGTTCTGAACACAACTGGCTGCTTTGACTGATGTGAAAAGTGCTACTGTAAATGCTAAGATTACTGTAACTATTACTACTACTATTCATTCTCAATTTATCTCAGTTTCAAGCCATACTTTTGATTGTAGTACTTCCGCATATGATTAAAGTCAGGTGAATCATTTTCTTCTTCATCGTAAGCTCTCTATCGTTTAGGTGAGCCTCTCCTGTTGCTGTTGTTAGAGAGATCCTTGGAAGCGCTAGAATTCGGTTAGCCTTTATTGGAGCACCAGTTTGCAGAGAGTGATTTCGATTAAAGTGAAATATTATTATTGTCTACCTCATAATTCTCCAGTAGACAATTATACAACACATTACTGATGTTGTTCAGCTCTTTTTTCTACTTATTCAGCTTGTGGAAAGAATATTTACCTCTAGCAACTTGGGTAAAATTGCACATTTTCCTGAGCATATTTCGTTTACTTTCAGTTTAATATTGCTACTTGTGTAGCCATTACTGTTGTTGCGGCTATGTTGACTAAGATTTTGAATTATGCTAAGCAGATAAAGATTAAGGTGGATGGTGGATCACTGCATGATGTTTGTTATCAGATTTGTAGAGATGAGAATTATTGAAATTATTATTTCTATTTTGTGATTTGCTGGGTGTGAAGAACTAAGATTCTGAATCGAATTTACTTTGCTAAAAAACGCTTTATTTGTCATCGCAGATAGTGGATGTCTGGAAATTGAGAAGCGAATTATCAAATTATGTGGGTGTGTTGAGAGGAAAATGTTCATTGGTTTTTTTGTGCGTTTGTTTTGATGGCTCGGTGAGAGCCATTACGCTTTCATTTTCGGCATTTATCGCTAATCGGTGTTTTAAACTTTCGATTACACCTTTTTAAGAAGGAATGTATGTTCTCCATTGATGGCAAGATGAAGAAGCAATTGATTTTATTCCTCCTTGTGTAACTGAATGAGACTATTCAAGGTTTTCAATTTATTAGAACTGCTAAGTAGCTCGTGAATTTAGCTGATCTTCATATTCGTCTTCGTGTTCTTTTTCCTTTTCTCCTTCTGCTAGTTTTTAATGAAAGCTCTTCACCTTTCTGAGAGGTTTTGTATTGTTTTAGTGATTGTTTTCTTAGATTTATTTGTTAATTCCATTCCCTTCTTTGTCTTATAATTTCCAACTTTCTTTTGAGAAACTTGAAAAAGAACTGTCTGTGTGTAGAATTCCATTTTCATTTCTTTACGATAAATTTGAATTTTCTTCAGATTACTACTCCTATTACTCTTACCCTCCTATTTTCATAATCATAGATGCAGATAACGAGAGGAGATCTCTACCACAGATGTCATTCAGATCGCGGATTAAAGTGGCAAGATCAACATGCTTTTTCTCTGCTTTCATTAACCCTTTGCTAATTTTTGAATTGCTAACTTATGAGGCAATATCACTAATATTTTCTAATTCTCCATGGACTTTTTCGTCATTTGGTTAGGATTTTTCTAGGCTACGATTAGTGGAAGAGGATGCTTGAGTATGCTTAATAGAAGCTTAAGAACAAGCAACTGATCCCTTGATAATAAGATTCAAATTACCTAATGTGTTTTCATCTTATCTTCCCTCATTATTTTGAACAAGACTTGAATTTTCTAACCTCGAATTACCATCAGTTTTAAGGATTTCTTATGGCTTATTTCTACAATCTTTAAGATCTTCGATTCCTTTGTTATTTTTGCTATTTTCGAAGATAGCGTTTCCATGCACAAACACTCTAGTCTTTTTCCCTAGAACTGGAGTCAGAGGCATTGATATTTTCTTTTGATTTCCACTGAGGAAATTCAAGTTGTGTTAGTTTGGGACCTTCGGATTGTGGTTGCCTAAGACAGTGCATGTATTCTATGAAGTTGAGTTATTTTGCTATGAAACACTCCTTTGATTTCTGGAAGGTCTATTTTTGCAAATTTAAGAGGTTCTCATTTTCTAAGAGTGCACCTAAGGGGCGTTCTCATCGTTCACATAAGATAACGAAGATCCAACCTTCTGGATGTTGAGGGGCTCGAACATACCTAGGTAAAATGTGAAAGGTCTTTTTTTCTTTTGTGTTTTCACAAAAAATACTTAAGTTCTTATGCGGGAGTCTTAAAATAGTTCTTTGATAGAAATCGTTAGAAATCGACTCTCTTCTTAATATAAACTGGCGGTTTATAGATTGGCGGAATTACCTCCATCCCCCAAATAATTTTTATATTGCTTTTCAAGAAAATAGTTTTTATTTGATGTTGTCTCTTATTATTGATAAAATAGAGAGTTTTTTCCTTTTTGAATGCAATAAATAGACAAACACAATGCGTGTTCTTTTTTGAATTTTTACTCAATAAGTAAACTGTAATAGCCATCAAATATCTTGAAATAAATGAAATGAAGTTATATAATAATAATGAAGTTCATTATTTTTATCTAATTGTTTGTAATTTATAACTTCTTTTTTTTGTAAGTAGTTTCCAAAACGCTTAAAACAATAAAAACTAAATTCAATTACTGATAGATTATAGCAATAATGGAAGACGATAACAAAGGAACTAGACTTCTTTAAGAAAAGCTCCTTGCAGGGGAGAATGAACTCATCAAAGACTACAAATTACTTTCAACTCTGAGTGCTAGCTCAACTGGTACTACATATAAATGCTCTAAAAACGGGAACTATTTCGCTCTTAAGATTGTTGCGAAGGTCAACAGCAAACTCGCTAGCAGATAAGTCAACGCTTTGTCTAAACTCAAAGATTGCTCGTTTATTATTCGTATTGTCGATTAATTTGAGTATAATGGACGGTTTTGCTTTGTCACGGAGTTCTTCGAAGGTATTAGTCTTCTCAATTACATAAGGCTGCAAAAAGATAAGCGAATAGATCCACATGGATCTCTTGTGATATTTCGCTATCTTCTCAGTGCGATTATCGAAATGCACAAGTCTAATATCCTTCATAGAAATATTAAAATTGAGAATGTGATTATCAACAAAGAAGGTATCCCGAAACTTTGCGGATTTGGGCTATCCAGGGAGCTTGACTAAGACGATATGACATGGAGTCTTTGTGGCACTCCTAGCTATCTTGCACCTGAGATTCTATTGGGTAAAAAGTGCATTTTTTGATAAAATCTATTCCTTATTTTTTCTCAAAATTAAAAAGATTTTCTATGTTTAAAATGAAATGCTGTTTATTCTAATATTGCATTAAAACAAGGTCAGCCATATAACTACAAAGCTGATGTATGGGCACTTGGAGTGACTCTGTTTGCCATGGCAACGGGATAGCTGCCCTTTGGAAATCAAGGAGGAAAAAAATCATAATACAATAAAGTTCGCGAAGCATGCTTGCCTTCATTTAGCTTTTAGAAAGTTCGAGGAAATCTTAAATATCCTGAAAAATGTGAATTCGGAGCTGAATCGAAAGAATGGGAGACTCTCTTTCGTGGGCTCTTTGAAGAACGCCCTTCCAAGAGATTATCTTATTCTCAGATAGCCATTCATCCAATTATATCTCCTGTATTGACAGCGGACATCCCTGATTTATACAAGTAAGATTTCACTGCTTTAGATGAGATGCTCGCAAGTCGATAAGATGAATAAGATCAAAGAATTGATAATGATAGTGACATGATGACATAAGCAACAAATCTAACGAAGGAAATTGAAGATGAAGACATGGAACAGATGGTGCAAAGCAAAATGATTGCTTGCTAATAGTATTTTGTTGTAAATGACAATTTTTCAAAACATGCACAAGTCTACAAGATTGAAATGAGTAAGTATTTGATCCTCGCTGATTGTTTAGGCTTCTTAAAACAAACAAGGCTGTAAGCTTAAATATCATTCCGTGATAGGCTCCTTGTGGAATTCTTCTTGGAGCAGCAGATGGTGTATTTTGCATCTTGGATTGAGCATATCTTAGTTCAAAAGATAAATGCGTTTAATCTTCCTAATTTCGAAGCATTTAACGAATCAAATACATGCAAGGTGATTGTACAATAAGTGCAAAATGACTACTAAACGCATAAGGAGTCACTAGAAAATGCTTATCAGCGCTTGAAAGACTAAAAAGCAGATGAAAAATTACCAAAAGAAATCTAAGCTGGAATTCTTAGCTACGTATTCATTGATTTTAATGCTTCGAATTATCATGACAAGTAGCCAGATATCTACAAGCTGCTTTTGCGATCAGTGGTTCTATCTTGTTTTTAGAAGATATATCTGAAATCTCAGCGGTTCTTTTCATTGACGGAAAAGGTAGAGGATCTCATGACAGAAGGGAAAAACGATCGCGATTGTAGGAGAGACTTCTCAGTGAAAGAAGGAATTTCTTATTTGAAATTCGCGATGCGATTACTCATTTGTACTTTAGTTGGAAGACTCTTCAAAGATCAAACATGCATTCTCAAGGACATTCATTTTGAAAAGAAGAACGAATTTGATTTAGCCACATTCTTAACGTCACTGACGCTAGCAACGCAAAGGCAAGCTCAAGCAACAATTTCATTTTTATTTAAATCGTTCTTTTCACATTTTGATCTGACAAATCTTGCTAAGGAAAAGTTCATGTGAAATGATAAAAATGTCTGTGTATCTGCAAAACTAAATATTTAATTATTGAAAAGCATAAACTTGGATGTAGAATAATTGCATTATTTGATGAATGAAGGGGATTTGTAAAAAATAAAAAAGATATTCTGATGGAATCTAAATGAATTGATTAGGCGGAATAGTCCTAGAGGGAATAGTAAGAAAGAGATTCTAAGAACATTGAAATAATTAAGAAAATAGTGAAATCTGGGTAGGAAATACTTGATTTGCAGATTGCGGGAAGAGGTAAAATTTTTGAAAAAAACAAACAAAAAAAAGAAGATTTTTTATCAGTTTATTTTAAGTATGAGAAAAACGAAACTTATCAACGCAAAGGCAGCCGATCTCACCGTGTTCTACGATGAAAATGATCCACAGCAATACTTAGTGTATTCCTTGAAATTTGGAGAAACAGTCATTGGAGGTAATCCTGATAAGAGCTCGTTAGTGCTGCATTTCAGTTCAGAACTCGATGATGCGCACGCAAAAATTACTGTGGAGGATGAAGACTACTCGATTGAAGATCTTGGATCGCATAAGGGCACTTTCAAAATAAAATCAGATAACAGCCTCATCCGTCTCAAGCCTTTCAAGTCCTATGATCTCGCTCCCCAGACTGCATTTTACTTGGGGAGATTTAAGTAAGAAAAAGAATTTGAGAAATATGCTAGGGGGGAATTTCAAAGGGAGAGGGAAAGGTTCCAAGAGGGGATGAAGAAGAATGATAAATCAACAAAAGTGAATGATGGTTTGTTTTTGAATTTAATTATTAGGTGTATTTTTAGAGCTGCGAAAACTGGGAGAAATGATGGGTTGTTCTCACTGAGTCCTTTAGATGGGCATAGTCAAAGAGGAAAGGATAATGGCTTGAAGAGGCAAGTGAGTTATGATGATATTGAAGAAGATGAGCTGTTTAGGAAAACTAAAAAGGGTATTCTTTAGAAGCTTTCTAAGAATTAAAAAGAATCCGAACTTATTGAAGAAGAGGAAGAACGTAAAGTTCCAGTTTCGAGAGTTCTGTTGAATAAGGCAGTAGGATAAACAGTAAGTAAAAAGGAAGTACTACAATCGCAGAAACAGTTTGTGAAATCTAAAGGGCAATTACCAAAGGTTGAGGAGAACAAAGATGAAGGGAGTGTTTAATTGAATTAATCATTTTTGAAGAGGATACAAGAGAAGTTACAGAACAGCTAGATAAGTAAGTAAAAAGATTTGATAAGTGAGATGGGAGCGAAGTATAGTTCGTAAAGTTAAAAGAAGAATTAAGATTTAAAGAGTTAAGTGAAGGAGGTAGCGAAAGATGATGAAGAAGAAGAAACTTGGAAGCCGCTAAAAATTAAGGATTCAAAAAAGGGAAGTGAGAAATTAGACGATAAGAAGAAGAATAAGGAGGTTAAGGTCGAAGAGAAGAAGTAAACTAAAATTGATAAGATCATTTAGGATATAATGAGTACAAATTTAGGATAGAAAATTGCAAAAGTTAAAGAACAAAAAGCAAGATAACAAGAGGAAAAATAACAAAACAAGGCTAAGCTTGATGGTAAGGTAGATGAAAAAGTAACTGAACTTAACGGAGATACTAAAGGAAAGGAGAAGAAGAAAGATAGTAAGAATTAAAGAACTCCCGATAAATCTACAATTAATGAAAAAATATAAAAGATCTTGAGTAACTTTGCATCAGAAAAGATAGATGAAGAAAAAGAGGAAATACCTGTTAAAGAAGTAAAAGGTAAGGTGATAACGAAATAAGAGAAAAAAGATGAAAAGGTGCCTGAAATCAAAAAGAAGGAAGTTAGTCAGAAAGCAGTTTAAAATGATGAAATCAAGGAGCAAAAAGGAAAGTCTAAGAAGGAGTAGAAAATTGTAGAAGAGAAAGAAGAGGAAATGGTCTTTGAAAAGAAAAGTGCTTCTAAGTTAAATGGGAAGAAAAATGCTCCAAAGAGTGAAACTAATGAAGACATTCCAAAGAAGAGTGCTGGAAAACAAAAACTTGAGGAAGGTAAAGCAAAAGAAGAATCTCCTAAAAAAATATCCAGCAAGAAAAAGGCTGTTTTAAAGGCTGATAGCAGTGATGATTCTGCAAAAAAAGATGTAGTTCTACTTGGTAAGAGAAAATCTGCAAGGAGGGAAATTGAAATTGTTGAGGAGATTCCTAAAAAGAAAGTAAAAGGATCAGATGAAAAGGAACAAAAAGGAAAAGTTAAAAGCGCAAATACACCTAAAAAAGATAAGGCTCATGGTAAATCTTCTTCAGCAGCTAAAAGAGAGTTAGCTAAGCTAATCAGTGATGGAAATGTCATTTAAGAAGGTGCTCGTAAAGGGAAGTTAAGGGTAGTATTCTCAAACAGTTGTGTGGATGACTTAGAACGGGAGAAGCTAAGGTTATTAGGAGTGAAAGTAGTAGACGATTTTGAATCAGCCAGTGAATTTGATCTCCTCGTAACTGATTAAATCGTGAGAAGGCTCAAAATCCTTGTGGCAATTAACAAAGCCATACCGATTATTTCGTCAGATTGGGTGAAAGAAGCCATTAAATAATAGACTATTATCCCATTTGAGCCGTTCATCATTTCCAAAGCGAGCAAAGAATTATCGAAGTAATACTCTTTCGACCTATCTTCGAGTATTATTAGGTAATTTGACCATCCTGAGGGTGTTCTCGCTGGGGTAGCATTTTCTCTGCCATATCCTTTGGATAACATAAGTACTTAAGAATTAAGGAAGCTACTTCTCAGTGCTGGAGCGAGTTTTTCATCATCTTCGAGTGATGCAGACACATATACAATAACGGAAGCTTCGAAGAAGGAATAGAACGAAGAGTTACTGAAACTAGGAGTTAAACTTGTTAGCCAAGAAGGGATATTGCAAAGTTGCTTGCTCTAAATCAATGTTCTAGATGATTATCTCATCAAAAAAGCAACAGTATCCTCCAAGAAAAAAACGACTAAAAAATGACACACACACACACACAAACACAGATTGTTATTCATATTATTATTATTTTCATATTTTGTTAAATCATAATTTCATCTAAGACATTAATTTTATTGTTTATTCAGACAAACTATCTCTGAGATTACCTGATTAAGGAAATTACAAGATTGGAAAAAAGGTTTAGTGTACGTGATAAAGCTTTTGATAATTTTAGATTTCATTTTCTTTAATCTTTTAATAATCTAAAATAATACATCTTTTGACAAAATAAAACAAAAAGTACAAAATATCAACATAAAGAAGGTCTTGAAGTTGCTCATGCTCTTCTCAAGAATAGTTCAAATTAATTTTCAGGCTAGAGAACTCACTGAATCCTGATAAAACACAAATAAAGTCTTCAAGCAAACTCGTTCAGCAGATTTATTGCTTATTTGAATTATTAGAATGCGAGCTATCTTTTGAGTTGATTACTGGGGGATATTAAACCAAGTATTGAAAACGGAGTGACTTCAATATGAATCTTTCCAACTACTTCAAATGGATAAAGCCTCTCTCTTCTTGCTATTGTTTGGATGTCATTCATGACAGCTAGTTTGATAAGAGGATTTCTGCAATTATCAGTATAGGAAGTGACAACAAAACCATGTTCTCTAGCAAATGAATCCACAAAATCTTTCCTAGGTACGACTATTGCGACTAAGAATTTTTAAAACGAAGACCCATACACGAAGATATCGGAGATAGAAATGCAGCGCTGATAAATTCGCTCTAGTTTCTCAGGACAGACGTATTCACCTTATGGAATCTTGAAAATGCTCTTGCGAGAATCTGCAGAAAAAAATACAGAAATAATGTAATTTACTAAGGGAATTACATCTATTGCTATTCATGTTTTTACCTATGATTTTGACAGATCCGTTTGGTCTCAACTCGACAATGTCACCAGTGTGAAACCATCCATTTTTATCGATTGCTTTGGCTGTCTGCTCTTCTTCACGAAAGTAGCCATCAAACACGCATGGACCACGAAGACACAGCTCTCCTCTTATTCTTTTTTATCCATTCTCGTCTTTGTCTTCAGTCGTGTATCCCATTGAATACACGTCTTGGATCTTGAATTCTTCAAAAACAAATAAAATATTGCCATTATTTACTCCAATATTGTCCCTATTATTTATCTTTGCAAAAAAATTTACTTACCTGTGTTTAAAGTAGGACCGCCCACATGACCTTCAGAGCTATCCATAGAACTTGTCATAAACGCAGGACCTGTTGATTGCGTGCATCCATATCTAAAATGATCACAGCAGAAAAATATTGTTCACAACTTGTTTGAAAACTGTTCTTTTTTGTGGGTTTATTTTCAATAAAATTATATTTCTTTTTTACACTTCGATAATCGGTATGCTTAAGACTAATTTAAGCATTTAATGGACATGAGGGAGAAGAGGAGCCGATGAGCTGTATGCAAGTCGAAGTCTTCCTCCAAGAGAGTTTCTAATCGTATTGAATAAGAGGTTATCATACACTAAATTGGAAGCATCAGCAACAGGAGAAGACTTGTATTTTTAAAGTTTCGTTTCGATTGCTTTCTCATTGATCCATTTCTCAAATGTCCCAACTTTTTTGAAGTACTTGTCTTCAATAGACGCATAAAGTTTGTTGTAAAAAGAAGGCACAGAGCAGAATATCGTTGGTCTCAGCTCAACCATGTCATCTACAAGTGTAGAGATATTTCCTGAATAAAACCCAATAGCTGCGCCTGCATATAAAGCAGCTAGGATAGCAACTTTTTCATAGACATGATGAAGTGGAAGATAGCTAACATAGATGTCAGTCTGTTCTGGCTTGAGAGATGAAATATTCCACAAAATGCCAAGAAAACTTATTAAATTTCGGTGTGTAATTAACGCAGCAATTGGCTTGCCGTTATCTTCCCGAGTTGTGTAAGCAAACGTAGCAACATTCTAGGGAGATATCTTAGGTATCGGAAGTGGTGGGAGAGTAGCTCCTTTGTCGATGAGAGTCTTGAGCGTAATTATGTTAATTCCTCTTTCTTCAGCAAAAAAATGTTAAAGATGAATAGGTATCTCATCTTCAAAGACAACAAGATTTCTTAGATTTGAGAGCAGTAATATGGGCTTAGGTTCTTCGTTCGTAGTCAGATTAGTATTGTTGTTTGCGTCCTAGATCGACCTGATTATCATCCGAGATAGCTTACCTAATTCGCTGACTCCACAGAATATTGTAGAGATTTATGTGTCTTCTAGGATAAATGTGAAATCTGGACCATTTATTGATTCCGATAGTGGCACAGTGACATTTCCATACAACTAGCAAGCAGTGTCTACAATCACATACTCTTCACGACTCCTAGACCATATGCCTATTAGCTTAAGTTCCTCGATCTCTTCTGCTAGTTAAAACCACTCGATTCCAACTGCCAAGTTCATGACAGTGCTCTCTAAGTCATTGTAACTCTTCCAGCAATATTCTCCTTCACTAACTTGTCTTCGCATGCCTAGAATATTGCGATTCTAGAGTAATTAAGTCTTTTAAAGCTGAAATTTCTTGCCCTCTATTTCAATCATCTGGATCTTCTCCGTGTATGACAAATGAGTGCAATTGTGAATCCATTTCACGCGCTTCTCCCAGTCATAATCACTCTTAGCTCCTCCGAAATCCTTCTAATACACCTTTTCGTTTATTGGTAGATCTGCAAGAGAATTCAATCGTATTCTGCTTCCTTGAGTCTGATTGTTTTCACTTAATGTGTCTTCATTTTTGCGAATAGCTGAATCATTATTATTATTATTGCTAGCTGGCGGCACATTAGCTGTCGTCGTTAAATTCAATCCACTTAAAATATGAGAATGACTGACTTCTTCATTGCTTAAGACGTTATTTACTGATTATGTGTGGAGTTAACCTTACAATGCCTTCGAGAAGAACCTAGTACCTAAGCACTTCCTTTCTCTGTGTCGTGCAATCGATTTGAGAATTGCATCTTAGAGTGTTTAGATCTCAGGATGAGGAGTCACCACTAGCGAATCAACGCACAGAGGGCTCCTGTAAATATTGGATTCCCCTGGCATTTTATCGCAAATTGGCACTGAGTAGATTATGTCACTCTTAGTGTTTCCCATTTTTATG
>Ga0302285_10001928_pt1 | contig 11614 bp, 8 predicted proteins | sample III_Fen_E2_2_FD_200455 | JGI IMG/M metagenome (GOLD analysis project Ga0302285, IMG submission 200455) | Peat permafrost microbial communities from Stordalen Mire near Abisko, Sweden - III_Fen_E2_2 | ecosystem: Environmental > Terrestrial > Soil > Wetlands > Permafrost | place: Sweden: Abisko...
AAAAACCTGCGGGGAGTTTCGGTATCATTTTTCAAAAACATAACCTTAGCACCTATTTTCAACTCTAATGTTTTTTCAGTGGGATAACTCTTTTCAGGATATTCGCCCTGAATTTCAGCATCAAACGAGTAAATCTTCCCTTTTACCTTTGCAAGCTCTTCCGCATTAATCTGATCGGCTTTATAATTATGGGTTGTAAGTGTGATGAACGTATCATCGGCAGGCGGTACAAACAATGGGTTATACCGGCTTTGTAAAAGCTTCAATCCCGAATCGGACAAACAATTATTTCGTACCTCATTTAATACCCGGATAAACTCACCGTTTGTCTGGCGGAAAATCTTATCCAGTTCAATATATACCGGTTGCTGTTGCAGTATTGCCTGACTGTGGAAGAAATACGGACTGGAATAATACTGTGAAAGCATCCGCCATTCTTCATCAGAAGCTACCGGTGAGAGCTGAAACATATCCCCGATAAAGATCACCTGTACACCCCCGAAAGGTTCATTATTACGGTACCGCACGTGCCGCAGGATGGTATCTACTGCATCGAGCACATCAGCCCGGACCATACTTATTTCATCAATTACCAATAGCTCAAGTTCCTGAATTACTTTGCGACGATTACCCTGCATTTTCATTTTATCAATCAGGTTCTTTCGTCCTTCTAAGGTGGGAATGAACGGATTGAAAGGCAACTGGAAAAACGAATGCATGGTGGTTCCACCCGCATTAATGGCTGCAACACCTGTTGGAGCTACTACTGCTATTTGCTTTTTAGTTTCTTTTTTTAGTTTATGCAGGAAAGTGGTTTTTCCTGTTCCTGCTTTACCGGTCAAAAAGATACTCCGATTGGTAAACAAGGCAAAATCGTGAGCTAACTGGTAGTAAGGGGAGGTATTTTCCATGATAAGGGAGGTTTTGGTTTTGAATATGCAAAAATATAAAAAACAATTAAGAAATGATTGTTTTTATACTCAAACTTATTACGTATGAAATATTTCCAAATAAACTATTTAAATCACTCCGTTACCTAATTAAACTTCCGCAAAAGCTGAATGAAAAACTATTCAAATAAAATCATTACATGTACCCATTATTCAATGATCGGTTAAATAATTAATTCTACTGAATACCACTAGTGAGAATTTTTACTGCTTCTTTTTTCCCCGAAAGACCCATCATCTTAACTTTATATAACTTGTTTTTATCGAGGAGGATAACAATTGGTTTATCTGTTAATATACGCCACAATTTCAGGGATTTTCTGGCATCTTCTTCCATTTTATATTCTCCAAGAATAATGGAGTAATTAGGAGTTATCCGAGGTATTTGATATATACTAAATCCCGATTTTGACATATTGAAAATAACATTCTGTACTTTCGAGCTTTTGGTAAACCCTGATGCATACACTTTATAATAAACGCCTTCGTGAATAATTGTGACGTGGTTCCTTAAGAAGTTTTCTATTACTTTGGATAAAGCAATTGCATTTGATCTAATGATAAATGCACCAAACTGAAGTACTATTCCTTCGTTTAATATTGTTTCTGTTATTTTGGTTATCCTGTTGTCAGGCATAGAAAGGATGATATCCGAATTAATGCCACTTTTGAAATCTGGGATTGATGAAATCATAGCTGACTCTGTCACCTCTTTATCAACCTGACTGAGGGTAAAGTCTATTCCGTCCACAATATCACCAACCAGGGTTCTGGATATCTTAAATTCTATTTGTTTAGGCGTTGATATCATAGAAAGTTTATTCAACTGATCGGAATCAATGCGGGCAATATACTTACCAGGCTCAAGTCCCAGGTAATTAATGTATCCATCCGATTCCGAAAGGGTTTCAGCAACAACTTTATTCGTATTTTTGTTATAAATTTTTATCATTATCCGTCCGATTCCTTTCATGTCATTACCTGAATTAAAATAAGTCATGCCATTAACCTCCCCTACGGATATAACCGGGATGTTCACTCTCTTGAATTGATTGGGATCAATTAATATCTTGTACAGATTGTGTTTAAATCGCCAGCCGATGTTATTTAAGTTGTTATTATTAAATTCCAATGTGTAATACGTAAATGCATTCAAATCCGGAATACGTACAACAGAATCCTTTTCACTATACATGGCATTTGCACCAAATATCTTTACGCTGCTTAGTTTTATCATTGGTTCATCTTTATCAAAAATGCCATTTTCATTGATATCCAGAAAAGGATACAGGGATAACCCACCTTTCCCCATGGAAGAATTATTGCTCCCCAGTATTTTATTTTTCCCGCTGCCAAAGGCAAGGCTTCCCTGTACGTTTTGTGCAGAATATGCCTGACCTCTATTATAAGTTGTTGCTAAAATAATCCTTGCAAAGTTTAAGTCAAACTTGAAGTTTAGATTTACCGAATGATCATTCGACAAAACATCCCTTCGGTAGGTGAGTGAAATGTTCCCTTTGGGAATATATTTTTCAATATTGATTTCATAAGACATTAACTGGTTCGAATTTATAATATATTGAGCCGAAGGCCTAATGGTAAAACCATTCTTCATCCTGTAGGATAAGGACAGATTTGTGCTGATATAGGTGGAAGTTGGTGTTGTCCAGTATAACTGGGTAGAGGAGTTGGCACTAATCTGATTGTAGTAAGTTGAAAATATCACATCAGCCTGATTATAACTCAAAGTTTTATATACAAATTGAGTGTAATTTAATTTGGTAAATCCTGTCAAGCCATTAAATTTCAATGGAAATGAGAATATTACTTTTCGTTCTTCAAGTGCATTGAGATTGTTTGCCAGCTGTCCATCCACATATTTGGTATAATCAATTTCCAACAAGGCATCTCTCAAAAAATAGTAATACAGCAATCCACTGCTCTTCACTCCATGAGCATATTGGGCATTCAGTGTCAGCTTGCTGAAAGGTTGTATCGTAAGTGTTGCAAACGGAATGTAAGGTTTCTTGAGAATAGACGAAAGATATTCCATTCCACCGCCGATAGTCATCCATTTATTTAACCCGTAATTAAATTCTGCTTTACCCATCCGGCTATTCAAATTATCCTGAACCATACCGGCTGTTAATGCATATTCAAATCCGTTAACCGGCATAATAGTATAGGGTACATTCATAGTCCGTTCCTCTGTTCGTTCTTCACCCAAAGTACCATAAAACTTTAATTTCAAGGTGGTATATCCATACACAATGGGAACTTTAAAAACATATAATCCTGACACATCTGCAGTTGTAAAATCTACCATTATATTGTTAATATAAAGCTCTACAGTCCAGTTAGGCTCGGTTTTATCATTTATAGTATAATACCCACTTGCCTTTCGAATGGTAGTCGGGGTATTTCGTATGACTACCCCAACCACAGGTGCATTGAGAGTAGAGATCGTTGAGGTTGACAGCTTCCCTGCTTGTGCCTGTTTGATAATCAATTTGTCGTTATCTACCCATCTCCAAAGATAATTTAGCTGGCGATAGTCAAATTTTTGGCTATCATAGAAATTGACCGATATATCTGCTTCTCCAAAAAGGAGTTCAGTTCCTATTCCAAATCCAAATTGATTGTAGCTTCTTTGATTCCATATTTGGGTAGAAGAAACCGACCAATCCAACGTGCCAAATCGGAATAAATGATATTTTCTGTTCAAAACGGTATCGGGAACTACTTCATCCTTTATTTTCAACATATTATTCCGCATTTTCTCTCTCCGTTGCAGTTTTAGTGCCGGAAGCTCAAAATTTGAAATTAATGTCACTGAAAGTGTTCGGTAATTAAATGTAAGGCTAATGCCAAAGGCTTTGTAAAACAGGGATGACTCCAAATAGAGCGATCCCGTTTCTTTCAGTATCCCTTTTTCTGAATTCATCGTTTTACTTCCGGTTAGAATCTTTTTTGCTGTATAATTCAAGGAATATGTTTTGCTTTCATCTTCAAGGTATCCGTTCAGCACGTTTCCGTTTTCAGTGATAACACAATTAATTTTGAGCATCTTTAATAAGTCTTCGACATTTACATAAAGCAATTTATTTTTGGTATAAATAGCGTCTATATAGAAATTGTCATATCCTGCAATCATAACCAGAACAGGTAATTGATCGAAGGTATTTTCGGAAATGGCAGTCTCTCTTTGTATAGTTGATTGTGCGTAAAGTGCATTGAAAGGGAAGAGGTGAAAAAGAATCAGACATAAATACATACAAATTAGCGGTAAGAAGGAGTATCTTACATGCCTTATTAACTTACGATATTTACTTGGGATATCGTTGTAATCCGACTTTTTCATCAGCTATTCCTGTTTAAAGGTAATATCAAAACGGCCTGAATAATTTCCGGGTGTAGCTGTGGAGGGAATATGCAACGTTCCACCAACCCGCAGCTGGGTGTTACGATTACAATCGCTCTTAATGGAGAAAATGGAACCATTGATCCCTTTTTCAGTAGGGCCAATATCCAAAACCAGAGATCCACCGTTGCTGCCGTTTATGGTGGTGGTGGAGGCATAGGTAATACTGACATTATTACCCTGACAGGTTTTAATTTCAAAGATGGCAGATTGAGCAATAGGCGACATGCTCATGAGTACGATATCCCCGGTTGATGTTCTGTTTCCATCCCATCCCACAGTAATCGTTCCACCTGACGTACCAGTTACACAATAGGTGCCAAAATTAATTTCCTGTGTCTGAATGGCAGTAATTGAATTTTTAGCCAGTACTTTGAGAGTAATATTGCTCCTGTGAATGTCCGGGATATAGGTTATCCGGGAGTGGAATGCATTTTGTGCATATGATGTTTGCACATAAAAACAAAAAACTATTGCAATAAATATAAACTTCATAATCTTTTTAGTTGCATATAATGTTTTCATTTTTCCTCCTTATTTGACAACTTTACCCACACTTATTTAATATCCAGTTTCCCTTCCGAATAGAGTATGGGTTTTATTTTTCCTTTGCTAATATATTGAACGGTCAATTTCCCTTTCTCCAGTTTTTTAGCAGTTGCAGAATTCAGTTTTAAAATCATATTCCGTTTATGAATGTTTGTGTAAATACCAACACCTGCAACTGTTGCAATCAGATACGACTTTCCTTTTACAGGAATATATTTTACCACAATATCCCCATACAAAGAGATATTCCCAAATCTGTTTATTGTCAGTTTCAGCTTTTGAATGTTTTTCCCTGAATCCTCAATTTCTAAGTTGCTAAGAGTAGCACTCCCATTGACAATTCCAGTCCGAATGATAATGGGTATACTTACTCCAAAAATGGGAATAAGCTGGACATTTACAAGCGTAGTGTCATTGTCCGACTTACCAAGACTTAGCGGCTTATAGTCTTGTTCAGAACGGAAATATAAATGGGAACGATATTCCCCCGCAGCCATATTTGCCTTACGCCTGTATTGAACCATAATAACCTGCGGCTCCCTCGGCGCCAGAGTTACCTGCCGTGGAAATATACGCAAATAAGGGTCTGCAAACATTTGTCCGGAATCAGGCTTTTCAATCTTAACAAAACTCCCATCCTCTTTCATATTCCGTTGGACAAATGAAATGGAATAGGTTGCCGTATCTTGCCCCATATTGAGTAAATTCAGTTGTTCATTTTGCTTATTACCTTCGAATACCACCCGGTTTGGAGTAACTAATAAATCTCCTTGTGCCATCATCCTGATAGCAGGATTCAACAGAACTATTACTACGACAATTAACATTTTCTTCATAATATTGCTTTTCCTATTGGATATTTTAATCAAAAAAGGAAGACCCTGTTTTAGAACCTTCCTTTTTATTATTTCACAACCCAGAATCAATTATAATCCACGGTCACAGGAAATGTTCCGGCATAAATCCCGGAAATCTGTGCTTCCGTAACGGTTAATGTACCTCCGACTGTAAAATCATCAGTACCGGTAGCACTTAGAGTACTTACTAATGCATCTGCGGCAGCACCATTAAAACGTGCTGTTAATGCATTAATCGTCATTACGGCTGTTGATCCAACAGTTTCAGTTACAACAATTGTTGCTGGTAAAGTCAGTGCATACGTTGCATTCATTGTACCTGTTACACTATAAGCAGCATTTGTTGCAACAGGTGAAATAGTTGATGCAGCCAATCCTGAACTTATGACCCTTGTCGTTGAGTTGGAAGGCAATTGAACTGTACCTCCTGTTCCTGCCAAGACATTTATGGTCCCGAAATGCAACGGAGATGTTTGTGTTAGAGTCATTGGAACAATCAGTTTTGATCCAGCTGCTGTTGCTGAAACAGTTGCAGAAGTTTGAGCCATACCAGTCGTTGCAAAACCAGCCATCAATAAAACAGCACAGAAAATGTTAATCGTTTTTTTCATAACCTTTGTTTTTAATAAAATTTTATACAATAATGTTTTTTTGCATAATAATCATTGTCGCCCATCATCCTATAATGGGAAACAAAGCGGGTCGCTATGCTATTTGCCTGTTATTTCTTTCTATTTCCTCTTGAACATCTGATTAAACGTATAAATATTTATTTAAAGTAGTGTGTAATTGTTAATATTGTTTGAATATCTTCTTCTTACAACTTCAGAATTCAATCCGTACTTTTACATAAAAGTACAACTTGACACAAAACAAATACAATGCAAAATTACACGTATTATTCAAATATATTTGTAGATAAACATTTGTAGCAATTTACACGAAAAATGTAGTAGTACAGTGATATATCAATCTACCATTTTTCAACATTTTAATAAATTAACTGTAAATTTCAGAAAATATTTATTAAGTTTTATATAATAATAAGTAAGTCAAACAGTCAATAGAATTAATGCAAGGATATATTCAATAATTATATTTGACTAATAATCTGAATATTTACAATTTGCTACATAGTTGTAAAAAATATTATTTTCATATCGTTTTGTTGTTTTTTTGCAGAATGAAACATTAATTAAAATAACATATCTGTATTAAATAGATTATTATATAACCATGCTTAATCTAATTTATCTTTTGTTTAACTACAATTATGTCTAATATTTAGAAAAATAAATATTTTATATGACATCTGAATGATAATATATTTCGATCTTCAAAGTTTAATGTTCAATCGTTTAATGATTTATTGGTATTTCTAAAATACAGTCATAACACAAATAGGATTGACATAAAATAATGGATTTTAATAACAGGAGTAAAATATAGCCGTATTTGGAGCCTGGAGGTAAAATTCCAAATAATAGGAAAGAAAAATTCGACAATATGAAATAGTTAGTAAGTATTATTTTGTTTTTATTTTCGGACCGTCAAATAAATTAATTTTCGGTACTTTAATCTGTCTTACATGTCTTTTCCCTATAACTACTTTCGAGTTAAGTTTATTGCTTGTTTGTTTTATCCATATCCCATAGTATATATGATATGAGTTATTGGAGAGTTATCTATGAGACATCTATGAGACATCTAAGTAACAACCTCGAACAGGTGTAAAAGAAATGAAAAAGAAAAGAGAAAATTATCTCAAAAGGGATTAAAGAGTGGAAACGTTTTTTTGAAAGGAATTGTTGTAATAATGAATCGGAAGGAATGAATCGTGTGAACTATATATTACTTTGAACAACAAAGATATAAAAAACTCATATAAATTATTTTCTTTAAATGGGAGTAACGAAATTTGTCCAACGACAGATCACTAAAATATATCAAACTTTGCTTTTCGTTCCTCTGCTTTTTTGTAGAATATATCCGTGAATTCTGGTCTTGCACCGGAGAGTAAAATTATCCTTGTTCCTTTTTCCCTTGCAGATGCATTCTCTACCGTATCAATGATTTTGTAAGAGGAGAAAAGATGGATGATTCCTTTGTTCGGTTCTTTTCCAATCAACAATATGTTTTTAATTACATTCAGTCGGGGCAACCAATAGATATAATCGGTATTGAAAGAATAAGCTTCGGGCATTTTACCCCTGTTGTAGTAATTCAATGCACCAGCTTGGCCGTAATTATCACAAAAAATAAGTGTATTTTTCAGTTCATCTGCCGGTATCATGTTGTATGCTTTTAATGATTTTGAAGCCATCTCTTTCCAACCAATCATATCGGCAAAATCCTGGGGTAAAGGATGATTTTGTCCATCTTCCCAACGTAGCATGCCTAATTTCTCAAATTCCTTTGTATATTGCCTTATTTCCGAAGGAGAATAAATGGGATATATAATTTTTGCTGTAAGGATAAAAACCAGCAGGTTATTCAGGATCAAAAACGAAACAACCACAGGTTTCCAGTAACCTTTGAAAACACGCTCTATATATACACTTCCAAAAGCCAGCATTACGGGATACAACCCAATGGCATAATACCCTTTCGCTTTTAGAAATGCAAAAAGTACAATAACAAGCACAAAACTTAAACCAACAAAGCGGTAAGGAAGGAATGGTTTGAAATAACTAAAAGCAACCAGTGCAGACACAATGAGTAGGAGGGATCCCGAGAAATAGAGAACCTGATCTTTCAGAAATCCTGCAGATGTATTATTATCAAGTTGACTTGCTTTAAGGGCTTTCATGTGTTCCAGTACCGGAAAATGATGGATTACTTCCCAGATGATATTGGGTAAGAGTAAGATTGCCAACAGCAACAGGGCTTTCCAAAAAGTACTTTCGAAGAGAATGTTCCGTTGTGATGTCAACAAAAGTCCTGTGGTCAATCCTATTAGCAGAAATGCCAGGTTGTACTTGTTATACAAGCCAATGGCTATGGCAATGGCAAGGAAATAAAGCCATTTTGGTTTCTTAGATTGAATATATTTCAAAAGCAGATAGAAAATCAATGTCCATGCCAATATATCAAATGAATTGGGTTGGAAAAGGATATTGATACGCACCATGACAGAAAAAAGTAAAGCCGTTGATACCAATACCTTTGACAAAAACTTACCTCCTAACGTTTCGACGATTAACCAGGCAAAAACAATCGTTAATGCCCCGAAAAGAGCAGGAAAAAACTTTATCCAGAACATACTGCCACCGAGCAGGTAAATAAGTTTGGAAATCAGAGAAGTAAAAGGTGGAACCGATATAAATCCAACTGCCAGATGATTTGCCTGGTCAAGATGCAGGAATTCATCACGATGAAGTTCGTAAACCGGGTTGACAACGACATATTGCACTATCATTTTCAGGAGTATTATCAAAAGTAACATCCAGTATTGACTGAAAAAATCTTTAGTTATTGTTTTCGTAGTCCTCATAATTGAATATTAATTATTAACCGGTGTTACCTCGATAGATGTCAGTTTATCTTCAGGTTTCAATAACATATCTTTCCAGGGAAACATTTAAGTTCCTGTTTTGTTTATTCGCTGCTATTCCCTTTAGGTAATGAAGTTGGTATTCATTGATAATTACTCCATTTCCCTTCTTAATACTTTATTTTCGTAGTTGTTTGTACCCATCTCAAAATAAGTTATTCCAACCTGCCTGAATTGATTATTCAGGTAGAACTTTAATGCTCTGTCGTTCTTGCTGTAAACTGTTAACCATGTTGCTTTAAAATTCATTTTTGCTATTCGAAACAATGCTTCATCCATGAGTTTTTTTCCAACACCCATACCACAGAATCTTTCAAGCACATAGATTACAGCTATTTCCGGTTCATCTTTAAATAAAAAAACCGGACATTCAGAATGAAATGCAATTTCTACATATCCAATCAAATGCTTGTCAATCTCAGCAACCAATACTTGATTATTTTCATCAAGAAGTGTACCTTGTATCTTATTAATTGTAAATTCCGACAAAACATAGTCTGCAAACTCTTTCCGAATGCCTTCAACAGCATAAGTTGCAATCCATACCTGCTGCTTTAAGACTGTTATGTTTTCAATGTCAGTTAATGCTGCATTTCTAACTATTATTTTATCTATCATCATATATTCAATAAATAATAAATCAAATAGATATCATTACCCGTAAGTAATTAATTATCCTAATTCTAAAATCAAACTCATGAATAGACTTCCACATAAAACATGAATATACTTACAGTAAAGCCAATTACAGCCCCAAACACGACTTCTTTAATGGAATGCCTGCCTAAAACAATTCTCGACCAACCTATCAATCCAGTCAATAAGAGAATGACAATTCCAATTTTGTAATTAACTGTCATGACCAAAAATGCCAGGTAAATATTCAAAGCTACATGCATTGAACTCTTGATATTGAAATTTACTAATTGCAGAATGACCACCAGCAACAGAGCAAAAAACATACTTTGCCACAGATGTGATGATTGGCCGGTTTTATACAATATATATGTTACAACACAAAGTATGGGAATAATAAAAACAAATACCGATTTCCGTTGTTTTCGGTCAGATACATCAAAATTGGTGTATGTACCATTCCTGGATTTAACGAACAGCCACAATGCCAATGGTATGAAAATACAACCAATGATCAGGAATGAATTTAGTGCTGCTCTTTTTATATCTTCAAAACCAACCATGACAAATAACACATATAAAGGAATTGTCAATAAGGGATGGCCAACAATTGAAATAATCCTTGCTATTTTTTGCTTCATAATTCGATTAGTCTATTCCGACAACACTACTCCGTCTTTCCAATAAAACCGTATTTCTCCATGTATTTTTCATTTTACCCACCTTTTCGCGATAGCCTATTTGCCGGAAGCCTGCTTTTGTATGTATAGCAATACTTGCTTTGTTTTCAGGGAAAATGCCGGTTTGTAAAGTCCACAAACCATTGCTTTCACTTGAAGTGATAATGGCTTCAAGCAGTTTTGTACCAATTTTAAGCCCCCTGTATTCCGTTCCGACATACACGCTTTCCTCAGCTACCCCGGCGTATACTGGCCTGCTTGAAACGGGCGACAAAGCTACCCAACCTGCTATCCTGTTATCAACGACTGCCACTATCCGGCAACAAGCCAGGTGCGCATGGTTCCATTCATCCCATGTAGGGATGATTTGTTGAAAGGTAGCATTACCAGTCTCAATCCCTTGTTTGTAGATTTCAGCAACCTGTGACCAGTCGGTTGGTTGCATGCCTCGTATCACTAAATTCATTGTATTGTAAATATGTTAGTTACCTTGTTTTATGAATTACAAATTTGTATTGCGTTTTAATCCTGTACTAAGTATTAGAAGTTGACATATTGGCTATTTCCTCAAAATACAAAGTATTTTAGTCATTGGAAAATATCCCATTTTCATTTCCCAAAATTACGTATTTAATTTTTGATTTCCATTCAATACGTTAATTTAAATTATGAATACGATAAACCTGCAATTGAATGCCATAAATCTTAATTTGAATCCCTTCAAATATACTATTATATTAAATCACCATTAAAATAATCGATAACAATGATAACTATTATAAATTTACTTAATTTTGCAGTTGAGATTAAACCATCGCATACGTAATGTATCTAAAGCCAATATGAAAGAGCCCGTCGAACGAATTATGGGAAAGATTAGCAAGATATCACAGGATATTGTTCAGGGTAACTTGTCACATCTCGATATTGATCGTTCTTTTTACCCCTTACTACTCATTGATGCCGGA
>Ga0302285_10001932_pt1 | contig 11583 bp, 12 predicted proteins | sample III_Fen_E2_2_FD_200455 | JGI IMG/M metagenome (GOLD analysis project Ga0302285, IMG submission 200455) | Peat permafrost microbial communities from Stordalen Mire near Abisko, Sweden - III_Fen_E2_2 | ecosystem: Environmental > Terrestrial > Soil > Wetlands > Permafrost | place: Sweden: Abisko...
TCTTGAATAGTCTTAGAGCATACACTACAATGCACAAAGGGAGCTTGAAGAAATAGAATAGATGACCAATCATGAAGTTCTTGAGAAATATCCCCCATCGAAGCATGCTAAGAATAATAACTCTTCTACGGTTAATCTTAATAAAGAAAACAATAACAATGCAACTATTGATAATAACTCAGCTATCCTTAGCTAAGAGCATACTGCTAAAGAAAAAGAAAATGCTATCAATGATAAAGCTAAAGAGCAAGATAACCATTCTGGAAAACAATGAAAAAAAACTAACATGAAAACTTAATCATTAAATTGTGTAGAATTTACACTTTAAAAACCAATATTCACAAAGACAACCAGGTTAGGAATCTCCTATGAGAAGACCCACTGAAAATACCAAAAAATTGAGCAAAGAAGGCCTTGGAGATTAAGACAAACTAAAAATATTTTAGACACATGAATAATTGAATTATTTGTTGTTATTTGTGTGATTTTCAGCAAAACAGTTCTTTTATTAATATCTCTTTCTTTTAATTTTCTATTTTTTTGAGATTTAACACAAATGTTGTAGTTTCTTAAGTTGACAAAATGATACAACAATTTAAACAAGCATAAAAGCAATTTACAATCAGTTGAAATTTTTCTTATTTGACGTAACCATCGTGTAGATGTGTCCACCTGAGTATAATAGTATTAACGATTAAATGAGATTCTTAATAAAGTGATAGGCTAATAAAATTACCTTTGCGTTTGAAGAGCCCGATTTCTGTTTTGAGGTCTTCGATTTCTTTTGACAGGAACCGCACAAGATCTTTGTAGTTTTGGCGTTCTTTCTCGAGATCTTACTTGTTCTTTTTATCTTCGTTATCTTCTTTCTGCAAATAGCAAATCAAAGCACCACGTTAAATGAGAAAATACACCAAACAAAATAATTAATTGAAATTTGTATTTTTTTCTCACAAAGAGTTATTTATTTGTGGAGTCTAGTTTCTTCGAGAGTTTCATAAGATCTTATCCTAGCTTCGTGATACTCGTGATGATACTTGTGTTTTCCTTCTTCGCTTGCAAGAGCACGTTCTTTTTATCTTAGAGTACCTGTTTTGCTTTTTCAACTCTTAGAATAGATCCCTTCTCTTCTTCTTTAAACTTCTCTCTCATTTCGAGGACTTGCTTGGTAGGCTCGAGTGCATCCAGAATTTTAAGATCAATGATGTCACCGAATTTCAGCATGTGTTTCTCATTGTATTTTTTGCTGAGATCATCGATAAGTGCATTTTTCTTAGCTATTTTGATTTAAAGCACTTTCTTTCTTTTTTCAAGATTCTTCTTGCTATTTTCGATTTTATTCTACTCCTACTGTAATTCCTTAATTCTTCTACCTAGTCTCTTACTTTCAGATTTTGTGAAAAGAATCGATTTCTTTAGATCGTCTGGCATTTTATAGCTCTTTCCCTGCATGTTTCAAAAAGAACATTTAGTGATTTTAACAATACCATCATTCAAATCGGTTTTTGATTAATTTTTAAAACTTACATTATTGATGAGATTCTATATTTAATCGACTTTAAGGCAGAAAGAGACATCAAGCTAGTTAACCTTCTGAAGTTTCTCTCTTTAGTAAGATCTAAGTTTTTCCTCTGATTTTTGTAATTCCTTCAAAGTGCTCTGAATTTTGAGTGAGATCTAATTCTTCTATCTCTCTAGATCTGATTTCTCCTTCCGATTCTACAAAAAAACAAGATTATTTTTACTCTGTTACCTTTATTATCAATCAATAATCTTACTGTTTCTTGTTAGTCTTCTAAATCGCATATTTTGTCTATGATTTCTCTAATTTTAGAGTCATTTTCAACTGGTGTAATATCTGGTTTCTCATCATCATCCTCATCCATGAAATCTTCATCGTCTTCCTCGCTGTCCATCTCACTAATTTCCAAAAAGCAATTAAAATCAACAAATATTCCCAACCAATCCACAAATCTTACTCCTCATCGAAATCTTCATTTTCTTCTTCAGCATTTCTCAACTTCAGCTGTTTTGCTTTGTTTTTCTTGTATTTCCTGAGATAATACTAATGTATTTTCTCTCTCTTATTGTCGTCTTCAGGGTAAACAGCCTCCTTGAATGCTTTCATTTATTCAGTGAGTTCCTTTTCATTTTGTGCATCTTTATTCGCTAATGAAGTTATATCACCGACGATCTTACCGCTTTGTTCCTCTAAATCAGCTTTTTCTCTCTTGTGATTCAGTAAATCCTTGATGTATTTGTCATCTTATTCTTCCATGTCAGCCAAAATTAGCAGTTCCTAATAATATGTCACATGCTTCATGGAGGCAATAGACATATCACTTTCGATGAGTTTCTTCTCGTTTTAGCAATTCACTACATCCTTGTCGAACTGATCAATCTCCTCGTTGATTTCGTCTAACATCCTATGAAAAAACAAGATCCAAAATGTTAAAATAAAAAACAGAAATGCTCTCAAAATTCTTATTGTTCATGTGCTAGCTTACCTCTTTTTTTCAGCGTTCAGGATCATTTAGTTTATAAGTTTGAGTTCATTTTCTAAATCTGAAGCTTACACTTTCGCCCCTTTCCTTGGTTTGAATCCAGCAGTAATATCAACTTTTTTCTCCCTCTTTCCATCTTCACCAGGAACCTAATTTGGTTTCTTTCCAGGTTATCCTCCAGCAGGATTAGCTCCTTATGTTGTTGGAGCTGCTGCAGTCCCACTAGCAGCAGCAGAATTTGCAGTACCAGCTGCTGCTGCAGTCGCTGCTGCTTATTCCTTAGCATTCGTTTTAGCATTTTGCTCTTACGATAATTTATTTTTCGCAGCAGCATAAGCATCGATTGTTTCCTTGGATATTTCATAGAAACTTTCTGGTGTTTCAAGCTACTTATCGATAATCGGCGTGAATAGATTCTCCGTGATATTCAGCTGCTTATTGATTTCATTTATTTTTTTATTATGCCCAGAGATTTTATCGATTATCTTCCCTTTTCGTTCGCGTAACGAAATTATCTCATTATTGAACTTCATCTTCGTGTTGTAAATGAATTCCTCCAGCAAGAACATGTGCTTTTTCTTCTTGCTCTCGTTCATGCGTTGACTTTCAGGAACATTGTATGTTGGGGAGCTTTTCAGCTTGTAGTCACCGAGTGTTTCCATGGCTTGATTGATATCTCGATGATGGTCAGGCTCAAATGATTCTTTTGTTGGTTTTTTCTTCTCCAACTCCTCCATCTCCTAGCGAATTTTCGCCTCTTTTAGTTTGTTCTCTAATTTCTCTTACTTACTCGCTGATAAATGAGAATTCTCCTTCTTCTCACCACCCTACTACTACTGACTCGATTACTGTTAGACACTAGTTGCTAAAATTATAAAATAATAAATTAATTAACTCTCGTTTCAGCAAATTATTAGGAACTCTTTAGACAAAAATTTTTCTTCTTACTTTGTGTTGTCTTTTTCATTTTGTCATCATCTAGCTTAATAGTTGGATCTTTTTTGATAGTTTCTTGCATTCCTTTAGAAGGAGCGAATTGACTACCTTAACTTGATGCTTAAGCTAAGGCTTGCTATTATTAAAACTCTTCTTAATTGCGCTTTTCTTCTTCAATAACATCATAGATTTCTTAGAGATTCTGCTTAAGGAATTCCGACATTTTCTTGACCTTGAAAGTGCTCACTTAGGCATTGTTCTTTTGTATTGCCTTGACTGCAAATGTATCTACAATCAGCTCGTCTTTCACATAGTTGAATAGTTTCTATTTACAAAAAAATAAACGTTTTTCAAATTGTCAGGTCAATTCTTTTTTTCATTGTAAATCTACAAAAATAACTCCATAACTCCCCTAATTATGTAAAAGCCATACTTTTGTTTTGAGCTGATAGTACTCCGCATCCCATTTCAATTCTTCTTTGGTTTCTTCAAGATCTTCGTCAACACGCTAGTTCAGCATTTCAATATATTCAGGATCGACAGTCATCTCAACTTCGCTTAATTTAGCAAACTCATCCATACCATCGTTCTTCTCTTTTTGTTTCTCAAATAAATTCGCTAGCTCCTTAATCATGCCTTTCACACGATCCTTTTTCTTTAAAGCCTCACTTCTCTTGAAATCTTCTTCTGCTAAAAGTTTGGCTTCTTAAACTGAATAGATCTAATAAAATAAATCGAATATTTTAGTTGTCTCTATTTGAAATTAATTGTCTTACAGTGTCATCAAGAATCTCTGATTCTTCAGGATTGGATAGTTCTACTTCATCAGTAAAGGCATTATCACTGATCCCTCCTACGAATTCTTCAAACTAAAACTCCTCAATAATTTCTCCTCTCGTAATTCTTTGGATTGCTTCCAAATCTACTTTATATACAAACATTGTTCCATCTGCTCCTACTGATAAAATACTTTTCTTCTCATGATTCATAACAGCTTTGTTCATTTATCCGGTGTCTCTGTCATGAGGACGGATTGCAAGCCATATTTTGAGATCGTTTTTATGTCTCAGCTGCCATGACCCATCTTTGAAACTAATTAACAGCAGCTGATCATCTATGAAATTCATCTAAATTGTTGGCACTTTAGGAATAGGAATCGAGTCAATCGGACGATCTTTCGTCCAGTCAATAACATAAATTAACCCTAAAAATTTCCCTTAGACGGTGACAAGTATTTTGGTACAGGAATAATCAAAGTAGCACGCATTCATGATGCTCTCAGGATCCCACTCAATTTCTTCCTTTTTATCATCGTTTTTGTTACGACGAAGCAAGAACTCCAATTCCATTTCTTCAGTTTTGGGTTTCTGCGATTCCATCATTCTAATTTTATATGATCTCGATTCAAACGACTTCAAGTATGTCTCACTTGTGTCACATTTTTCTTTTTTTGGTACCTTTTTGAAACAATAATCCATATTTTTAGAGTATTAAAAAAGGGAAAATATCTAAAAACAATAAATAAATAATAGTTTACTGTTATTTCATGGATGAACCCATCATCACACGCTACTAAGAGCTTCTCAGCCATTCTGTCCCAGACAACAGAGTTGATTTTGAATTTAGTTTCGAACAAGCAAAAGGGTTCTATTTTCTAAAAATCTATGGGATGCTATTCGAGAAGGAAAATAGATCCAGTTGTTGAGATAACTGCAATAATCGATCCATCAGGTGATGCCTTAATGTATTTAATAGCTGTATTGTGTACTTTCGTAGCTCGAAGTAAGAAGAATCCTTTTTAGTTGAGCAACAGCCATCGAACAATTCCATTGCTGAACCCAGCAAGTACGACTCTAGCTTAGCTATTTTTTCTTGAATAAGGAAGCCATTCTGCACAAGTAGCTTTGGCAGGGAAGGTTCTATAATAAAATTCCTTTTTGTTAGCGAAATCCCAAAGCCGAACTGCACCATCGTCACCTACTGTGATAGCACTATTTTGAATAGGACTTGTAATAATATCGTTGAGTCTTCCTGCGTTAACATCGAGCAAAGTTTCAATTTCAAAGTCTGTTTTATTATCAGCGATTTTGAGTTTCTGAATTTTTCCATTTGAATCACAAACAACCCAAAACCCAGTGCACACCATTATTTGCGAAATACGAGCAGGACGCTACGGAGAATAAGAAAAGGAGAAGATTTAAGAATAGAATAAAATTTATTAAAAGTAGGTTTGATTGTTACATTTTCATCAGTTTTAAGAAGAATCTCACTGGAAGGTTTAATGTAGAAATTACCAAAATCATCACTCTCAGAGTTATCAATCATTGCAAAATCCCAGAATCTAATGTATCCGTCTTCTGCAGCTGTGACTAAGTCGTTGTCTAACTTGAAAACTACCTAATTTTGCACCAAATTATAAAAATCACTTTTTAAAACAAACCAAATTTATTTCTAGCCAAAGAAATTAACAATTAACTTACATTAATGCATCCATTGTGGCACTTCACAGGACCTTCTTCATCGATGAACAACACGCATTTGATGAGATTACCCTCCCACAATAGCAGAGTTCCATACTCTGTTCCAGACAGCACTTTTCCATCAGGATGGATAAAATACCCAATAACATCTGAGAGCTCTACTTACCCGAATTTAGCAATCTCGCCTTTTAGCTTGAGCCCCGTGAATGTCTCAGCAACTTTCCAAAATTTAATATGTGCCAGCCCAGAAGTAGCAAGGATGTTTTCACTGTAATTTGAGAAATTAACATTGTAGACTTCTTGTGAGAAAGCTTTTGCTTTGAGAATAATAACTTCTTATTTCCAGTCCCAAAGCGAAATAGTATAATCTGGAAATGATCCTACTGCAGAGAGAGTCTAGCCGTTACCTTGAAGATAGAAACAAAACAAATTTAAAATATGAACAATAACAATTCTACAAAAAAAATGATTTTAATTTACTCGAGAAGTTCACTGAGCTATACGATTACTCCGTTCCTTTTCTCATGATCCTGTAGAGCTTAAGTGAAGGATACTCGTAGACATAAATGTTAGGATGTTCGCCCTTTTCAGCAACAGCGAAATATTTCTTAGAAGGATGAACTGCAATACTACCAATTCCACCTTTGTCTTTGGAGAAGAAAATCTAAATTTCTTTTGTGATTAGATTGAAGATCTAATATGTCACGCCTGCCGAATAGATCATATGCTCGTTGTCTAGCATACTCACATTGAATTTTTTGTTCGAGTCAAAGCCAAAACATTCACTTTTCCAACGAAGAAAAAAAAATATGTTATAAATTTAACAGAAATATTCACTTTTTTCAATGAAAAAGATTAGTATTTTTATAAGTTTTCAAAAAATAAATATTCGTAGTTTATACTGGAATTAAGCAGCTCCTCTCGTTATCTCACTATCAGGGATTTCAGATTCTACATGACCTTCTTCGTAGAAGAAATCTTCAGCGATTCTGGGCACTTATTCTTCAACATGCTGCTATTCTACTTAATCTCCTTGATGTTCTTCGTGATCTTCTTACGCTTGTTTAATAATAGATGCGTTTCCTAAAAGATTGAGATCAGGGAGATTAGAATTTCCTGCTGCACTACTTGTTTCCATAGCGCGCTAATCTGAAGGTTATTGTTGTTCTTGTTGTTGAGGTTATTCTTCAGTTTTTTCAACTACAGCAGGCTATTCTTCATTTTCTTTTTAATCTTCTGACGCAGGTGGTCCCAGAGGTCCACCAATAATCCCAGCATCTTCTGTTGCAGTTGGAAGGTCCTCTTGTTAGGATTTTTGTTTGAAGTTAACAGTTGGCTATTCTACTGAATTTTATTCGTGATTCTGCAGGACAGATGGATCGTTCTAAAACTCACCTAAGACAGCTGGATCACTCATAATGAATCAACTAACCAAAATGTATCTTTTCTATTGAAAGTAAATAGCTTCTTTCTTTTTATTTATTTAATTTTTCCTATTTGTTTGCGAATAAAACACTAAGTAAACAAAAAATACAACTTATTTAAATTTATTGTAATTTTCAAACCTTATCAAGTTTTAGTTGTTATTGCAATTTTTCCGCTACAAAATCATCACATAATCTCTTATTAGACTTGGTGATTTCCTAAGATAATAAGAAGTTTTATAATACTCAAAGAAAAATAAAGAATAAAATTAAAAAAGACTTTTGATTATTTGAGAAATAGTGCTTGAATTCTTGAATGTAAGAACAACAAACTCATTAAAAAATTACTTTCATTTTTAATTCTAAATAACTATTCAGTGTTATGAAGAATAAGTGCTTATTATTCATAATAAGAAGTGTGAAATAATCAAACTCTACAAGGAGCATCTACCTTAATTCTAACATCATTGGAGTTGATATCCCCCCACAATTTGTTCCTTGAAGGGTACCAAAAGTTCAGAGATTATATCAAATAACTCAATTTCTTCATCTCCTCTAACAACACTCCTCCAATTCAACCTTCTAAGAGTCCTTTGAATTATGGGTTACACCATTTTTATCTCCCCATCGGTTTATCTCTTTGAAACAGTTAAATTTCATTCAATTTCTTCCATAAAAATGATAACTCCAAATACCCTATATTTTTGCTTAATCTTTAAGCGGGTTTTGCCGCGAAAGCCACAAGAAACTAAAAAAAAATAATTAAAAAAGATTAACGCATTTGATTTGTGAAATTTTGGAAGAAAAGACAACAAAATGGATACATTGAAAGCTAGCAAGCTCTTAAAGGATCTCAAAATATCGAAGTTTCTACCTCATTTTGACGTAATTTAGGGTGGTAGAGCTGTCAAAAAGGAAATGAAATAAAATAGTTTTGAAGGAAGATGTCATCAAAGACCTCAAGAAAAACATCAAGACGCACTGTGATACGCTGGTTACAATTCTCAGGTATTCCAAATGTTCTTAGAAAAACTTAGAGATTTTTAAAGTCATGAAGAACCATACCAAGGAACTGATAATTCCAGGAGAGAAAAAAAGTTATATTAATGGTTTTATTTGTTTGATTGTTATCAGCACAATAAGTAAAAATGAGAGCGAACAGAGAGACGAAGATTATCAGAAGAAGTACCTCACAAATATGAGAACAGTTGAGCTGATTATATTTCGCTACAAGAGGATTATTCTGGCATATTTGAGCAAGCGTATGGATGTGATTGAGAAATATTTCTGGGAGTTTGGATAGAATCTGCCAGATGAATACAAGAAATTTCTTCATCCTGATGAGTTGGAGTATGTTAAGAATTATTAGAAATTAGTAGTCAAATATTCTTCCAAACTCACAGCTAATTATCCTGATGTGAACTTAGATCTTACTAAGGTACAACAGCAAATCATATGGATTGTTACAAATATTATTTAGAAACAAATAATGAAAAAATCCAGTATGTTTAAGGCGATTCCCTCTAGAAATCCCTAGCTCTGCTTTTTATAATTCCTTTGTCATTCCTTTGCAATAATTATTGTCAATTTTGAACAGGATCTCGAGCCTCCCCATACTAGTTTTATCGAGGTTAGAGTGCTTTAAGATTGTGGTGAAATCATGACAAGCTATGGAGAAACCATAAAATTTTCAAAAGACACATAGCATTATGTCTTGCGTTCAGAGGTAAACTCTAATAAAAAAGGATTTAATCTTTACATTCTACTCTTTTCTACACTGACATTTTTCCTTGAGGTTTTTTCCTCAAACAATAATATTTCAAAAAAGAAGAAAAATAATAAAATAACTTACTTTTAAAAAGACAATAGAAAGGATAACATTCATATGTAATTAAGTGCTTAACACATCATCATTCTATTTTGAATTCTAAAAAATAGGTGGAACACTTAATCTTACAAGGATATTTGAAGCCACTTGCTGACTGAAAGTTAAATTGAAATCTCAAGAAATCAAAAAAATGGAAATAAATGCTTAGTTCAAATGCGCAGAAAAATACAATGCATTACAAAGTGGACATTTTTATGTAGAACTCAGTATTTTTTCTAATTCAAAGGATCATTTATGCATAATGAATTTTAATTTTTGTTCTTGTATCTCAAATCAAAGTGGTAGCTGCTTTAGAGAAATTGTTCTATATCAACGTCAATGATTTTTAAGATTTGGGATAGACTATCTAATTTTTTAGTTGAAACCCATCCTTCTTCTCCTCGACACTTCTCAAATCGAATCTATCTTGCTTGCACCGGGAGGGGAGATTAGTAGAAATAAAGTTAAAAAATCAATTCAGCAAAACAGGAACAAAAACAAGAATTTGTTAATAGTAAAAATTTCCACAAAAAAAGAAAGGTTAATTTAAGGTACAAAATTTTCAATTCAATCAAAGCACACAAGCAAATCAAAAGACTCAACAACTTAACTAGTTTAGTAATATCTCAGTCAAAGTTTTCAGGGAAACACACGCACTAACAAAATGACAGAATAATCTGGATAAGGAAAAACCAACATTGAGTAGTATTTATCGACAAACAAAGACAAAATACTCTCAGTGATCGAAGAAAAACATGTACAAGCATCAATTTTGTATGCCAACATCCCAAATGATATGCAGTTAGCAGGCGAGCTAATTCGGTAAGGTAAATTAGTAGCATTTCCAACTGAAACTGTCTATGGATTGGGAGCAAATGCACTGGATGAAAAAGCAGTAAGGAGCATCTTTTAGACGAAAAGGAGACCTCTTAGTGATCCTGTGATCGTGCATATTGCTAAAAAAGAAGATGGCCTGAAGCTAGTAAAAATCAGCGAAGGCGTCACGAGAGTATATAACTATTTAGCAGATAAATTCTGGCCTGGCCCATTAACTTTGATTCTTTAAGCAAATTTTGATGTTTTATCGAGAGTTGTCACAGCATAGACTGATTTTGTAGGGATAAGATGTCCAAATCATGAAATAGCACATAGACTATTGCTAGCTGCAGATAGACCTATTGCAGCTCCTAGTGCTAATTTATTTGCTCATGTGTCTCCAACTAATGGAGTCCATGTATTTAATGATTTCTATGATTAAGACATTACGGTTCTGGAGGCGCAATAAGGAGAAGGATTAAACTGTGAATTTGGAATTGAGAGCAGTGTTGTGAAAATCGTTGAGAAGGAGAATGGATAGTTTGATCTTCTTATGCTAAGATTTGGAAGTCTAAGCGTTTAATAGCTGAACTAAGCTATTAATGAGAGCCTTGAGTTTAAAGGCTTCGTGAATGTTGTTGCAATCAAAAAGGAAAATACAGTTTAAGAATAGTAGAATCAAGAAGCTCCAGGATAATTGCTCAAACACTACTCGCCGTACATCAATTCGTATTTGTTCCAAATCATTAATGGTAGTAGCAGTAGCAGTAGTAAAAGTAGTAGTAGTAGTAGTAGTAGTAGTAGTAGTAGTAGTAGTAGTAGTAATTGTTTGACTTCCGACACATAAGATACTTTGAATATTTCATCTTTAATAAGTTTACCTGAGTTAAATTTGAGTGAATCCATAATATTTGACTACATGGATAACAGCAAGCAACTAAGTGATAAATGTCTAAAGTATGTGAGTCTATCCGAAAAAGGAGATATGCGTGAGATCATGACAAAGTTGTATGACTCCCTTCGTTGGGCAGAGAATATTCCCTAAGCTAAGAACATTCTCATTTACAATCTTCACGACCATTTCGCTTAGCAAGACGGGCATGCTATCGAGCATTTAGATACTGTCTATGATAAAATTTTTAGATCTACATCGGGTAAAAAAGTACTCTATGAAATCAACTTAAACGCGTTTTACTTGCAGCCTACAAAGAATCAGTGAAGGGAAGAATAAGTTTGAGAGTTAAAGCAGAAGAATAAATGATATTGAAACGGGGTGATTGACACTCTAACAATTATGTCTTTGAGAGGATAATAAAAATAATTTAACTTGCGAGTTTGTACTTAGGCAGTTTGGTGATAATAAAAAACAAAGTATTTTCATAAATAAGCTAATCTTTTGTGTATTGCCTCTTTTTGTCAGTCTATTGTAAATTATTTAGGTAAATCATTCATTTGATATTTACTTTTCTGAGTTTATGTCACACACATATTGCTTCCTTTACCCAAATATTATTACCAGAAATACTTTTTTCTCAGTTTAACTTTGAATTACTTTC
>Ga0302285_10001935_pt1 | contig 11575 bp, 10 predicted proteins | sample III_Fen_E2_2_FD_200455 | JGI IMG/M metagenome (GOLD analysis project Ga0302285, IMG submission 200455) | Peat permafrost microbial communities from Stordalen Mire near Abisko, Sweden - III_Fen_E2_2 | ecosystem: Environmental > Terrestrial > Soil > Wetlands > Permafrost | place: Sweden: Abisko...
TCACTATCATGGATAGTACCCTGAGTGACAAAAGGTATATGTATATGAATTCACATGATGCCTATGAGTATTGTATCCGCCTGATAAACATGGTGGAAAGCTGGAATGGCGAATTGGTACTGCTTTGGCACAACACAACGGTTGAAGATACTCCTCAATCGTACCATCGCAAACTTTATCAGGATATCATCAAATACCTGAAAATGAAAAAACTGGTGGATGAAGGGAATGAGAGTGATTAGTTGATTTAGTTAATTTGTTAATTGAGTTAGTAAGCAATGCTTTGAATACGCCAGTGCATTTAATATTTTAGTCATAAACAGAAGAATACATTCATTTTCCGATAAATAGTTACCATGCAAAAAACAGCCATTGTATGTGTTACCAATGACCTGAGCACCGATCAACGGGTACACAAGACTTGCATGACACTCCAAAAATGCGGGTATTGGGTGAAAGAAACAGGTCGGTTATTGCCTGAAAGCCTGCCCTTGGAACGTCCGTACTTCACAGTTCGTAAAAAACTATGGTTCCGGAAAGGTCCGCAATTTTATGCTGAATTTAATATCCGGTTGTTTTTCTACTTAATGTCTTCAAAGGTGGATCTGATCTTTGCCAATGACCTGGACACACTCCCTGCCGCCTTTCTGGCAGCAACACTGCTCGGGAAAAGAATCATTTACGATACGCACGAGTATTTTACAGAAACACCCGAACTCGTTAACCGGAAACTGACACAGACAATCTGGAAAAAACTGGAAGATTATTTCTTCCCTAAACTCACCGACATACTTACCGTAAATTCTTCCATTGCAAAACTCTATGGTGACAGGTATAACAAAACTATTGCTGTCAGCCGGAATATACCTCTCACCTTTGCACCTGAACGGTTGAAATCCAGAATAGAACTGGGATTGCCTGAAGATAAGCACATCCTGATTTTACAGGGAACCGGCATCAACGTGGAACGAGGTGCTGAAGAAGCTGTGCTTGCCATGCAATATCTTGACAATTCAGTCCTGTTAGTTGTGGGAAGTGGAGACGTATTCCCTACCTTGCATAAGATGATTAAAAAGTACAGCCTTCAGGATAAAGTTATTTTCAAACCCAAAATGCCGTTTACCGAACTTCGACAGTATACCATGAACAGTAACCTTGGACTGGCCATCGATAAAGACACCAACCTGAATTACCATTTCTCGCTTCCCAATAAACTGTTCGATTATATCCATTCGGGCATACCTACCCTATCGTCGGGATTAATAGAATTGAAACAAATCATCGACCGGTACGATATCGGGTATTATATTCAAAACCACGACCCAACACATATTGCGCAGGTAATATCCGACATCTTTAGCGACGAAAAACGTTATAATACCGTGAAAAATAACACCTTAAAAGCTAAAGAAGAACTATGTTGGGAGATAGAAGAAAAGGTGCTGATAGGGGTGATAAATAAGAATGCATAAAGGGAGATGAGATTTATATGAGTTTATTTTTTATTATAGAAACAAGTTTACCTCCCCTAATTCATCCAACATAAATATTGTATATTTGTATACAATTCACAATCAATATAACCTAACTCGAATATAGAAAAATAAAATCATGCTTTATGAAAGATAATGATATACGATGGGAACAACGTTTTTCAAATTACAGAAAAGCGTTACTAAAACTTTCACAAGCTATAAAATTTATCAATGAAAGTAATATTGGCATTGGAGCAACAACAGTTGAAGGTGAAATTATTAAAGAAGGTTTAATCCAACGCTTTGAATACACCCACGAACTTGGTTGGAATGTCATGAAAGATTTTGCGGAATACCAGGGAAACTTTGAAATAAAAGGGTCAAGGGATGCTACCCGCGAAGCATTTCAAATGAAACTTATCACTCAGGGTGAAATATGGATGGATATGATTCTAAACAGAAACAAATCATCGCACACCTACAATGAAGAGACAGCCAACGAAATATACCTGAAAATAATGAAGGATTATTATCCGGCATTCCTGGAATTTGCTGTGACTATGGAAAAGCTGGCTGCAATACAACAAGGTAACCTTTTCGATCACGAAAAATGAAATACGGATTAAAAGATGAAACTATTGCCCTGATGCAAACTGTATTTTCCTGCTTCCCTGAAGTGGAAAAAGCCATTCTGTATGGTTCAAGGGCAAAGGGTAATTTTAAACCAAATTCTGATATCGATATATCGCTTATAGGTAAAGCACTTAATTTGGATATCCTTAATCAAATTGAATGGAAACTGGATGATTTGCTTTTGCCATATAAAATTGACCTTTCTATTCTTCAGCATTTAAAAAATGATGAATTAATTAAAAAAATACAAGAAGCTGGAATTGTATTGTTTATAAAATCACAGAATAAAGTTGTTAATTAAAGCCGGATTAAATATCTTTAAAATTGAAATTAGCAATAAAAATTTCAGCAATAAATTAAGAATTAAATGGGCATTATTATATTAGTTTTCTCATGATTTCAATCTTAATCCCCACATACAATTACAACATCACACGCCTGGTGACAGACTTGCACCAACAGGCCGTGGAAACCTGTGTTGATTTTGAGATAATCGTTATGGAAGATGGTTCGACATTCTATGTGGCCGAAAACAAAGAGGTAAATGATGTTGAGTTTTGCCGGCATATGGTATTAAACGAAAACATCGGGCGCTCGGCTGTACGCAACAGACTGGCAGATGAGGCAAAATACAATCATTTGCTGTTTATCGACTGTGATGCGGAAGTATGCTCCTCCCGTTTTGTAGAGAAATACATATCGTTTTGCAAGGAAGAGTGTGTGGTCATTGGTGGTACAGCCTATGATGAGAATGAAAATGATCCGCGATACAGCCTGCGGCTTGCATACGGCCGGCAACGGGAAGCCCGTACAGCTTTAGAAAGAAGCAATGAACATACTTACCATAATTTTGCCACCTTCAATTTCCTGATATCAGCATCCCTGTTTCAACAAGTACGTTTCGACGAAAGCATTCGTGGATACGGCCATGAAGATACTCTTTTCGGGCATCAGTTGCATGAGTTGGGCAGCCGCTTTATTCATATTGAAAATCCGCTGATACACAAAGGGCTCGATGATAATGAAACCTTTCTCCGTAAAACGGAAGAAGGGACACATAATCTCTTTCTACTTTACAAAACAGGCCGCTACCCATTCCTGGCGGACGAATCAAGACTACTGAACTCATATATCCGGATTTACAAAACAGGGCTTACAAGGTTATTTGCTACAATCTTTAATATTCTAAAACCCCTGTTGCATAACAAACTTTGCAATCCATCACCCTCCCTCCAACTATATGATGTGTACAAAATGCTTTATCTCTGCGAAACTTCGTTAACAAAATGACAAGTTGTCAGCGCCTGATTTATTTTCTGTAAAAAGGAGCATATATATATGCCATAACTGACATGAAACCTCATTGGCACAAAATCTGTAAACGGAAGAAAGCAACTTTTCTCATCTATAGCGTGTTTATATTTTTCAACCTGATATACTCAAATTAATATAACATTTTAAATTAAAAAACATGAATATTAAACCATTAGCGGATCGCGTGTTGGTAAAACCAACCGCAGCAGAAGAAAAAACAATCAGTGGAATTATTATTCCTGATTCAGCAAAAGAAAAACCTCTGAAAGGGGAAGTTTTAGCCGTGGGTAAAGGTACCAAAGACGAAGAAATGGTGGTAGCCGTAGGCAATAACGTATTGTACGGGAAATATGCCGGAACCGAACTTGAATGGGAAGGTGAAAAATACCTGATCATGAAACAATCCGATATTCTGGCGATAATTTAAGACCCCTTGCCGAGATACGTACAGTCTCTTACAAAACATCATTAAAATTTTATAACAAACAACATAACCCGATTCTCCATCAGCAGACGGAAGAGGGTTATCTTTAAAATAAAACTACAATGTCTAAAGAAATTCTTTTTAATATTGAAGCCCGCGACCTATTGAAAAAAGGGGTTGATCAGTTGGCAAATGCCGTTAAAGTAACACTGGGACCAAAGGGTCGTAATGTAATTATCGAAAAAAAATTCGGTGCACCTCATATTACGAAAGATGGTGTTACAGTAGCGAAAGAAATTGAACTGGAAGATCCATTCCAGAACCTGGGAGCACAACTTGTAAAAGAAGTAGCTTCGAAAACCAGCGATGATGCCGGTGACGGAACAACTACCGCAACAGTATTGGCTCAATCGATTGTAAGTGTAGGAATGAAAAACGTTACTGCCGGAGCAAATCCAATGGATTTGAAACGTGGTATCGACAAAGCGGTTGCTGAAGTGGTAAAAAGCATTGCTTCGCAGGCAAAAGCTGTTGGTGATAATTATGACAAAATCGAACAGGTAGCTTCTATTTCGGCTAACAACGACGCTACAATCGGTAAACTGATTGCAGACGCTATGCGCAAGGTTTCGAAAGACGGAGTGATTACAATCGAAGAAGCTAAAGGAACCGACACCAGCATTGAAGTAGTGGAAGGTATGCAATTCGACCGCGGATATATTTCGGCGTATTTTGTAACCAATACTGAAAAGATGGAAGTGGAAATGGAAAAACCATATATCCTGATTTACGACAAAAAAATATCCAACCTGAAAGAATTGCTTCCGGTATTGGAGCCTGCAGTACAATCGGGTCGTCCGTTATTAATCATTGCTGAAGATGTGGATAGTGAAGCATTGACGACACTGGTTGTAAACCGCTTACGTGCTTCATTAAAAATATGTGCTGTAAAAGCTCCGGGATTTGGTGACCGTCGTAAAGAAATGCTCGAAGACATTGCTATTCTGACAGGTGGTATTGTAATTTCGGATGAAAAAGGGATTAAACTGGAACAAGCTACCCTTGAAATGTTGGGAACTGCTGAAAAAGTGACAGTAAACAAAGACAATACAGTATTGGTAAACGGTGCCGGAACAAAAGAAGGCATTGCTACCCGCATTGCACAGATCAGAGCCCAGATAGCTACAACTACTTCGGATTATGACCGCGAAAAATTACAGGAACGTCTGGCCAAATTATCAGGTGGAGTTGCCGTATTATATGTTGGTGCTGCTTCGGAAGTTGAAATGAAAGAAAAGAAAGACCGTGTGGATGATGCTTTAAGCGCTACACGTGCTGCTATCGAAGAAGGAATCGTGCCAGGCGGTGGTGTTGCCTATATACGTGCAATCGCAGCATTGGAAAATTTGAAAGCTTCCAATGATGACGAACAGACCGGTATCGAAATTATCAAACGTGCCATTGAAGAACCACTTCGCCAGATTGTTGCCAATGCAGGTAAAGAAGGTGCCGTGATTGTACAGAAAGTGCGTGAAGGTAAAGATGATTTCGGATACAATGCCCACACAGAAAAATATGAAAACTTCTTTGCAGCCGGTGTTGTCGATCCAGCCAAAGTTTGTCGTGTAGCTCTTGAAAATGCCGCTTCAATAGCCGGTATGTTCTTAACTACCGAATGTGTGATCTCAGAAAAGAAAGAAGATAACCCGGCTCCACAAATGCCTATGGGCGGTGGAATGGGCGGTATGATGTAATACTACCTCACCCCTAACCCCTCTCCTTGAGGAGAGGGGACAGTGAAACAAACCTCAACCTGTACGAAGTACATTTGAGTGTTTGATGAGAAAACAAAAAATCACCGGACAGCAGAAGTTGTCCGGTGATTTTTGTTTAATCTATCTTTTAATAGTCTTGTTCTGCTTTCTAAAAAAACATTTTATTGTCTTCAACAACTAAAGGGTTTTTTACCATGCTCCTATTTCATCCATAAAGATTACACTACCTGCAGGATTCTCCGGTTTATCTGCCGCACAAAGACCTGCACACTTTAATTTCAATTTTAAGTACCTCACATCAGTTGGAGAGAAAGTTAGTTCAGGACGAATAATTTCCCAGGTTGGTGAAGTTGACACTGGCAATTGTTTTTCAGCCAGTGGTAGATAATTGATTCCGTCGATTGAACCGAACAAATTGATTTCCGTCGGAAACATTACACACAAAGCTGTAGCATTCAACAACCCTACCGAAAAGCGTTCTATTTTCTGAACCTGTTGCATATCCACAGTTACTTCTCCATCTAACTTTTTAGCAAAGCCTACCCATTGAGTATATGCTTTTGTGTTCCCTGAGATTCCGTCGGTAAGCGCATTTACATTTCCACCATCATACCATGTGTTTTTCACATTTCTACTATAAGGCAATCCTGTTAGTTTACTCACAAGAAATGATTTTGTAACCAGTTTACCTGAAATTGCACCATCAACAAAAGGAACGGCAATGATACTAGCAGACTTGTCAAGAGTAAAAGGAGTTACATATACCGGATCATTTAAGGTTGGAACTTTACCATTGGTAGTATAATAAATTTTTGCTGCTGAATTATCGCAGAGAAGAGACACCTGAAGTTTTTTATCCCCGTTAATATCAGCTTGAATACGGGCATCAAAGAAAGCTTTGGAAGGATGTATGTCAAGTTGGGCATAACGTTCAAAATCAGCCGGCATACGAAGTTTGAAACTATCCCAATTCTTATTGTCTTTTGATGTCCAGGCTACTTCCGACATAGCAGATACCCTCGGAAATGCCATATATTCCACCCTTTGGGTGGTCGCCATATATTCTGTCCAGACATTGGCTTGTGGTCCCAATACATGTTTTGCTTCATCGGCCGACAGTTCTGTTGGAACCGGCTCATACTGATACACCATATTTAATGGCAGATAACCGCCAATAGTAGCAGGTTCAGTAGCAGGATCAGCCTGATACTTGTCAAAATAACAATAGTTGCCGGGGGTCATGATAACATCGTGTCCTGATTTAGCGGCAGCAATTCCTCCTGCTATTCCCCTCCATGACATTACGGTGGCATTCGGCGCCAATCCACCATCCAGAATTTCGTCCCAGCCAATAATCCTTCGACCTTTTGAATTGACAAATTTTTCTATCCGTTCTATGAAATAACTTTGCAAGCCATTTTCGTCTTTCAGATTCAGTGTTTTAATCAGCGTCTGGCATTGGGTGCTGGTCTTCCAAAGGTCTTTCAGGCATTCGTCACCACCAATGTGGATATATTTCGAAGGGAAAATATCCATTATTTCAGTCAGGACATCTTCCAGGAAATGGAAAGTCGTATCAGTTGGACAATACACATCTTTAAATATCCCCCATTTAGTAGCAACTTTTACAGTTAAATCGGGCGTACACGATAGATAGGGATACGAAGCAATGGCAGCCTGCGCATGACCCGGCATTTCTATTTCGGGTATAACTGTGATAAACCTGTCAGCAGCATAGGCAACGATTTCACGGGCTTCCTGTTGGGTATAGAATCCACCATAGGGCTTTCCATCATATTGCTGAGGGAAGCGTTCAAAATAATACCCAACGAGTGATTCTTCACGACGGGAGCCTATTTCAGTTAAACGAGGATATTTCTTTATTTCAATTCTCCATCCCTGATCATCGGTTAAATGCCAGTGAAAAGTATTTAGCTTATGAATGGCCATGGCATCGATATACTTCTTTATAAATTCAACAGGGAAAAAGTGACGGCAAACATCCAAATGCAATCCACGGTATCCAAAACGGGGTGCATCATTAATCAGTACAGCCGGTACCGACCACTTCTTTCTATCCACCAGTTTCTTACCATAAATCTCAGAAGGTAATAATTGATACAGTGTTTGTAACCCATAGAAGAAACCGTTTGGAGTATTCGAGCTTATTCGAATTGTTTTTGATGAAACCGACAAACAGTATCCTTCAGGATTATCGAAAGATGCTGACTGAAAGATAATTGAATTAGCAGTATCGGCCGATGTGATATCACGGACATCTAATTTCATGCCCGTTACCAGCTTTATCTGATCAGTAAACTGTTCTGCCAGCTTATGAATTTCAGGTCGGGAAGTTGAACACTGTACGACAGTTCGTTTATTGATGGTAAATGAACCCAATTTAGGAATTAATTGTTGTGGGTAGGGTATGATGTTGTATTCCGTCCCAGACAGAGTACAAAATGAGCAACATACAAGGAACAAGTAAATCCGGATAAAACGATGCAGAAAAAAGAAAGATGATTTTATCATACTATACAAATTTTAGAATTTTAGCTGTACAAATGTACCATAATTTAGCAGATGGGCACTTTGTTTTCAGCACAAAACATGATATTTATTCATTTTATAACGATTAGAGATACTAATAAAAGCTAAGACAATAAATTCAATACCATAAATATCAACAGCATACAAAATTCTCTTTGTCGTCTATCAAAAATAATAGTGAACAAAGGCAAATGAAAAAAAATAAATTCTTACTTTAGTGCTCTAAAAACTAACAAACAACAATATGCTAATTATTGGAATTGCAGGTGGAACAGGGTCTGGAAAAACGACAGTTGTACGCAAAATTTTACAACGATTGCCTCAGGGTGAAGTAGTAATTCTTCCTCAGGATTCATACTACCGGGATAGCGGTCATTTACCTCTCGAAGAACGCCTGGAGATCAATTTTGATCATCCCGCTTCAATAGAGTTTGAGTTACTGGTGAAACATCTGAAAGAACTAAAGAAAGGCAAAACGATAGAACAGCCCATCTATTCCTACTTAACCTGTACCCGTTCCAGTGAAACCATTCCAATAAAGCCCTGCCATGTTATCATTGTGGAAGGGATTCTGGTGCTTACGAACCCGGAATTACGGAAGATGATGGATTTGAAGGTATTTGTTGATGCCGATGCCGATGACAGATTGATCAGGGTGATTAACCGCGATATTATTGAACGCGGACGATCGGTAAACAAAGTAATGGAACGTTATGAATGTACTGTAAAACCTATGCATTTACAATTTATAGAACCTTCAAAACGTTTTGCCGATTTAATCATCCCTCAGGGCGGGAATAACCATATTGCCATTGATATCCTGACAAAATATATTGAGAATAATCTGATCAGTCAATAATGAAGATGTAATTACACACTGAAACCTGAAGAGATATGCAGCATAGCGAACTACAGAAAATAATGTTTCTTGATATCGAAACAGTTCCTCAAACATCGGATTTCTCTGAATTAACTGGTGAGTTAGCTCATTTGTGGGAAGATAAGTTTGCAGTTATCCAAAAACGGATGCCTGAAAAATATACGGAAGAAACAACAGCTGCCGATGCCTTTAATAACAGTGCCGGAATCTATTCTGAATTCGGAAAAATCGTATGTATTTCGGTAGGGTTTATTCATTTCCAGGAGAATGAAATGAATTTCAGGACGAAATCATTTTCAGGAAGTGACGAGAAACTCCTCCTAACAGATTTTATCCAACTTATCCTCAAATTCTGCACAACCAAAGAGCAGACACTTTGTGGGCATAATATCAAAGAATTTGATATTCCATTCATTTGCAGACGACTATTGATTAACGGACTGCAATTACCCCCCATATTTCAGATTTCAGGTAAAAAACCCTGGGAAATAAGTTTTATAGATACTCTTGAATTATGGAAGTTCGGCGATTATAAAAATTATACGGCATTAAAACTGTTGACTGCTGTCTTTGATATTCCGACTCCGAAAGATGACATTGATGGAAGTCAGGTAGCTCATGTTTTTTACAAAGAAAAAGATATTGACCGAATTAGCCTTTACTGCCAAAAAGATGTATTGGCAACCGCACAGGTTTTTTTAAAGCTGAATGGGTTGGACCTGATAAGCAGTAAAAATATACAATTTCTCCAATAAAAAATGATGAACAGGAACAGACATACAATCATTCTCCTGCTATTCTCTATTTTTTTGTTTGCATCATGCGTTCAAAAGAATACGGAGAAATTGTCTTATTCTGTCTCAAATGATTTACCTGAAATAACAAGAAATGATACACTAAGGGTCGCAACCATGTATGGTTCTACCTCTTACTTCCTCTTCAGGGATGAATTGATGGGTTTCGACTATGAAATGGTACAAAACCTTGCCGCTTACCTGCATATAAATTTAAAAATAAGTATTGCTACTTCCGAGAATGAAATGGCTCAATGGTTATTGGAAAATGAAGTTGACATAGTAACTTATAATGTTACGCAAACAAAAGATCTAAAAAAGAATTTCAGTTTTGTATTGCCCCAGACGGAATCATATCAGGTATTAGTTCAAAACACAGGTGTAAATGTACTCTCAGATGTTACCGAGCTGGCTGGTAAAACCGTTTATGTAAAAGAAAACAGCATTTTCTATGATCGGCTGGTGGCATTAAACGATGAAATAGGAGGAACCATCAAGATAGAATTAGCAGACGACTCGCTTTCGAATGATGATTTGATTGATATGGTAGCCGAAGATAAAATTGGCTATACACTGGCTTACCACAATGTTGCCTTACTGCATAAATCCTATAGTAAAAGTATCGATTGCCGTATGTCGGTTGGTTTCGAACAACAGAACGGGTGGTTAATACGCAAGAAGAGCAGTAATTTAAAAAAAGCCATCGAGAAATGGGAAAAACTTCCTGCAACGGATCAAATTCAATCGGTGCTTTTTAATAAATACTGGGAAAAAAGTCCGTACTTTGCACTTCGTAAGATAAAAATACCAAAAGGAGCCATATCACCTTACGATCATTTCTTTAAAAAATATGCACCAGGTATCAATTGGGACTGGCGATTATTGGCAGCATTGGCTTACCACGAATCCCGGTTTGACCCAACGGATGAATCATGGGCAGGAGCCATTGGTATTATGCAGTTAATGCCACGCACAGCATCAAAATTCGGACTAAATAAGAATACTGTGTTAGATCCGGAAATGAATATTGAAGCTGGAGTTCAATACATTAAAAGTTTAAACTTAATCTTCCGGCAGGTAGAAAATAAAGAAGAACGATTTAAGTTTATACTGGCCGCATACAATTCAGGTCCTGCACATATTTTGGATGCAATGGCATTAGCCAGAAAATTTGGTAAAAATCCTCATGTATGGAACAATCAGGTTGAATACTTTTTACTCAAAAAGAACGATCCTGATTTTTACAATGATCCGGTGGTAAAATATGGTTATTATCGTGGCAGGGAAACAGTTAAATATGTCAAAAGCACGCTTGTAACCTTCGAAAAATATCAAAACAGGAAATAAAATAATAGAGTTGCTTCTGTTTACAAAATCTTAACTACAAACAATAAACTAAAATATGCCTAACAGCGAAATAATTCTTATTAACATTTCGGGGGATGATAAACCCGGTGTAACTTCTGCAATCACTGAAATTTTGGGAAATTACAATGCAACAATTCTGGATATCGGTCAGGCTGATATTCATCACACACTCTCATTAGGGATTCTTTTCAAAGTCACAAATCAATCAGATTCGGGGAATATTTTAAAAGAAGTACTATTCAAATGTTCTGAATTAAACGTGAACGTTCGGTTTACTCCTGTCTCCATTGAACGATATGAGAACTGGGTAGGCCGACAAGGGAAAAGCCGCTATATTGTAACTATACTCGGCAAAGTGATTA
>Ga0302285_10001936_pt1 | contig 11575 bp, 5 predicted proteins | sample III_Fen_E2_2_FD_200455 | JGI IMG/M metagenome (GOLD analysis project Ga0302285, IMG submission 200455) | Peat permafrost microbial communities from Stordalen Mire near Abisko, Sweden - III_Fen_E2_2 | ecosystem: Environmental > Terrestrial > Soil > Wetlands > Permafrost | place: Sweden: Abisko...
AACCCAGGTTCAACTCTTTAAATTAGTTTAATTGAAATATCCAACTGTATTATGAGGCAATAATATCAATAAGACTACGGCAATGACGAAGAAGCTTTTCTAAGAAGAGGGATAAGAAAGGATAATTAACGAGTACAGAATTATGATAGTCAACCACACTATCACAACCCTCCAATGAGATAATTCGCTTTCTAGAATGACCCAAGCAGACATATTAATGGCAGATAAGGGAGAACATCAAAAGAAGATCTCCTACACAAATCTCGATCAGGTGTATTCTTGAACAGGAATTTTTATAGAATGGATAAGCGCTTTTATAACGAAGAAGAAGTTATCGAAAACTACGCTTCTAACGGTGATAATAACACCTCTTAGATTCTCTCAGATATCTTTTCCAAAATCGCATAGGAACAATCAGTTGCTATTGAAATGGAAGAAAAGAACTAGTACATCTAACAAAGAAACACCAAATAAAATAATCCTATTTGCATTGAATCTCCCTCTTCTTCACCATAGCGCTCTCCAAGAAGAGCTACATAATATCAGAACTTTAATCCTCTTTTTTATGGAAAAGATAATAGATCTGAGAGATCGCTACCAAGAGAAAGAGAAAAAGAAACATTTAATTAATTATCAGATACAAGTCCAAAAAATACTTAAATAAGGTTTATCCCTCAACATTATGATAACTCTATTCATAGATAAACACCTCAAAATGGAGTTCAATCTCCTTCATGGGAAATGGCTCAAGAGCCTCTCCCTTTTATCCCTCTTCCTTCTTTCTAGCCAATAATGCCAGTAATATAATCCTCTGTTAAAATAGTTTCGGAACCTGTAAAATAAATAGAAGAATAAAAAATCAGACCTCCTCCTCCCCCCGTCATACAGACTGAGATTGAAGAGAAAAGAAATTAAATCAAAATCAAAAAACCAATAAAAAGAAGCTACTTTAAAGAGCGATAAATGTTTTACACCAAAATCCTTATGACTTCTGAAAAATAGTTGATGCAAGAATTAACATAAATTCGCTCCACTCCTAATAATAATAGCAGCTATTCTGTATGACTATTATTCAAAAGAAACTACAAACTACTCTTATTTCCCTTCAAAGCAGTAAAGATTCAGAATATTTACAGACAAAATAATTAAAATTATTAATGTTATTGCATGCTAGAATATATGTTTCAAAGAACTAAAATAATGAATTTATTGCTTAAATTGAAGTATCACTAATTGATCTGACTACAAAACAAACAAACAAATATCTTGTTCATGCCTATAATTTGAGGATATCCTCCACAAAAAACATTTAGTAGAAGGATAAATTTGGTAAAATACTACAAAATAAATTGAAAATAACGATCAAAAAGAAGATTCATTTCAAAGTTATCTAAAAAACTCTTTAGTCTTTCTTTAAGCAAACGATAATCACCTAATAAAAATCAAGGAAGAATCATTTGAATAAAAAATAAACTATATTTGATTAATCAGAATATTTACGAGATAAAGCATACTAATAATGCTAATATTCTGAATTAATATGGTTAGTAGATTTTGCAATAAGATGAAAATAAAAAAATCAATAATATTTCTATGATCAAAGTGAAAACAATGATAAATAGAATAGCTAGATAATCATTTGAATAGGTTTCACTCTATCTGTGATTCGTGTCTCTCCACATAGCTTCAGCAATCAGATTTGTTGACTCTTCGCTCTAAAAAATCTTCCCTAGATAAACTTCGAATCATATACTAATTCAAGATACCTGCTATCATCAGGGAGCAAGAGATAGTAAGAAAATGATTAGAAAAATGAAATTAACAGCAACATGAATCAAAGACTGTGTTTGTGATTATTGTTAAGGATTTTTTATTATTGTGTTTTGATTGTTTTAAGCTGGAGCATTTTAGCGTGTTTAGCAATGATTTCAACTTCAATACAATCAAGGAAGGCGATGAATTAGTAGGTGTGGTTATCAAGAATAACTATTTCTCCTCTCAAAATGCCTCTGACGATATACTTGAGCTCAGCATGAAGAATTCATTACTCATCAGTTCCAAATTCCTCTCGATTTCAAACATTATGGAGCCTGCAAGCTATGATCCCGCTAATGATAAGTTTGTTAGGCTCGGAGCTAAGTGTGACAACAACATTTAAGCAACGCCTCAAGATATCGAGTTCTTTCGGAAATATGGCATATTTCCTTATGATCTTCAAATCAGGAGAAGTACCACCCTCAAGAACATTGTACAACAACATTTGCTTCTATTTAAAGTTCATAATTCAAAGTATTTTTTGCAAAAAATTCTTATTTATTTTTAAAAAAAGTCGAGCAGATAGAACATGACAGACACCCTAGAGCTTCAGCCGAACGAGTCCTTGAACTCTCACTTCTCCAACAAATCAGTCTTCTAGCAAATCCAAATCGACTATAAGAGGCAAGAAGACAGCGCATCATCATGAGCAATCTTTCAAGTATTTTTCTCTCCAGGATAAGAGAATTGCAGAATATCAGTTGGGCTAAACAATCCCTTGACGAGGCAACGGAGCTCATGAAAGAAACCAAGTATCAGTAAGCACTCACATTCCTCAACACGGCATAAGATTTCGATCCATACATGCCTCAAATCTACCTCACTAAAGGTTGCGCGTTGGCTAATCTCGTACAGCAAATATTATGTTTAATTTTTAAAAAAAAAGGGAGGAAAATTAAATTTTCATACATTTTTGATGGGGGAGGGGGATATTTTTTGATGAACTTATTTTTCTGGAAATATCTGTTTATTTCTTCTATCTTTATCTTGTCTTTCATCAAAAAAAGGGGAGATTCAAAGAAGGAATTATGGAGTTGAAAAAGAGTCTTTCTCTTGATTCGGAGAACTAAACTGCGTAGAAATATCTTGAAAAAGTTCAAAAAAAATATGAAGAAGAATAAAAAATGTTATATACAAAGCAAGCAAAGTCACTCAATTTCGATAGGCAAAAGCTGGAGATGAAGAATTCTGCTGCGTTGAATTTCAACGCTCAAGATAATTAGTATTAGTTTGTTGGGGAATCAGATTTTGACAATACTTCTAGACTTCACCAATAACTCTTTCAGGTTTCAAACACAAATATTAGTAATATTGCTAATGAGTTATAGGCTTAAGGAGGGGTTTCTTCTGCGACACAATCATCCACAGATTTGAATCAAAAGAGAACTCATGAGCAGCTCACTAGAAAAGATGCTGCCGAAAAACAAAGAGACTCTTCAAGCTCTTCTTCAGAGCCAAGGAAGAAAAGAAAGAAAGACAAGAAAAATAAAGGCAAAAGCAGTGGTAATGAAAACTTGAAGAAGGACAAAAGAGCCAAAGAAAGAAGATGAGAAATAAATCTGTTAAAACTTTATTAGTATTTATATTTTAAATCAACAACATAAAGTTTAAGATCATTGAATAGACTGCACAGCAGCTAGCTACTGTAATGATACTATTCTTTCAACTGAACTCCTTTTTTATGAAAATGTGAGAAAAAAAACTCAAAATTCTTGGAGAAGGAGAGGTCCCTAATTTGACTGTAAATACTCTTTTTTAGAGATATAACTGACTTAGCCTTATTTATTTCATAGTCTAGCTGTTGTTGGGAAAAAGTAATCTGCTATACTTTTAATGATAGCTTGGATTGCGGGCAGGTAGACTTTTTCAAAGTGGAATTAAACTAAGTAGAGATTATAGAGAGATTTGAAGATCTAATACACAGTGTCGATGAATTTGACTTTGTTCTTGGCGATGCTTTCTTTTCCAGTGAGAAAGTTCTTCAGTGTCCACAGGTTGTATAGAAATTTAGCATGCTAAAACAATTCACTTTTTTTTAATTGCTATTTCAATTTCTTTAAGTATTCTGGTCGAAATAGCTTATTCTCATAAGCTAAGCGTACTAATTAGGTCACATTCTTTATAAGCTTTTCAATTTTTTGTTCATTCTCTTAATATTATGGAATTCTTCTAAAAGGTTCGAAGTCTTTTAGATTGATTTTAACTTTTCCTCTCCATTTATCGAAGGTTTTTTAAACTCTCTAGAGAGAATTAGATCTGGACTCTTATCTCAATTATATAACATCACTGTCAGATGGATAGACTGTTTGAAACGCTGTTGGTTCTTTCTGCATAATGTACTTGAAATCATCTGGGCTAAATGCTCCTACATAAGAGAAGTTCAGTTTTGAAATGTGCTTTTTGAGAATTTCCATAAAATTTGGTGAGCTTTGAGCAAGCGAAAAGATGATTAAATCTGTGCAGATCCTTTTTTTCTCCTTTCTAAACAATATTATGTTAAGAAAAATCAGAAGAAGACAAACAAATAGGAGGTTATGGAAAAATAATATCGATTTTTATGATTATCCTACGCTTTGTCAAGTTTGGAGAGGAATCCAGACTGCTAGGAAATACGAAAGATATTTTGAAAAGTTTTAAGTCCGAACATTTAAATCAATCCCTTGTAGTCGTAGGGTTGATTTTCAAATAGCTTAAGACGTTTAACGAATTCTTCGCGCTCTGTATCTGTGAGTGAAGGACGAATGATAAGAGGTTCCATTTTACGCATGAGGAAGATATTAGAGGGGATAACTCTAACTCGAGGAGGTGAAATATGTAGCACTTATGAGGCATTCAGGAAAACAGACACATTATCGAATTCTGAGTCCATAAGTTTACGTACAACTCCATTGACAGTATTAGATGTTCTTGTGAGGACAATATCCCCTGGAGAGATCCGTTTCTTGAGTTCTTCGCTTTAAAAAAACTCTTTTATTGTGAACTTTTTGTTGTTTTCTTCGTTAAATGCCAGCGAGTCAAGTGAAATAAGCTTCACAGCACTCTAAAATGCCTTTTCCATTACATTGCTCACTTTTTTCATTTGCTTTTTTTGGAATTATGTACTTTTAATAATAATAATAATTTTTTAATAATTTTTTTTTAGGAAATATCTCAAAGATACTCAGAATATTTTTCATAAAGCAGATCCAAATATCTTTTCAAATTGATTAATATAATCCATAAATTCTGATTGTCTAATTTCAGAAGATCACAGTAACTTAATTTTTGATTTGTTTGCTCGTATGTGTGTTCTTTTTTTTGATATTTAGTTTTTATTGCAATTATCAATAGTTCAGAGTAATTTCAAATAGGATTTTGTTGCAAATCTTTTTTAATCCAGCATATCAAAACAATCATAAATCCAACAGGATTCAATAGGAGAGATGATTTTTTTTATTACTTTTTTATACTTTTATTCCTTTATGAATTAAAAGGAAAGTCCTTTAGTCTCAATAGAATTAAAAAAATTAGAAAAATAGCATCCGTAATATTCAATTTATTGGAAGATAGATTTCGATTACTAATTAATACATAAGTATATTAGCTATCTTGACACATCTCATGAAGAAAAATTACTTTTATTATTTTCATCTGTATTGTTACGTTCATTGTTGTTATTGTTGTTATTGTTGTTGTTATTGTTGTTATTAATGTCAATATCAACTTTATTATCTTGAACCATGAGATGGTCTTCATTATCACTGTTAATTGAAGGTCTTTCTCCAAATTTATTTGCAGTGGTTTGAGGCATTGCCACACTCTAAAAACGTTTCTGCTGTGCGTTATCAAAAGTAGGAGGAGCATATCCTTAGAGATTACCATGCTAAAACGATTTACTAGCTAATCCTTGGGATGTCGATGGATCCATTGAAAATTATCGAGTTTTAGCGTACTTAATTTATGATAAAACTGGATTATTACCATAGTCAAAGGATGCCTCTGAAGCTTCTTCCACTATTTCTTCTGGTTTTTCTCCACCTTCTGCTAGCTTTTACTTAAGCTTCTCTTGCATGATTTCTTCCTTACGGTTTTCATAGTCGTAAATCAAGAAGGGCTTTAAGAAAGTGTCATCAAGTCGACGTAAAGAAAAGCCAGGTTTTTTACCTTAATTATCTAATCTTTTTTTCTCCTTCTTCTTTTCCTTTTCTTTTGCCTTTTCTTGCAAGAAGAGTTCCTTCATTTTGACTTTCTCAGAGAGAGACATCCTTTTCGTAAAGTACTTTACATAGACGGGCATTAACGCTCCTAGTCCCACAGTTGTGAAGAATACAATAAAAAGAATTGTGCTGATAACTACTGGATTTAGTTTTTCTTCCACTGTCTAGATCAAAGCGAATGCGACAGCTCCTCTAATTAGTCCTGCAAACCAGATAATACTCATCTCGTAACGATTAACCATCCAAGTTTTTCGTTTTATAAGGTAAGCAATTGCTGAAGTGCCGTAAATACATCCAAGTCGAGCGACACATGTGATTCCGAAACTTAACCCTAAGAAAGAAACTGAAACTTTCGTAGCATTGGTGATATAACTCCATGATGTCATTCCAAGGTAGATAAATAGGAAGGACTCTGCGATTTAGGAGAGAGTACTTACTGTGATTCCCGTCGATATCCGCCCATAATCTGACATGTTGTATCGCATGTAATGACTCATAATTATACCCGTTGTAAGTAATGCAATGACACTGGAAACATCACAAATCTAAGCCAGACAATAAGTGCCATACCCAATGAGTAATAAGAATATATTCTCCTTGATCGGATCTGAGACAATAAATCTAAACTATTTGCTCAAGAAAGTTGCTAGAAAGGCAGTTCCCAACCCAATGAGAACTGAGAGCGCACAATTTTTCAAGAAATTGCCAAATAGCTCCAGGATGACTGTGCCTGTGAGAATTGTTTCCCCAGTGGAACTCACAATTGAATCAACTGACTTTTGTTTTATTTTTAGAAGAAAAAAAACCAAATTATTAACCTAAAATTGGAACTAATGTATTTGAAAATTAGCCTGCCGTATTTTAAGGCTAAAAGAAAGAATTGTTTGTTTTGAGTTAGCTTTTCGTTGATTGGTGTATTATTTTTCAGGTAAAATAAAAGAAAAAATGCTGGTTTAAAATCATTTCAACCTCTTTTTTTTTGCTTAAAAGAATCTCTCCAAATCAATAAGCTTGAAAATATAACAAAAAATCGAAAACGAACTTACATCGAAGAGAATAATAGCAACTGCGTCGTTGAGGAGTCCTTCACCAAAGACAATACTAAATAATTTCGGATATGCTGCGCTGTTGATCAGAGTCAGCGCAGCAATTGCATCAGAAGCGCACATTGTTGCACTGAAGTATAGAATATCAATTGTCGATAGATTAACTTCCGTTCCATTCATGTCTACTATCCAGCCTGCATTTTTTGCTCCTTCCGTTATGAAGAGAGTGATAAAGAAATTTACTAGCGTTCCCACCACTGCATACAACGCGATGTAGAAGATATTGGAGAAAAATTTCTTTTTTTTCATGTTGTAGCCAGCTGCGAAGATGATTGGGGGCAGGATTATCTGAAAGAATTCTTCACCTGAGAATGAGACATCCTTGTTGAATTCATTCATGATAAAACCTAACACAAACCCTATGATAATGCCGAACCCTGTTTCGTGGAGAAGATGGATTTTCTTATGTTCAATGAAGGACTAAAATGCCACATACATCATAAGAAGTATCACAATAATCAGACTCTAGCTGTACGTGTCATCGAAAAAGCTCATTTCTGCAATATTTTGTCTACTTTTCTGCTGTTTCTTTATTTTTTCTGTGTTGAAATTATTATTTCAGAAGATTTAATTAAAAAATGAGCTTAAACTCCAAAATTTAATAGAAAAATAATTTACTTCTCTTGAGATATTTTGTTAAAACAAAGAATCTGAAACACACACATTTATTACACCTTCTGAATTTCCAGCCTGACCGTACAGTGCTGTCTAATCTAATCCACTAAAATATCTAAAAAAGATCCAGAATACGAATTATCAATTTATCCGAAAGAATCGTTCTTTTTTTAGCTCTTTATTTTTTGTTTGAAGCTAGTTTTAGATTGGTGTTATTTTAAGTTTCAAAGATTGTTAATATATTTCAAAAATTATCAAGTATCCTTCTATTCTTGAAATTGGATTTTCCAATCATTCTTGCTTACATTACCCAATTCTGTTAAAACGTTTCCCTTATTCTCTCATTTCCAAACATATTATCATAATATTCACTTCTTCTTTTTAAGTATGAATTTCTAAGAAAGAGAGAACTTTTTTGGCGGGAAGGAAGATAGACAAATATTTTTGTAAGATAATTAACCACAACTTTACAACAATAAAAATGGAAAAGCTACTAAAAAAAGGGTTTCAGGGAATAATTATTAACTTTCTTCTTCTTTTTCATTTGTCTTAATATATCAACCACAAGGTTTATACTCTTTGAGACCAACTTACGCTCCACAATGAGGACAGAAGTGTTTTTTGTTTTAGCAATCTTCCATGCATAAAGGAATCAGCCCAAAGACACCAAAGCAGCAGCATAGCAAGCAGCACATCGTATAAGTGCCTGTGCCAGCTTCAGTTTACATCGAGCTCACACTTTCTTTCTAGCAGAAGTTGCATTTAAAAGGAGCTGGGTGATCGCAATGATCTAGATTAGAGAACACAACAGGTATTCCAATTTACTAAATTCTAATAACTTATGCTCCAATAGGTTATCCTTGAGCATACGATTACTACACTGGGACTCCTTGCTAGTAATTTGGTGGTGAGTATTGTTACCCAACTGGTTATCCAGAAGAAAAAACTGGTTGTTGAAGATAAATTGGTTAACCTTATTGTTGCTACATCAGCGGAGCTTGCATCATAGGTTGTCCCATTGGGTATTATTATTATTATTAAGGAGGAGGAACTCCCATTGGAGGAGGGGGAGGATTAAAGCCATTGTTATTATTATTATATACTTATTCCTATTAATAAGGCATTGGAGGGTATTGATTCTAGTTATTCTAGAAATTTGGGTCTTTAACAGGTTCCATTCTTGATAGATTGAGGAGTTCTTATGAGGCCCTTTTTGGTTAGTTTATTATTTAATGAAAAATTTAGTAATATGATGATATCTTCCCTTCAGAGATTTATTAAACTCCCCCCTCTTTGGTAAATCTTTAATTTCACTAAACAGTTCACTCTGACAACTTTAATCCCCCCGACCAGGATTAGAAAAAAAAACAATTAGAACCTTTTCTCACACTTTGTATTAGATCCTAATCAGGGAACACATTATTTTATCTAGCTAAAAAGAGTTAAAAGTAAAATATTTGAAAAATAAAATAAAATTTCACATAATTTTATATTGGCATTTTAGGGTATTATCTTAAAATCATTTATCCATATTAATCTACTCATAATGAAGCAGAACTAAGTCCGAAAATACATCACTAAGTTAAGTAATCTACCATAAATGTTGGTAACTCTTGAGCTTGTGGGTTCAATAAGATATCATTTCTGTAGACCTCTAAGCTGTTATCTTTTTTTTAAGAGTATTTACAGAGAATATAATTATTAATTACAAGGATGAATAAATGCAGGTGTATAGGAGAAATCAAGGATCAAAAGAAATCTTCAATTTATATGAATTTAACTAGGAGGATTATTTTGTTAGAATTAGGAACTTATTATTCAAGAATCAGTGTTAACTTCTGAATATTAGCCTGCAGCAGGATTAGAATCAACTGAAAAACATTCACTTTCTCTAGTGAAGCCCTTAAATGTTTCTTAATCTTCTTAATAAACAACTTATCCTTACTATTTTTGTTGCTTTATTTCTGGCTGTTTCTTCAGGTTTTATACTCTGAGTTTTTCACAATTTTCTCTCTATTCTCCATCTACTTTTTGATAATTTTCCTCTTGATATTGACTTGAGTCTTTTGTTGAACAAACAAAACTGAATTTATTACTATTATTGGTGTCACTGTTCGTGCAGTTGTTGCTGTTGTTGTCTTGATAACTTAAACTATTATTGTCAGCTTGAACGGTTAAAGAATTATTATTTTTCAATGACATTTCTGCTCTAGCTCTGCAAGCTGAAATAAGCTTTCCCATACCTATTTACTAGAGTAACTCTTCTTCTTCTTCACTTTAAGCTGAGATACTTTACTCTGCATGTTTATTATGCAGCATGAAAATCTCCATTTTTTATTATGTGGAGATACGATTTCTATTACAAAATAAATAACGATTGTAGGTAAAAAAACAATGTTTGTTTTCTGAAATGGTTACATATTTTGGTCATTTTATTGGTTAATTTTTTTATAAAAATATTAAATTATGGTTGTAAAATTTACAAGTTTGCATTTTCTTTTTCAAAGAAATTGATTTCTTCCTCTTTTTCTCGTAGTTCTCTGCTTATCTTTGAAACTGCATCCTGGATTCGCTAAAACGAAAGATTTAAAATAAACAGTTTGATTATGTTTTAGACCATTTGAGAATTAATTTAGTTCTTCACTTTATCAGTTTACCTCATGTAACCTTTTTTCGGCGTCCTTCGATGTCATAAGCTAAGTCTCAAGCTACATTTGAAGGGTTGAAATATCCTTGGTTAATTTCTCTTTCACTTTCTAATCTAAAGATTATTTTTCGTTGAGTTAACGAAGCTAAGCAGATAAGTCATTGATTTGAGTTTATTTTTTGGATGTTTCTTATTTATGTCTTTGTTCATGGTCTTCTCGTTCTGCCTCCTTGAAGAATATTCAATTGAAAAAGGTTCATTTTTTAGCATATTTATTGAATAAAAAATAAAAAAATTTGTATTTTGAATTTTACATTTCCTGCCTTGATGCTGTTGATTTAAGATCTCAGATTGCTAAGTTATTGTTAGTGAACTGCAACCAAGTCATGTTTTTCTTGAAGAACACTTGTTACTTGGTGGTCGCTATCTTGTAATTTTTCTTTGTAAATCAGCAATTATTTTTCAAGAATCTTGAGCTGATTTTCAACTAAAAATGTTTTTCTTTCATTTTCAGACATTGATTTCTTCGTCTCTTTCCTTAATTCTCTCTCAGTAGCTTGAATACTGTCTTTTTCATTGATAACTTATTAACATTTTATCTATAATTGCTCGATTTCTGCTAGGAATCCTTTAGATTCCTATTGAGTAACTCTAAGTTCTTCTTCTAACTCACTTATTCTCTTTCGCAATCCAACCGATTCATGTTCATTTGCTTCTATTTAGCATACCTATTCATTGTATTTTCTCTGTAATTCTACTAATTTTCTTTATTATTCTTATTAATCGTTTCCTTGTTTGTCTCGTTATCTCTAATAATCTTGAAGTTAAATCTACTTATCTTGCAATAATTTACTCATTTCTTCATTTTTATTAATAAAACTATTCCTAATATTCTCAAATTCCTTCATATTCGCAGTATTTTCAAGAGTTTATTGATTTAATTATGCTTTTAAATCATTAAAGATAGCAACATATTCTGTTATTTTCTCTTCAAAAGTAGATTTCTAAGTAACTAATTAATTGTTTAAATTCTCAGCATAAGCTCTACTTTCATGCAAAAGGCTACTTTAGTCCGATAAGGCTTGTTCTAAGTCCTAAATTTAAAAGTTTTATTTCAAATTTATTATTCTCAATAAGATTATTTTAATTAATTCAAACAATTTAAAAAAGAAATCTTTTATTATTTAATTTAAACC
>Ga0302285_10001937_pt1 | contig 11573 bp, 2 predicted proteins | sample III_Fen_E2_2_FD_200455 | JGI IMG/M metagenome (GOLD analysis project Ga0302285, IMG submission 200455) | Peat permafrost microbial communities from Stordalen Mire near Abisko, Sweden - III_Fen_E2_2 | ecosystem: Environmental > Terrestrial > Soil > Wetlands > Permafrost | place: Sweden: Abisko...
TTCAATTGTCTTTCTTCTTCCATAAATGAGTAGCTATTATGAATTGTTGTGTTAATCGTGTCTTATCAACACCACAAAAGATAACAATTTTCAATTAGCATTTTTGAAAGCATAAAAATCTGTATTGGAACTGTGCTGCTTGTCTTTGATGAAAAGATAGATATGCATTTTATATTATTTCAAATGAGCTTATCTAAAGGAATCATTTTGGTATAATTTTTCAGTGGTTTGAAGAAAGCTTGCAGACTATTTTAGAAGACTTTTTTTCACATCAAATTTGAAATTTAATTTAATTTTTTGTTAGATAAAATTCATCATTTTTAAGATAATTGCAGATGAGGTATTGAAAAATAAATAATAGTATTTTTTTAATTTTTAATCGCATAAACTTTACTCCCTGTGAGTTTCTCAGAGCAGAAAAAGTAGATTCATTTAAGAAGAAGAGAAGGGAAAGAAGAAATGAGCTAGGAGTCTTCATTTAGAAAAAAGTATTGAGCGAGTATCATTTTAATTAAGACAACAAAAGAACTTTGAGAAATTTAAGAAGAAATTTACTTCCACAAATTATAAAATAGCACAAAGGAATCACTTTTTAGTAAAAGAAGAAGAATAAAAAGGCATTTACTAGGCAAAGATCGAGAAGGCTTAAGTCACAATGGTTGATAGAAGGTCTTGGAGTGATAAAGTGAGGGATAAAAGAAGATATTTAGGATAGTTTGTTGGATAAATTTGTTTGCGTTGTTAGGAAGATAAAGCGATCAAAGATTTAGTGGATAAATTCGGGATAAAAAGATGGACTGTAGTGGCATAAATGATGGAAGAAGTATATTAACTAACTGGGAGATCAGGAAAACAATGTAGAGAAAGATGGCACAATCATCTTGATCCTCAAATTAACAAACAACCATGGACAGATGAAGAAGAAAAGATTATTTTCGAAAATCATAAGAAATATGGAAATAAATGGGCTGAAATTGCAAGACATCTCTCAGGAAGGTATCATTGTTTGTTAGAAATCCTTCAAAATCACATAATAAAAACCACATTTTTGAACTTAAACAGGACAGATAATTCTATAAAAAACCACTTTTACTCTACATTGCGTCGTTCATTAAGAAGAATCAATAAACTTCTTGGAGATAAAAATAGTAAACATTAATATAAATAAAGACGTTATACATTTCTGACAAAGACATTTATCACAAATATTAGGCACTGCATAAGTCAAGGACATCAAACCAGGAGTATTATCGAAAATATTTATCTTGGCTGAGAAAGATGTGAACGAAATCAAAGATGAAGATACGAAGAGATTGAGTATTGCTTGTAAGGGACTTTAAGATTCTCTGCTGGAATTTGCAAATCATAAGCCTATGAAAGTAAATAAGAAATCAGGGAGTACAGATATCAAGAACATACTATAAGAATAGTCGTTCAAGACTCTCATTGAAAAGATTCTAGAATTCAAGTAAGGAAAATGAAATAAGTGCAAAAAAAGGATGGGTTGGAAGAAAGGAATTAGTAAAAGAAGAGGGAAACTATCTAGAAATTTTAGTTTATCAGAAGAAAATAGATCCTAGATTTTTTTCGATTTACATTCTATTTTCCTTTTTATTTTTTTCAATGGACTCATTTTGTGGGTAAATCCATTGACTATTTCATATCATATTATGCAGTAATTTCGCTAAATTTGCAATATTTTAGAGCTCATCACATGTCAAATTCTTTGATTTTGAATGTGTTCCATTTTAACAATATACAATTGATCTAAAAAATCTAAATGTTCTTTTTTAATTCAGTCAGCTTTATATGCAAAAGAAGGAGTTGAAGATCCTAAATAAAGGACCAAAAAGTTGTAAGTATTAAATTCAATGATGAAACGATGCTAATTTATCATGTGATTTTCATAAAATTAAGCAAAAAGAGGAAAAACCAAAGAGAAAAAGGAAGAAACAGAAGATGACGATTTATCTGATTAGGACGAAGAATCAGATGAATCTGCCCCTGCCAGTAAGAAAAAAGTCGAAGAAACAGGCGAAGAAAGTAGTTCTTCTGTGAAGACAGCTCTAAAAGAAGGAGAGCTATTAGATGATTTAGTCAGAGAGAAGATTAAAAGAGGTGATAAAAATATTTTCAAAGTTGTATACAAACAAAAGATGAAAGATTAACAAAACACAGAGTAAATCAAAGAGAATAACAGAGATCAATAGGAATAGTAATTCTCCTAGTTACCCTTTTTCATTAGCCCTATGCATGCTTTATCATTTCATCCGCAGATGCTATAAGAATATGTAAAAACTTTTCAATTTTTATACGATAATTCCACAAAAATTTCAAACATTTTCCCCTTTTGTTTTAATTTTCCTAAAAGCTCAATCAACTTGATCCATCTCTCTTCTATCCATATTTCCCTAATAATTTCAATTAAACTCCTTAAAATGAATACAATACAATCACACCTGCAGCATCTCGCAATCCTTTTCAATCAATGCTCTATGAATAAACCAACTTGGAACTCTAACATAACTAATCTTTTTCATTTGATGGACAACAACTACCCAAATCGAATAGCACATTTGCTCCACTTACCCCTTCAAACATTAAAAAGGAATTTGATTAGATTCCTGAAGCCCAACCGAATATTTCTCTTCCTTAATCACATCGATTTGAGAATCAGGCAGCTTTCAACTTTTAGCAGTTATTGAATCCAGGTAAAATATCATTGTGGCCTTATTTTATGCTGATTTGTCTTATTATTTATCAAACAATCAGGCTTGTTTTCTCATGGAAATGGTTCACCTAACTTTCAAACTTACTAGAGCCCGGGATCTAACTTTCAGTACTTCGTTGGAAACCCTTTCAATTCGACTCCGCTCTACAGCAATAAATTTCTTTAAAATAATAATTAAACAATAACACCTCGAAATAAAATACTCTAAGGATTTGGGCTCACGAACTAAGGTTCATATGATGAAGCTTCTTCAGGGTTTAACTATTTCCCCAACAACCAACTGAAAAGCCATAAGAATAGCAACAGCAACGAAAGTTAAGATGGCCAAGGTGGAGGAGGTAGTGGCAAGAATATAGATTCCAAATAATCTTTTGGATAATTTTCAAAGGATGAAACTTATTTATCGAACATCGCAAATGAAGTTAAAAATGAAATCCAAGCAAATGACAAGAAGTTCATGAAAAGATAAAACAAAATCATTTAACTAAATGGATCTGCTCCATCTTAACAAAATTTAAAAGATCCTAGCAATAACAACAACAATAATAATAATAATAATAATAATAACTCAACAAACCCTAGCAATAATAACACGAATGACGATGAAATGTGCTTAAATATTGATCTAATCGAAGAAACATGCTACGATACTAACAAAATGTTTACGGAATTCTCTTCTACCCGAAACAAGGCACTCATTCTTTCCCCCCACTCACCATTTGTTATGAACAAGCAGCACTAAAAATATTAAAACAATAATCATCTCATCTAAAAGTCGATTAATGGTGTCTTTTCGTCTCAGAATCTCAATGGGGGGTCGAACACCAATCCAAACTCTTCTAACAATTCCAACAACTCTAATTAAAATAACTATCCACCTTAATCCAGCACGCTACAATCATAAAATATGCAAGGAAACACTGCGTAGATGCAGCTTAATAACAACAACCACAGCAACAGCAGTTCACATAGCTCGAATAACAATGGATAGATAGATAAGACCTAATTGAATCCTCCTGAATTTCAAATGTAAGCTACTTAAAATCAAGTATTTCTTTAGAAATAAACTTGATACACTATTAGCTAGCTTTTTCTACTTAATTAACTTGCTTTTTCATAATGGGAACAAACCAAACGCACACCTTTCTCGTGTCTTTCCTTTTTAATGCATGTTGTTGTTTTCTAATTATTCTTTGTGTATATTATATCCATAATTATTAATTATTTATCTCTTTCTCTAGTGAATGCAAAGAAAGAATCAAACAAAGAAATGTTAACAACTGATTTTTCAGAGAATAATTAAGAAAGCAAAGTAAATTAAAATGAAATACATTCAGAGTATAAGATGGATGGTAGACTATTATAAGGAGTTTAAGAGAAAGAAATTATTAAAAAGTGTATTCAAATAGCAAAGAGATTTGGTGGTTTAAACTCTCTCTCTCTTTTTTGTATTTGAATATGCTTCTTAGATTGAAAATTGCAAGGGATTTTTGTGGAAGAAGAGATTCATGAAATAGCGTGAGTGAATGCATTTCCATCTGAAATCCAAATTATTAATTGGCTCAAAAGATAAGGAAGGATTGGAGGAGTCGGAATATTCTGAGGAATTTCTTGAAAAGGATGCCTTTTGTGTAAAACCTTTAAGGATAAAAAATAATTTAAAATAACCTAATTTCAAAGAGTATTTAAAGTATTATTTACACTGAAATATTGGAGAGAGTTTTGGCAAATAGCATGGTTGCTAGCATTTTAAGGAGCTTCATCTGAAAGAGCACACAAAAATAAATTAATTATTGAGAAAGCAACTCATTTCACAAAGAATATTACCTTTGATCCAGATTATCTATATGTTTTAATGTTGATTTGGACCTCAGAGAAAGGTACCGCTGTTTGAAGTCTCAGTTGCATCCATGCTAACACTTCTATTTTAACTCTGCTCTGCTCATCGTCTTGTACCATTTCATGGGTCATATTTGGGAACATTTAAACTGCTCGGTCTTCACTGGAGATTGAATCGTAGAAATTATCTAAATGAGTCTAGTTGCATATGCAATCTGATGATCCTTGAAGCAAGAAGACAGGATGCTTAAAGTTCGAAGCATTTTCATTTAATTATTTGATTCCACGCAGCAGACTCTTCACCATCTGCAGACTTATTAGAAAAATTGAATTAGAGAAGGGGAAGGGCAAAGAATAATAAATTACCCAATACTTCTAACCATGAGATTTCGTCCTTTCTTGTGATTCTATTATAACGCCCAATTCGATTGAAGTATTTCCTGCGAAAGTTAATTCAAAATAAATTAATAATCCGTCAACAAAACTAAAATAGAAGACACTTCTTTGCCACAATCTAAAACTAGACAAATTATCCATCGAATTCATGTGAATTGTTGTCTCAAAATTTAAATTAACCCTCCAAATAGATAATCCAAAAATATGATTTTTTTACCCCTACGAATTCTCCTAAGAAGCGAACTCCATATGATGTAACTCTAGATATAACACCATTACCTTTATCATAACCATGCTGAACAGGATCAAGTAATGGGGCTAATGCAATAAAACCAGAAATTCTAAGTTTTGGATTGCGTTCTCCAATTGAAAGAAGAAGGGAAGCACCAAGGGAATGACCACAGACAAAGAATGGAATATCTTTACGTACTTACACGAAAAGTAACTCAATGTCTTTGATCATGTCTTCGAAGTCCGATTAGCCTTTAACTCCGCCAGAATATCTGAGCAAGAAAAGAAAAGAAAAAGGATTACTGAACTGAAAATATTAGTATTTCTGTGATTGCAATGGTGAATTTGGACAAGCAAATATTTCCCAAAACAAGTAGTAAATGATAGTTACCCGAATCCTCTGAGATCAAGAAGATGACAGTCATATCCAAAGGAAGCAAAATATTATGCGAATTCATAGTAAAGTTCGGAATATTATCCTAGGCCGTGCACAATAGCAAGAGAAGCAATAGGAGTTTTAGTTGTAGGCGTAATTCTTGTAAAATGAAGTTTCAAAGGAATAGTTGAATTAGTTGATGCTGATCCTTTTTATTCTATGAAAGAAGACACAACACGTGATTCAGAAGGTGCTCGAGAATTCATGGAATGCAACAAAAATGATTGGAACCTATTAAGTTGGATACTAATTGTTTTCTTCTAAATTATTTTATGAAATTTTCGATGGGGAGGGTGCACTATTTTGAAAACAAACACCTGATATTATTTGCTTTAATCACAGATTCAAACTGCGCAAAAGAGGGCTTATTTTTCCCTTGCTTAGCCGTCATTCATGCACCAGCCGACAAGAGTTTTTGTTGGTATCGCTTGTTGCTAAGGAATTTTAAATATATGATTGCATTTCCCCTTCTTGAGATTTAAACTCACTTGGAGCCGTGAAATTTAAATATTCCAATATGGCTAAAAGAAACTGGCCGTGTATTTTAATGTTAAGGATGCTTATATTCTTTCTGTATGTAAGATAAGAATGCTAATTGTAATGGACTGAAATGATATACACGTCAATTAAGCACTTTTTGATAAAATCAAATCAAAATTACGTCAGTTTTCGATTTAAGGGATTTCATTAGTGTCCTTGGGTCTAATTAATGACGAAGAAATTTATTAATTTGCATTGACTAATTGAGAAAAGATTGAGAAATTTCCCAAAGTTAGGTGTGATCAGATGAATTATTTGCTAAATGACAGATTATTGATTCTTTTTTATAATAATTATAATTTCCCTTTGATGTAAAGTCAGCAGTGATTGAACATCAAGTAATACTCCATCTTTTAACTAAAAAATGGATTTATTCTAAATTTTTCAGATGATAAATATTTAAATCCCTAAATTGAGAAACCAACCATAGATTCACTAGAAATAGAAATGGTAAGAATCATAAATCAAAGTAGATTAGAGCACAATAATAAATTCTAAAAAATTCTCAAAAAATGAGACTGAAAGTAAAGTATTTAAAACTAAAAGAAAGTTATGAAATGCTGGGTTAATCAAGAAACTAAAAGTAGTTTCATATTTTTATAAACAAAGAGATTCAAAAAAAGAAAAAAAGAAATAGAGCCTTGCAAAATGTCTTAATAACACAAGATATAAATAAGTTTTGAGATGGAGGGAGGGAACAATAGTAGGTAGGATTTAAAGAAAAGAGCAGCCTTTGGTATTCTCTTGGGTTAATTAAAAATAATCTCCTTTGTTTGTGCTGAAAGATCGTAATTGAAGAGGATAGGAATCATTCAAGCTGCTGTTCACCACCTTATTACGGAGATATGCGTTTTTTTACATAGATTTCAACTAATTTTTGCTGATTGCCTGTGAATTAATAAAAATATGGATCGACTTCTTCTTGCATGAGGAATTTTAGATCGACGAGACAGAATACAACACTTTTTCTAACGTCAGGGCTTTAGTCATTGATGGACTTGAAAAGTAATAAAACAATATTAGATGAAATGCTTTAAGGTTTGTTTTTTACGATCTTAAAAGAGTCGATGATATGATCAAGGAAAGGACGTATTTCTTCTTTGCGAGCTTTCCGTAGAATAAATGAAATCTTCTTAATCATAATTTACAGCTACGGTGGTTATTCACTGTTGAGCTTCTCGACTAGAGCTTTCATGAAAATGAGATGAGGGACACAGTCTATCATCTCGTCGATTATTTCGTTCACTTAATAAAAGTCCTATTAGAAGAAAAAAGAATCAATTTAGTTTTCATAAGGAAATTTAATTTTCTTTTATGATGCAACTTACCATATCCTTGGGCACAAATGAATAGATACTGAGACACTCAAATACAGTGTGAGGTTGAATAGTCAGATAGAAATAATTTCGAAGAAAAAGAGCAGAAAGAACTTTTAAAGCAGTTTCTTTAATCTTTCGAGACGATTGCTTGAAGAAATTAACAGTACTGAGAAGGATTTAATTAATCTATTAAATAATGTATGATTCATTATCCTCGAAGTTACTCACACAGGTTAAAATATCCTCAAGATTGTTCAGATCAAAAGGATTACCTGGAACCTAAACTTATTGGGAAGGTATCTATTACTGGGACTTATTCAAAGGTTGAGTGTAATTATTATCAGAAGAAATAGATGGTTTAGACTATGTTTATTACTGCTGTGGTTAAGAACTACTTTTCTGTTGTGGAACATTATTATTCTGTTAAAGTGGGATCGAGTAATTACTTTGTTCTACTTAAAATGATTTAATATTTGATTTTGTTATCTTGTCAAGAGGTTTGATATTCTCCTTTTGCACATATTTCCTGAGATCTTCCTCAAGATCTTATGCAAATTCATAAGAGAGATTCCTCAGAGCAGTTATCTGATTTTGATTTGTCAGAGACAGAATAGAGTGAAGAGTAGCTTGTGGATTATGATCACGAAGTGCTAGAATAATCCCCAGTGAAGGTAAAGCTAGTTGCTTTTAGTTGATGTTCTCCTAAATGATCATGCACATAAGTTAAACTGTATGTCTCACATTAGAAATCGCTTAATAGTATTCTTCTGCACTAATCAAAACAATTATTTTTTAAATAAGCCTAATTCAAAAGAATCTTGATTTACCCTTTAACTGTGACCATGAGAACTTCAAGTGAGCAAATCTTAAGTAGATTCTTATTTGTTTACTCTAAAACCTTTTAAATTGGTTCAATAAGCTTCTCCCCTGGAAACACCTTGGAAAGAATATTCACTAAGAAGTTAGCTTTACTTGAAACAACGTCTTTCGTGTCAATAAGATTGTTCAGCACCTAGAATAAAAGAAAATACAATAATGATAATCTAATTGATTTATTTGAATTATTGTAACAAACCTTTAACATGAGTTGATCCAGATAAGGGAGAACGAATGAAGTATCGTAGGACAGCAAAGATATAAATGAATCCAAGCATGCTATGATGACCTTAAAGTGTGAATCAGATAAATGCTAAATGTGTGAATTCACCATTTTCTTCATCAATTAGCTGTTCACTTTCTCTTATTCTCCTTTGAGATTAGTTTAATCTTTTCCAGCACTTGCTAGCTCTCCAAACACCTCCTTCATGGAGTCAAATGCACTTGCTCGTGTCGACCAATTCGATGTATTCTCTGCTTTTTCAATTAGCAATTCAAGATCTTCATCTCGCCATGATGCCCCAACACTTGAATTTACAATATCCTTATTTAACGCTGGTTCTTCCTTAGTATTTTATTACTATTTCTCTTATTTCTATGTCTTTCCTAAATTATTTGTTTAGACTTTACTTCTTGATAAATATCCATTCTTTTTTGGACCTTCTTCTTATTCCATTTCTTTTTGACTATTATTTTGATCTTCATACTACTCATTTACTAAATAATTATTCATTTTGGGAGTTGGATTTGCAACATTCGAAGAAATCTTAGCTACAGGACTTTTCAATTCATTATTCTTGATTAAGTTATTTCCGTTTTTTGGTGCTTATGAAGGAGGTTATTTTCCTGAGGATTAGTTATTTTGTAAATATTAATCTGCTGATATAGCTGATTTAGCTAGATTTTTATTGTATTCATAACTTTTTTACGGGCTATTATTGCTAACAATAGTGTTTCCATCATTGCGCTTCGATCCTTAGTTTTATTTCTATACTACGGGGTTTGTATTTTTCTGAGGATCTACTGATAACTCATCATTCTTTGAAATGCGATCTTTCTTTGGCTAATGATATCTTCCATGATTCTAATATTCTTCTTCTTTTTTATATTCCTATTCTAAATCTTGTTCTTCATGAGTATAATCTTCTTCTTCATCTTCATTTTAATATCCTTGAGTTTATTCAAAACTCCTTCTTCTCCTTTTCAATTCATAATCTGTATCATCAATCTCCCCCTAATTATGATCTTATTATCCTTTGCGGGAATTCTTCATTTTCTCTTATCCTTATGCTCCTGATATTCCTCTTGGAATTAAAGTGCTAGCATTTGTTGTAATATTTTTAGAGGAATATTAGTTTTCCTCTGTTAATGAACTTCGTTTCTGGAGTATTGGATCCATCTTTTTTGTTCCTCCATTAGCATTTACACTTTAAGGAAGCCTATTCAAACTATTATTTGCTCGCTGTGCTGTTTAACCTTCTTCTTTTACAGGTTTTTCTGCATTTTTTTTATTTGTAAAATTATCTTATGATCTGTATGCTTGCATTTTTCTTCCAGCCTATTCTTCATATTATCCTTCATTAATCTATACCAAATTACTCCCCTTTCCTTGGTTATCTTAGAAATTATTATGTCTTTAGTTTTATGCAGCCTAAACAGCTTCAGGAGATTTTATTTATTTCAAAGATTCAGGCTAAGGAGGTAACTTTGGAGTGCTTTAAGCCATATTCTTCTTCGGAGAAACTTATTCTCTTGAAACTAAAGGACTTACATTTCTTAATTCCCTTTCATTTTAGATTTATCCTTATCCTTGCTTGGTATTATTCTTCGCAATACTGTTATCAATCAGATGAGCAGATCCATTTCGATTTTTGTTGACTGCATTACCATTAGTTTCTAATTAACTCTAACCGTTAAAGGCATTAGAGGTAAACGTTATCATGTTATTTTATTTCTATTGATGAGTTGGCGTTTTATTCTATGAAGCCCTGGGTATATTATTAGATCCTGAAGTTGTTGTGCTCGAAGCAAAATGAAATTGGCTCTCATCGCTGCTTGTAACTAGAGAATTGCTTTAGTGTAGCTTAGAAGTTTAACTTAAAGCTAGAGAACTACTTCCAACACTAACTTCTAGAGATTTCTATTGAAGGAGTCTTTAATTTGAAGTGCCTGCCTACTCATTTCTGTCTTCTTCTTGTAATAACTTTTTGATAGAAGAATCAAAATTAGCAAATATCCTTTCTGCTTTTTATGGATATATTTTCCTATAAATCAAGAAAACTGCACGAAAGTTTTATCTAACTTCTGGATTAGCATCTTGCACACCCTTTCCTATGGTTACATCTAGTTGAGGAAGGAACTTTTCAAGTGATTATGGACTAATGTCAGCTAGGATCTAAACGAGAAACTGCGAAGCTCTTGAGCGTACTTATTAACTTTTAGACTATGATTCTTCAAGAATAGGGTTGAGATAATTAATACTTGGACAGAATTCGATGATGCTCTAAACACACGAATGAGCATTTTCGCATAGAATCTTGTTGCCAGAATTTATGATGGTTAGAAGACTGTCTTTGCTGATAAATTTCGCAGCCACTTGCTTTATGATAAAAGGATTTAAATGAGTTAGACATATAATAGAGTATTTTCTTACCTCAAAAGATCTTTAAAACTTTTCAGCGCTTAGAGCCAACAATTTACAAGCCTCCTTTTGTACAGCCGATCTCAAATCCTTTAACTGTTCGTTTTCACATAAAATAATTAACAGATATTTTCTTGATAATCTTTAAAACTTTTTAACAATATTTCTGTAAATGAGTTGCTAACACAAATTCTACATCCCTTTAGTTCGAAATTATTTTGGTGTACCTGCAAATTGATGACTGGATAGAGTCTAAGAAAGTTTGGCATAAACAATTCATGTTGCGAAGTAGAACCCAATACCATTCCTTAAAGTGTCTTCAGAGCTTCCAGCCGTTTATTCCAATCCATGCCTTTAATAATAAAAATAACTCTTATGATTTAGAATACTGATAAGATTTGAACTTCAATGCATGCTCTGTATGTTTCCTCATATGTTATTCTCGCTTTTGTTCTTACTTGAATTTTCTAAAATTGAAGATATTCTAATGAATTCTGCGGATATGTCTTTTTCATTCTTCAGATTAATTGGCTTAATGTCTTCTTTATTGCTTCCCATGAGTGT
>Ga0302285_10001938_pt1 | contig 11570 bp, 6 predicted proteins | sample III_Fen_E2_2_FD_200455 | JGI IMG/M metagenome (GOLD analysis project Ga0302285, IMG submission 200455) | Peat permafrost microbial communities from Stordalen Mire near Abisko, Sweden - III_Fen_E2_2 | ecosystem: Environmental > Terrestrial > Soil > Wetlands > Permafrost | place: Sweden: Abisko...
ATAAGAAAAAAGAATATAGAAATATTGGAATGAGGGAATAAGCAATTATTTCCTCATTTTTTGTATTTTCCTGTCTTTACTGTCCGGGATTCTTTTCAGGATTGAAATAATTTGTTACCTTTGCAGACCTTAAAAGGCTCCGTAGTTCAGCTGTATAGAACGTCAGATTCCGGTTCTGGAGGTCATGGGTTAGAATCCCATCGGGGTCACTTATTAATAATTAATCCGCTATAAATTAGGTTTATAGCGGATTTTTATTTTTGAATTGCGGGCAAATAAATATCTAAGACATGAGTATCAATCAGATGACTTTCTTAAAGAATCAAATGATAGGTGTTCTTTTAGGTGTTCCTAATGTCAAGTATGTCATTTTGAAATAGGAAAAAACACCATGTATAAAATCAATTTAGATTTCATAATACAATGTCATTAAATAGTTAATCTATTGTATACTTACTTGTTTTAATCGAAACTTCAGCACTTAGAAGTTTATCACCTGAAACAGATAGATTTATTTTTCCTGATATTATATCCGAGCTAATAATTGCTACCATTTTCCCGTTAAATACTTTCATGTAATTGGAGGCAAAAGAAGTCTGATCTATCGGGTCACCGTTACAAAGAGCTTTCAAGAAACCTTCCCCTTCTGTTTTAAAAAACAATAAACTTTGTGCATTGGGACATAAATTTCCATCTTTGTCAACAATTTCGATGGTAACAAACGATAAATCTTTTCCATCGGAAGTAATTGAAGTCCTATCTGCAGTAAGCTTAATTTTTGTCGGAACACCCGCTGTTCGGATTAATTCTGTTTTTTGGATTTGGCCTTGTTTATCGTAAGCAATGACTTTTATTTCTCCCGGTTGGTAAATAACATTATTCCACATCAGACGATATTTATCATATTTACCAATATTGCTTTTTATTTTTGTCCCCATGCTTTTTCCATTTACAAAGAGTTCCACTTTCGGATAATTTGTATAGCAAAATACGGGAATGGTATCACCTTCTTTTCCTTCCCAGTTCCAATGTGGCAATAAATGTAAAACCGGTGATTTACTCCAACGACTTTGATATAAATAAAAACGATCCTTTTTCAATCCGGCTAAATCAACAATACCAAAATAGGAACTTCGGGCCGGTGTCCCTTCATTATAAGGTGTTGGTTCGCCCAAATAGTCGAATCCAGTCCAGACAAATTCACCAAGCAGAAATTCGCATTCATCCTGCATTTCAAATTCAGTGTCAGGAGTTGAAGCCCAAGGAGCATAATCGAGGTCGTAACTGGACGTTTGATAATCGTTATACCATGGATTTTTATTCTCCCTAACCGGAAATTTATAAACTCCGCGTGAACTAACTGTGGAAGCAGTTTCACTTCCATAAAGAATATAATTTGGGTGCTCTTTGTGGGCTTTCTTGTAAAAATTTGGTTTATAATTGAATCCAACAATATCAACAACATCTGTGAGCCCATTTTTTATAGCCGCAGTATTTCTGTCAAAACCGGCCGTAGTAGGTCTTGTGGGGTCTTCCCTATGACAGATATCCACTAAAAATTGTGCTCTTACTTTTCCATCTGCAAGTTCTTGTTCTCTGATTTCGTTTCCAATACTCCACATAACCACTGAAGTATGATTTCTGTCCCTGTGAATCATTGAAACCATATCTTTCTCAGACCATTGTTCAAAGAAACGATTGTATCCATTCAGATTCTTCCCAATTTTCCATTCATCAAATGATTCTACGATGGCCACAAAACCCATACTGTCGCAAAGTTCCAGTAATTCAGGTGAAGGGGGATTGTGGGAAGTACGAATGGCATTACAGCCCATTTCTTTCATCAGTTCGAGTTGGCGTTGCGTGGCACGAAAATTTACGGCTGCCCCCAAAGGTCCTAAATCGTGATGTAAACAAACTCCCTGAAGTTTTAAGTGTTTATCATTTAAAAAGAATCCTTTATCTTTATCAAAACGAATGGTTCTAAATCCAAACGCCGTTTCATAAGTATCTTTCAGTACTTTGTTCACAAAGACTTTACTGATTACCCTGTATCTGACCGGTGAGTTTATATCCCAGAACGTAGGATTTTTCATCGTCAAAGATTGGGTGAATTTGTTTTCTCCTACAAAAGTATTATTACTACTATTTACAGCGACTTTTTCTCCTTTAGAATTGTAAATCTCTGTAATTAATTCTATCTTTTGAACAGTTTGAGCTTGATTTAAAACCTTAGTTTGAATTGAAACCGTCCCTTTTTTTGAAGTAATTTCGGGCGTTACAATGTAGGTTCCCCAATGTGCAACATGAACCGGATTTGTTGACACTAATCTTACATTACGATAAATTCCAGCACCAGAATACCAACGTGAAGATTCGGGTTTATTTTCTAATCTGACTGCCAACAAATTTACCTGTCCAAATTTAATAAATCTTGTCAGCTCAAACGAAAATGAACTATAGCCATAAGGCCATTCACCAACATACTCTCCATTACAGTAGATTTTAGCCTCACTCATTGCACCATCAAATTCTATAAAAAAGCATCTTCCTTTATCTGATTCTGCAATTTCTAACGATTTACGATACCATGCAATTCCAAAAGTAGGTAAAGCTCCGGTTCGACCCGTTCTTAATTTAGGCTCTTTATCACCATCTTCTTTTACTTGCACCCATTGCATATCCTGATTCAAGTCGAATGGTTTACGAATTGCACAATCGTGAGGAACCGATACTGTTTCCCAGGATGAGTCACTTACATTCATTTGTGGAGCGTTCTTTATTTCACCCAATGAAAATTTCCAATCTTTGTCAAGAAGAATTGTTTTACGTGTTTCATTCTGTGAAAAACAGAAAAATGAAATTGAGAGATAAAGAAAAGTGAGAAGGATTTTTTTTATCATTTTTTTCTTGTTACTATTTGTATGGCGTATGTTGAACTTAATTCCCTTCGGGAAGGGTTTTGATTAGTCTTGAATTTTTGAATTTTCCATATATTTATCCTATTTGTGCCAACAATCCAACCATACTCACGTCAGTTTCGCTGATAAAGCGTAAAAAAGTGCTGCTTTTCCCATAGGAAACTTTATCTTCTCCACTCTCGTTGAATCTCCACCTCTGCAAGCGGGAATACTGTTTAACCGACGCTTCCTTGCTGGGTCGTTCCGACCACAGTAAACCTAAGTTTTGTGATTGTAATAATTTTATGTATTTTCAAAAAAAAACATTTTGTGCATGTTTGGCAAAGAATTCGGATTACAAATTATTAAATACAAATACATTTCTTTATTGTATTTCAAGTAATTGCGATATAGACTTATTATTACTTGTCAATCGAACAATAAATAAACCTTTTAATTGTAAATTGCTCAAATTAATCATTTGCATTTCTTCATCCTGAAGTTTTTGAGAAAATAAAGACCTTCCTGATGTATCCATGATTATTATGTTCTTGTCACCAATTAGTCCTTGAATATTAACATTTAACAATCCACCTTTTAGCGGGTTCGGGAAAAGTAGAACCTGTTGGTTGTCAGATTTTGGTAAATTTATTTCAGTTGCTCCATTACCAGCCACACATTCGAAATCATCAATTACAATACTTGATAATGGAGTACCCATCCAGATATAAAATTGAATTGCAACAGTATTAGCCGGAATCTTAAAAGTAAATTTCATTTGCTCGAAAGAAGTTGTCGAACTTATATGATCAGAAGTAAATGTAGTATTTGCCCCATTTTCATCAATACATTTTGCAGCAAAAAAAGATATTGGTGTGCCAGTAAGTATTTTACACCAAGCTGACATGGTATAACTATTACCTGCAATAAAACCTGAGTATAACCATTGATCCCGACCTCCAGAATTGGGTCCAATTTCCAATGCGGCAGAACCACTTTTTGTAGTAGTAGTATTAAGTTTTGAGTTTCCCCAATCACCCGTCCAACCCAATGTTAGTGGACTCTCAAATCCAGGATTAACAACGAGATTCCCTATTACAGGAGTACTAACCAGAAATTGAGTACTCGCTGTTTTTTGTCCATCACGTGTCGTTACAGTTATAATTGCATTTCCGGCAGACAATGCAGTTACTAAACCACTGGAATCAACTTTAAGTACATTTAAATCCGATGATTTCCAATAGACTTTTTGATCTAGCGCATAAAATGGTGTTACTGAGGCTGTGAGTTGTTGTGTTCCAGTGGTAGTTAAATTAGCGGGTATTTGATTCATATAGACATCTCCCACTGAAGTATCTGAATCAGGTCCTCCCCATATTACAGTCTGAATTTTCGCAACCAGTTCCTTTGCACATGCCAAATGGTCAGCAACCCTTGGATGACCACTATGAGTTAATGTTTTGGAAAATTTCAAAAAATACACCTTCTTATCGCCTTGAGCATTCAGTATATTTACAGCGTCCTGAATTGAATTTGGTACTGTCACACCAGCAGCTTGTGACATTGGTCCAAACAATAAAAAGACATAAGCATTTGGATATTTTGCTCTTATTTTATTCACAAAACTGACATATCTGGCTGAGAAATCAGTAGGAAAAGGACTATCATTTTCACCTAAATTCACACAAACCACATCGGATTGCCAATTGCTAAAATCCCATAAAGTGGAAGAAATGGAATCGGTTCCAGTTCGGTGAAAAACGCTTGGGATATTCACTTTTGAGCTATACGGTGACAGTGTAGCACCACTTCTGGCGATACAAACATATTCAGCACGAAGAGCCCTTGCTGTTATTCCGGCATACGAATTGAAAGCATTATCATAAATTGCCGAACCCATATCATTTCCGTAATTAGACACCTCTGCTTGTGCACCTTGAGTTTGGGAGTCACCATAAAATTCAATTTTTCTGATTTTCCTGACAGGTGGATTTACAAGCATTTTTCCATCATCCAGTACAAATCCATTGAAGTTCTGGCTTTGCCAAGGTGATTCCCGTTTGAATAACGTTACAGTATGAATTGTATCTTTCAACCCTGATGCTAGGGTGTAGATATTATTACCAGTTGTAGCGGTGAGTACTGATTTAATGTTATCTATTGATAGATTAAAATAAGTTGTTGCCAAACTATTCATAATCAATTTAATTGAAGTTCCCTGAAACTTAGCAACGATTTGCGAAGCAGTCCATGACATTTTTGGAGACAAGGGGTTTGTATTGTCAAAACGTCCAATATACTGAATATTAGGATTCGTTGGTAAGATAGTATTTGCCGACTTAGCAGTAAATACCATGAGAAATATCAGAATTATACCTAACAAAAATGATGGTTTCAAAATAGTTGTATTTAGAAGATTTATAACAACCCAAAAATCAAAATAAAGGGTGGTTTAATGATCATTACAAAAACAAGGGGCTTTAACCCCTTGTTTTTTCAGACCAAAAAGATATTGAACATTATTTTTTGACTGCCTTCAATTCGTCAACATACAAAATGATATTGTCATCTTGATTTGAGTCTCTCCGTGGGAAAAAAGATACCCTTGATACAGTAGTGTCTCTGTTTTGTTCAAAAATTTTCGTATATACAGGATTTTGTGAGAAATCAAACTTTACCGTTTGCCATTTTTCGCTTGCAAATAATTGTTGATCAACTTGCAGACTCCAATGATTACCCATTCTCAATCCTAAAGTAGTAGCATCTAAAGTGTTATCTTTTGTTAGAAAAAGTAATTTCAATTCAAAAATACAATTATTTTTACTCAAAATTACATTTTTATTAGCTGCTGCATTGTGTGAGTTTTTTGCATTTTCACCACCTTTTTTGGTAATTCTTACTGTCTTTGCATTATTATTAGAAGGGTCATTCACAGGATTTTTTACAATATCTGTAAATAACAAATCTGAATTGTTCCATTCTGATGGCTTCCATTCATCGAATTTAACAATGTTCTGTGAAAATGATAAGATTGGAAATACACTAAATAGCATTACGGAAATCAATAATTTTGTTTTCATTGAATTTGATTTTTAATTAATATTTAACTGTTTTTTTATACAACAAAATTAGTATTTCGATGCAAAATACCTTTATAGATATTGTCATTAAATTTATCTGAAATGACTTATTCTATCTGAAAAAGTACAAATTAGCTTCACCATTTAAGAACTTTTTAATTTACTCCTTTAAAAATTTAATAGTTGTATCCTTGCATCTAATAAGATAAAACCCATTGGCTAAATTTTCAACGTTGATATGTTTATTTGGAGAATACATTGTAACTTCTTTCACAAGGTTTCCTGTTAAAGTTACTATTTGTACTTTTTCAGGATTTTGGAAAACAGGAATCTCAAATGTTAGATTGTGAGATGCTGGATTTGGATAGGCCAATAAATTGCTTTTTTCAACGGGACCTGAAGCTGTTAATTTATTTACAATAAGTTGTGAACTTGAACCAAAAGTCAATATACAATTGTCAGCAGAAAAATCAGTAAGAATAGTAGATGGCGTTTGTAAATAGAATGTTGCATTTTGAAGTGTTCCAGTATAAACAATAGGAACAGTCCCTGAAACTTTAGTCCAGGTAGTACCAACTGTAGCACTTATACTTGGGTAGTACCAAGTGTTATTATATTGATACTTTAAAGTTCCATAAACAGTTGATAATCCTGTAGCCATTTTTGCCCAAAATTCAATATAGTACGTACCAGCCCCTTTAGCAGCAACAGCTCCTGTAACAACCTGGTTCGGGCCGGCATAATAAAGAGTTCTTGCCGTTATATTGCATTCATTCGTACCGGAATAACCTGGCGTTGTTGAAGTTATTGTACCTCCGGAAGCCGTCCAATTTGTAGTGCCGTTTTCAAATCCCGGATTGAGTAATAGATTAGAGCTCTCAAAACCTCCAATATCAGGAGAACTACTTCGGACGTTTTTGAAATAGTCATCCGTAACTTCAGTTAATACAAGCGCCTTATTTATTGCAGGAGATGATGGAGAAAATTGGAAATAGGCACCTGTCAGCTGCCCTGGACTTGTGCTTCCTGTGAGTATAAGAACTGGGTCAGCATGCACATCATTTGTACCAACTGCATTTGCCGGCTGTGTGACTTGCCAAAGATTATTACTCCATGTAATTCCTGAAGTAGAATTTATAGTGCCACTTGTGGTAAATATATTGTTTTTGATACTACTACCACTATTTATAGTCCCTGTGTATATTGGGGAATTAACGAATGTGTTGTTTGCAATGAATGCGTTTGTCAGTCCAGATCCCGGTACTAAAGTCCAATAAAATGCTTTAAAAGGTGTATTTAGAAACAAATTGTTGATAATTTGATTATTAGTTGATCGAGGCACTGATGACACCTCATCAGCTAAAGAAGCTGACACAGGAATGGTTCTTCCTGATATGTAACTCGAAGAATTATAAAATAGATTCCTACGGCAAACCACATTAGATGCATCGGAGATGTAAAGGATTTGAGCCCAATTGTCATAGACAATATTATCCTCGATGAGAGTTCCTTCTGCTTCATAGGTTGATAATCCCTCACCCCAGTTATTATAAACAATATTTCTTCTTATAATTGCATTATCCGTAATTCCATTAATCGGATCTCTTGCCGCACTCAATCCTGATGCCCAGATTGTTGCCGATCCTGTGTTATTATTAAGACAGGATTGCCAAACTTTACTATCCTCCACAATACCATAATCACCTGAAATTAATATACCATTTTGGTATGTATGATGAACATTACAAAGGCTTACTTTTCCATGATCTCCATTTAATGTAATACCACGAGCATTTAGATTACTTGTGTTTTTAACCTCAAACCCCGAGAAATAGATATAACTTCCGGCAAGATTTACTAAGGCGCCCCAATTCCAATTAGGATAAGTATTTTGTCCATCAATAACAGGCGATTCTCCAGTAAAAGAAGAGATTATAATTGGAGAAGCTGCTGTACCGGAATTAGCAATATTCACACTTTCAACATAAGTCCCCCCCCTTACATAAAGTATGTCACCCGCAATTAAACGTCCTACAGAATATGATAATGTCTTCCAAGGGCTTGCCAATATGCCTTCATTTGAATTACTCCCTGTAGTAGCAACATAATAAGTAGTTGCATATGAACCAGATGTAATAATACTCATTAAGCATAGTACAAATAATATTTTAAAATTAAATTTATAAAGTTTTCTTTTCATGATGTGATTTTAAGATTGCTAACAAGTTAAATTTATATCAATATGTCATGATGCTAGTGTTTGATAGATTTACAGGATGTAATGAGTTTTTTTGATCATTACTTTGAAATTTCAATTACAAAATTTATATTTGAATAAAATATCCCATTAAATTGTTGAATTTATTTTCTTAGATAGCCGAATTATTCTTGTGGAATTAACGATACATCGACAACTATTTTAGAATTTACTGGTAATTGTACTTCAAAACCAACTAAATAACTGTAAGGATTTGGCTCATCGTACTCATTTGGCGACTTAGTAGGCCATGTTTTAAGTATGATTCTGGCCGGAGAATTGACTTTTAGTAATAATTTCTTGCCGCTTTTGGTAAGTTCTATCTGGTTTTTTTCTTGATTTAGTACAGGTATTGCTCCTGTTAATAAAGTCCATCGCACTTTTGTTGGAGTAGATAATGTTTCAATTACATCTTTAATCGAAACATACGATTGATTAATGATTGATGCAGTTCGGACTACTTTTTTTACCTGACCTGCATACACAGGAGTGATATCGGAAGTGACAAACATCTTATTTTTGTTGTCCGACCATGCATCCATTTTACAAACTCCGGATACTCGTTGTAGTGAGTCGTTAAATGTCAGCGTATTATGTGTAAAGTTATTGTATCTGAATACATTCCAACGTTGCGAGTTTTGCTTATTATTCCACAAATCAATACCTTTTGATTCAAGCGAATAGTAGCTTTGCGCTCCAAAATCACTTGCCCATTGTACACCATTAGCATCCATTACAAAACTACCCACATCCATGTGACCATGACCAATTGATGGCGATCCGGACTTAAACCCTAGAAATATTGCATTCTTGTCTTTCCAGGATGTCCGCATCAAACAGACAGGTGCGGCACCCTGGCCTAACCAAAAGTTTGATGTTGGCTCTATTGTGGCATTCAAATCCAAGCCGGCTCCATAAATAATTGATAGTGGAAGAAGCCTGTCTGTTTTTAAACCTGTATTTCCAGGACTGATATATTTTTTCTCAGTCCAGAGAAGTCCAACATCTTTTGTTTTTTGAGCAAACCAGAACATAGCCGGATTAAGTCCAGTTGAATTAAATGAGTCAGAAAAATTAAACACCTTCGATGATGGACCGACCATATTTAATATATATGAAGCCGATCGAATAAAGCCGGGCATTTTACTAATTGGAAACAAATTATTTCCAAGAAGTTTTTCAGCAGCACTTATCAGCATAACATTGAAAGTTGTGCCATAACCCCAATACATAAACCCTTCCGGAAAAGTGCCATCTGGTTCGTATTCTTTCATTGGTATTGCGATAGATTTCAAAGAACGGTCAATAATTATCTTTGATAATTCAGGTTCTATGTCTTTTACTGCAATAGCCCCAAACATGATTCCTGCATTGCATACTTGATTCCAGTTACTATTTCCTTGTAACCAATAGTTATATTTTGAATCCATAGAAGGTTTTATTCCATAGTTAATTATTGCCTGACTAATTATGTTTCGTGAAGTCTGAGGTAAATAATTATAAGTCCAATCGTAGCCAATGGAAACACCCAAGGTCATTTCCGCCACATCCAGAAAGTGTGTTGGATTCCAATCTGAAAATGTACAAACCGCTAACATTTCCTTCTCTGCCCGGTTGGCATATTTTTCTTCACCGGTTATTTGATAAGAGTAAGAGAGGTAAAATACCCGTCGTAAACATTCACGTGAAACATCTAACAAACGTTTACCAATTTTCTCATACTTTAAATAGGGCAATGAAAGTATAACATTAGATTCTTTTATTATTACATTTTGAAGAACTGCCATTGATGGAGAATTTTCTACAGACTGCTTTATTCGAAGTTCATCTCCCGGTTGAATTAAAATGGAAGGATGATTGTTTGATTGTGCTGAAAGCTGTATGGACAATAAGGTAAGTAAACATAATAATGTTTTTCTCATGATAGTTGGATGAATTAATATTTTGAAGTTCCAAAATTAGTGATGATAAGTTATTTCTTTTAGTACGAATTGACTTTTATTTTATCTAATATGTCAGAATGAGTATGATAATTGATTTAAGTTGGATACAAGTTGAACTTTTTAATAGAAATGACATTCCTTTGATTATACATGCAAATAATGCAAACAGACTGCCTCAAATATTATTTGAAACAGCCTGGTTGTATTTAGGGTCTGCTGATAAACTCAGACTCTAACCATATGAGAATTACATAAAACTTGTTGTAATAATATATTTTTCAAGCATTCGTTTTTCACGAGCTTTAACAATTCTATTTTCACTCTTGCTGAAAAACTATTTATCATTTTCATCATAAGACACGGGAGTGCCACCCCAGCCAACTTGACCAGGTTCAGCACCAAAATGATGCAGGCAATCCATGATTCGCTGGTAGAAGTCAGTCGGGCTTTGATGCGGTTTAAACCGTACGCTGTCTTAGCCTGTCCAAACTTACCCTCTATTGGATTACGCTCTCCCGGACTTACATGATGTTGCACTGCCGAGGGTCTTCCTAAGGGTTTAGCCAGTAGCTTTATTCCCAGGTCCTTTAATGCCGCTCGATTTGCCCGGGTACAATAGATCTGATCAGCCAGTAGTTCCCGAGGGTAGTGACCAAAGCGACTTTTGAACTTATCCACGTAATCCATCATGTGGCTTCCTTCATTAAAGGCATCCCAACTGAGTTCGTCCAAAAAGGATATTCCGTCGATAATGGAGACATGTATCTTGGCTCCAAATTCTACTTTGGCTTGGCTTTTACCTCGTACAATCGGTCGAACATGAGGTTGGTGAATACTTACAATACGATCTTCAACAGTGTGCTTCTTGTTGTCAAACATTTCTTTCTGTTGATCGTATAGAGTATGTATGACTAACAAGTCTTTGAAATCCTGTTTTTTGAGATGCAGATCTGTCGGGTAAGCATCCAATAACTTATTAACCGATTTGAGATTTCGTTTTACAAAGTTCAATTGTTGGCGTACTGATTTGCGGATAACTTTACGAGACTTGTTTCTTTTCTGAGCTGTATTGAGATAAACCTTGCGTGCTATCTTTCGATAGGTTCTTGGCTTTTCCGTATGAAGCGTAGAATCATAATACCTATCAATCATGTGTTCCAACTTTACACGGGCATCGGACAACAAGTCCAAATCTGTTGGATAAGCGATGTCCTGAGGACAGGCTGTGGCATCAAAAATCACACGACCTTTGTTCTCTGAATCTGGATTATCATTGTCTTGATTCTCTTGGGTAGGCTTTTGGTCCTTATCCAAAGATACCATCCTGGTTTTGATTTCAACAATCTTTTCGTTGATAGCGTTCACACTTTCCAATCCCAGCCTTTTTCTG
>Ga0302285_10001939_pt1 | contig 11568 bp, 3 predicted proteins | sample III_Fen_E2_2_FD_200455 | JGI IMG/M metagenome (GOLD analysis project Ga0302285, IMG submission 200455) | Peat permafrost microbial communities from Stordalen Mire near Abisko, Sweden - III_Fen_E2_2 | ecosystem: Environmental > Terrestrial > Soil > Wetlands > Permafrost | place: Sweden: Abisko...
TAGGAAATCCATCAGACATACTGGACATGTAAGGGAATATATTATGGTAATGCGAGATTATCATGGTTGTATCTTTTCTATTGATTGTATTAACTGTTCTCAAAGGAGCATTAACGATCAAATCCCTTCAAATAAACCATCCAGCATCGCATAAAATCTAATCAACCATAGTGGCTTTACTAACAGTCATTACAGTCATTAGCATTATTTTTTCTTCCGAGAGGACATATGATATTGATTAACTCTGCACTAAAAGTAAGTACGTTAGATTAGAATAAATCTACTCTGAGATTCAGAGTTAAATGTCAAAATCATGCTGTCCCATATACTCAACTGAATAGCCATATTGGGCAGAGCATTTTAGCTGCAACAAGAATGGAACTGATCATAGCTGCATGGAATAAACATACAGTCATAAGATAGGCAAAAATAATCAGTATTTAATGAGTTTTATACGATTAGAAGAAGAAGAGAATTGTCAAGGAATTTGTACGAAATTTCCTGTTCGGATAGATGTCAAAAAGTCACAAATAGACACCCCTACGTGCATGGAGAGAGCGAAACATAAATCGAATGAACAAATAAAATTAATTAATTATTTTTTATGCACAATCATGGTCATAGAATTAGTAATATCGACGATTTATATCATTTACAAGGAGAATTGAAAGTAAAAAGTCAAATATTGATAATACAAATATTTGTCTGTTCTAGTTATGAATATCAATCCAGCTGCTCTAATCCCCCCTCTTTAGAACTGCCAAAAAGTGTTTTAGAGTGGATCATTATGAGTTGATTTCATGGGAATAGAATTCAAGATAATAGATTGCATATTTTTATATTTGGATTCTAAAAATTATTATGTAAAACAAAACATGTTTCAAAAAAGTAATAATATCTTCTTCAGTTTGTTTTGGCTGCTTGTTCTAACTTGAGCTTCTGTTCGTAATTCACGATCTTCTAAGAAGCGCTGATGAGCTGCACTACACTGATGATCTAGGTTAGTTTAGAAGGAAGATTAAAAAGTGTTAGTTTTTCCAGAAAAGTAAGAAAATAAATTCACAAAATGATTATGAAAGCCAATCGATTTGTAAAAAACTGTCAAAATCTTGAGATCCACTACAACGAATTACTAAATAACCTATTTTAAAACTTGCTTACTGTCTTGAGGACGAACACAGGTGCAGAGAAGTAGAGGAGACCAGTATTCACGAGCTTAGCCCAATCGGGGACGTCCAAAGTTTGCTCGAATGCTTTGAGGTACATGTTCACCAAGAACATCTAAAAACAATCAGGCAATAACAAATCAATTTTGGTAAATTTGTAAAATTAATCTTCTCCAAACTAATATCTTTTTGAAATCCTTTGAAATCGCCTTTAATATCTTTAAATGTAGGGTATTTGAAGAGTTACCTCCATTCCGAAGACCATAACAAAAAGGAATCCTTTGGCATTGTAGTAGAAATGCAATAGTTTCCATTCAGTGGTAGCAGTTTTGTGATGCTATTCATGGCAATACTGAGTTGAGTATGTCTAATACCAGTGAGAGGAAATGTCGATGCCCACAGCAATGTAGAATACAGATGACAAAGAAGGGTATAAATGCGCTAGAATTGCAAGCATAATTGCATCACTAACTCTGTCACATACCATATCCAATACTGCACCAAAACTATTGCATTAACCAAACTTTCTAGCTGCCATGCCATCGAATGCGTCCAACGCTTAACTAACAGCGTAGCATATTGCTGTGAAGATTGGATGAGTATCGCAATAGATGCAGGTTAAAATTATGAAAACCACTCGACCGTAATCTAGAAGAATATTATGGGAAAAAGCACACAGAATCAGCGTTAAACGAGTTGAGAGAATTATGCCTTACCGATGAGATTAGGGATGTAGAGGAAAATGTTTTGTGTCATAGATTGTGTTAGTTTGATTTTTGTTTAGAAGAGTTGAGAGCGAAAAAGAACTAATCTATTGTGTTTTTGTGATATTTTTATTATTATTATTTGCGGACTAATCTCGAATGTTAAAAATAGAAATTAATAGTACGTCTTGCTATTATTAAAAAAAGAAGAAGATCTGTGCTACAACTCCCTCCCTCTCCCCGCGCAATTATAAATTAGTTATTGATCTCACAATCTATTGTTAATATTTAGGAAAATGTCCAAACCAAATAGTATTTAGTTATAAACTTCAAAGATTAAGCTAGCCATCAAGTTCTTGAAGTGTATTGGAACAAAGTTTAATTTAATGGCATTTTAGTGCTATTTTAGCAGTAAGCGTTGTGTCTAACCTGTGATGTTATTTCATGTACAAAAATGATTATGCAGGATAAAAAGCGATCTTGCTAAGACTAAATCAAGAATTGTTGATATGGGGGAATCTTTGTAAGATTATTGATGATATTATCTTCTTAATTAATATTTTGTATCAATTTCTTTTTTGGCGATGATCAAAAATAGCTGAGAAAATAAATATCTTCAACATGGTTTGTCATTTCAACACCATAACAGTTGAAGTATGATAGAAGTCAACACGAACTTACCAAACTTGATCACTCTAAGAAATCAAGCACCATTTAAGAATATCTAATATTGTTCCCAATAGAGATATGAGATAAGAAAATATTTGAAAGAGAAGATCTAATATTCTTCAAGATAGATGGATACCCTTGGTGGTCGGCGGTGATATAATATTCTTCGAACAAAGCAGAATTTAAACTCCCTTTGCGAAATGTTGATTGTTTCTTATTAGATAGCTTAAAACATTACATAAGCTAATAAGAATAGACAATCAACACCTATCAAATTCAATTAATCGTGCTATTGTAAGAAAGCAAAAGAGATTTTGTTTTTAATTTCTTATCTAATTTCTTGATGCCTCTGTCTAAAGAAGGTAGTGAAGTAAAGTAGTCCAATCTTAGGAAATTTTTAGAAAGTGATCTGGAAATCCCGAAGAGTACTCCTCAAAATGTGGTCAATGTATGAATAACAGACAATGATCTATTTACAGACGAAAAAATAAGCAAAGTAAAACCTTCTTGCTTTGAATATTCATGGCTCTACGATTTTAGGAGACTTTTTCCTTTTGCTATGCTGGTTTCTTTTGATAAATGAGATATTCACCACAATTTGGTTTGGATTTTGTATTGATTGCTTTTTTCAGAGTGGCTGACAAAAGAAGAGGAATCCCGCCTAAAAAAAGAAAACAAGGAGAAGGCGGTGACTAAGAAGTAAAGGAAGATAGAAACACTAAAAGAAAAGATGGAAATAAATAATTAAATAGAAATCGTAGCTTAAACCAACAAGACAGCAGCTCTCAACACTGATGGATGCAGGGATTAGACTAGATCAAAAGGACATAGTTGTGAAATTAAAACTAATAAACCCAACAATAAAAACATCCTTAGAAGAAAAAAAGAATGCTACCTAAATGGTTCAAGATGGCTTTAAAGAGCATGAAAGAACCTGTCGAAGATGTGACAACAGTATTCATGAGTAAACTGATTCAATAAACCATTCAAATGGAAATTCAATCATGAACTAATAAATAATCTGTGAGTTAATCTAATAGAATCAAGAACTTGTACAGAATTTTACTATTACTTTACTCTACCTTCTAAACAACCGTATTAGAACGAGTAACAGATAATTTGTTGAATTTGAAGAGAGAGAGAGAGATATTGGAACCTCTTTAAGTTTGCTTTTTTTGGGAGGGGGGGGGAGGGGGGGGGGTTATTCATTATGCCATGCCATTGATTTTTCTTTGTTAAAATAATTAAACAGGAACTATTGAGCAGAAATAAAATAGATTAAATGCACATGAGTCTGAATAGAACTAGATAAATGATTAAAATAGCAATAGCAGTGCCATGAAAGCTAGCCAAGACAACTATTTAGAGGAAATTAAATCTCAATAGCAGGTACCTCTAGAGTTACTTGATAAAATTAAACACAAGTTCACAACGATTCCTGCAAATCAAGAGAACAAGAAAATTAAGAGCTTAGCAGACCTAAGGAAAGATAACAACTTTGAGAAGTTTAGTTGAAACTTAAGTGCACATCGAGATTTGTCAAGAAAAGAAAAAGCTAACAGAGAATCTCTCTTATACATGTTTAGGTGAGAATCGATCCACTCAAGCAGCCAGTACTTTAATTTAACAACTTCTGCTTACATTATAATTTATAACAGAATGTATTTGAAAAGGGTGTTGCTGAAAATATTTCGCTTTTTCTAGTAAAATTATTCTTTGCAAAAGCGAAATATTTCCAGCAACACCCTCTTATATTTTAAACATCAATTTATATCATACAGACTGTTCTTCAACAAATTAAGAAATGAATTCCTTTTTTGAATTGTTTAATCCTTTTGAAATGATCAATTATAAATATCAATACATCATAAATATTGTTTTGTTAAAAACAACTACTCTACCAAAGAAACATGCAGTCCCGTTCTTTTAAATTGCTGATTTAGTCCAAAACAGAATAATATGAATACTAAAGATCTTAGTGTATTTCTTGAGAATATTATCGCTTCTTCTGTTTTTCACTCAAAAGACAAGAAATGAAAGTTACACCTAGGTAATTGGTCTATGTATTCATTTTCTTTACCAATTAAATCTTCAGTTCTTATCATTCATCTCAGCGATAGTCTCCTTGCAAGAAAATACCAAGCAAATTACATAAATGATAACAATATTTTAGCAAATAAAAAATTAATTTGAGTAACGAAAAATCCCCTTTTAAGAAGCTGACGCGCTTGATATATGCGATCTCAAATTGCCATGCTTTTTACCATATCGTCGATCACTAAAGTGCTCAGATTTTTTTTATCAAAGGAACTTTGTTTTTTTAGACATTCAGTATCTTCTTACTTTAATATCCTCTAGTGCCCTCAGCGATTCAATTATGTTTATGGTTATCTTTTGCCTAAAATTTTCATCCTTCTTTTCTTAAATAGCCACTTCTCTTTTACTATCTTCTTTGTTAACAATCACAATGAAATATTCTTGTTTAAACACTTCAAATCTAACACTTCTTTTCTTCAAAAACAACAAACATAACTGTTAATATTCCTTACATGTTCAGCTATGATTGCATGTACAAACAGCTTGTAGAAATTCATATACTCTTTCAAATCTGTGAGTTTGCTTCTCACTTCTTCTTCGATGAGTTTAGCTGCGTCCATGCAGAGAAATTTGTTACCTCCTTAGTAATTCATTCTACGGAAGCAGTATGAAGTTGCATCGCAGACCTCTCTTCTTAGAAACTTCCGGGAATCACTGAGTAAAGCAATACCTTCGAAAATCTTGGCAGGAGGGAAAGGGTGAGGTGGTCTATTGTCTGGGAAGTCAAAGCCAATATTCTACTTCTCTTTTTCATTAAAAGGATTTATTAAACCATGTTGATCAATTCTCTGATTTTGTACAGACTCATATGCCTTTAATATCTATTTTTCAGCTTACTTCGCCGTAAAATCAAAGATCTATTGTATTATTTTAACAAAGAAAATCAATGCCATTAAAAATAATCCCCCTCCCCCCACCAAAAAGTAAATTCAAAGATGCTTCAATACTCCTCTCCTTCTCATCCCATCATTTTAACAACTTTGTTTATTTGTTTTCTTACAAATTCCTTCAGCATTTTCGGATTATTCTCAACCCAAGAGTAGAATTCGTCTATCAGCAAACGATGTTACTAAATAAGCGCACGATTTGAGTTCATTTGTTCTACATAGAGATTTTGATTTGAACTATTCGTAGAGTACTAATCCATGCCGTTGTCGATGCAGCAGTTATTTCTTTCATATTACTACAGAAGTTCTTTAATCTAGGCTAAAATCTCAAATTTTTTACTCATCAAAATTTCAACCATAGTGTTTGTCTCCATGCAAAAAGGTCTCAATTTCAAGACAAGTTTCTGCAAAACTTCAAAAAACCAATTCGGCAAATAATTTCCATTCACATTATTAAGCAAATAATTCATCTCACTTTAAATATCCAATCTATTAGTCCTCAAACTGTTGTCTTTAAAGATATTATTATATTGCACAATGGCAACATCAGTTTAAGTTTTAGAAGGAAATGGCATTGTTCTCGGATTGAAAAGGAATCACTTATTATTTTCACTTGAAGACTAGTTTGAAGTCTATTTGTTTTCTCGGTGTTTGTTTGTTTAAGATTTCTGCTTATTTCAGGTATTTAATTACTATCAAACATCTTCTGCCTTTAAATCATATTTTGCAAGCTTACAGGAGCATCAAGTTATTTCAAAGAGAAATGCCAAGAACTTTAAGCGAAGTCTCTATTAATTTCACTAAAGAATTCAGGAATTCACACAAAAAGCCAGGAATTTGTTGCTCTTCTGGAGCAAATTCATAGATAAATTGAATAAATGCGTTTCTTTCCTGAAAGTGTGCTTAGAATTCTCAGGAAGTACGTCATCGATGTTGAAATATGCGATCTGCAGATGTTTTCAACTATCTCTAACCTATTTTTTATGGCGCTAAAAATTTAACACTATCATATTTATATCCTCTGCAGTTAAAGACAGCTTCTGTTTATCTACTTCCCAATAGTTAATTTCTTTCATTCATTTGGCTGACATTATATGTAATGTTGCTACCAATCTAATCCTAGAGGCTCTTGCTAATCTCTATTATTCTCTTAATCTTATCTTCTCCTCATTGTTTTCTGCCTTCTCTCAACTTTTCTTAGCCTTCAGCTTTATCTTATCCCAAGCAGAATAACTCTAGTTTCTCTTTCTGTTTCATTTGATTTTGATCTTTTTTCTCTTCCTTTATGAGCTTTCTCAAGAAACGACTATTAAATTCTGAGTTTTCTCAATCAACGACCATTAAACTCTGAATATTCTCTCTTTGCTATTATTAATTCAATTATCAATAAAACTATCATACTCTTGCTCACTATTATTTTATTTTAAAAACTTTAAAGGAAGATAGATTTCTAAGCAAACGAATATGAAATAGGGATACATGTCAAAGTGAAATAATAGTATTATCAAGTATTGATTGCATTTCACTAGTTGCAACTGTAATCCAACAATATTTCTTGTTTCAGCTGTTTATGGGTCAATTCTTCTTCTTCTTCTTCAAAATCATCTTCAAAATTATCTTCATTTTCTTCAAAATCATTGTCTTCATCTTCAAAACCATCTTCTTCTTCTTGTTCTTCTTCTTCTACTTCTACTTTTACTTCTTCTCCTTCTTATGCATCGTCATCTTCATCATGATAGTCTTCTTCTTCTACTTCTATTGCATCTTTATCTCTTTCTTTTATCAAGCAAACGAACACATTAATCATAACAAAAACCTCGGTATTTCTCACTTTCTTTCCCTTCTTTCTCCTCTAACCCCATCGAAATAATCATTTTACAAGCATAATCCAGGATTTTTGCCACAGTTCTCTTGACGAAATCGTCTAACGATTAAATTTCCCTCTCTTCATTTGTCCTTTTCTGTTCAATCAAACAAACAATACAATGAAATATTCTTATTTTAAACACATCAAATCTAACAACTCTTTTCCTCAAATACAACAAACATAACTGTTAATATTCCTTACATATTCAGCCATGATTGCATGTACAAACAGCTTGTAGAAATTCTAATATTATTTCAAATCTGTGAGTCTGCTTCTCACTTCTTCTTCAATGAGTTTAGCTGCATCCATGCAGAGAAATTTATCTCTTTAGTAACCCATTCTTATGAAGCAGTACAAAGTTGCATTGCAGACCTTTCTTCTTAGAAACTTTCTGGAATCACTGAGTAAAGCAATACCTTCGAAAATCTTGGCAGGAGGGAAAGGGGGCGGTGGTCTATTGTCTGGGAAGTCAAAGTCAATATTCTACTTCTCTTCTTTATTAAAAGGATTTATTAAACTGTGTTTATCAATTCTCTGACTCTGTACAGACTCAAATGCCTTTAATATCTATTTTTCAGCTATCTTCGCCGTGAAATCAAAGCTCTGTTGTATTATTTTAATAAAGAAAATCAATGCCATTAAAATAAACCCCCCACCAAAAAGTAAATTCAAAGATGCTTTAATACTCTCTTCTTCTCATCCCATCATGTTAACAACTTTTTTATTTGTTTTGTTACAAATTCCTACTTCATTTTTGGTATATTCTCAACCCAAGAGTAGAATTCGTCTATCAGCAAACGATGTTACTAGATAAGCGCACGGTTTGAGTTCATTTATTCTACACAGAGATTTTGATTTGAACTATTCGTTGAGTACTAATCCATGCCGTTGTCGATGCAGCAGTTATTTCTTTCATATTGCTACAGAAGTTCTTTAATCTAGTCTAAAATCTCAAACTTTTTGCTAATCCAAATATCAATAATGGTGGTTTCTTCTATGCAGAAAGGTCTCAATTACAAGACAAGTTTCTGCAAAACTTCAAAAAACGAATTCGGCAAAGAATTACCATTCACATCATTAAGCAAATAATTAATCTCACTTTCAATATCCAATCTATTAGTCCTCAAACTGTTGTCTTAAAAGATATTATTATATTGCACAATGGCAGCATCCGTTTAAGTTTTAGAAGGAAATGGCATTGTTCTCGGATTGAAAAGGAATCACTTATTATTTTCACTTGAAGACTAGTTTGAAGTCTATTTGTTTTCTCGGTGTTTGTTTGTTTAAGATTTCTGTTTATTTGAGGTATTTAATTACTATCAAACATCTTCTGCCTTTAAATCATATTTTACAGGCGTACCACTTATTCTTTTTGGCCTTTTGCTTTAAATTCCTAATTCCTAAAGGCTTTCCAGCAATAGAAATGAAGGAGCATCAAGTTATTTCAAAGAGAAATGCCAAGAACTTTAAGCGAAGTTTCTATTAATTTCACTGAAGAATTCAGGAATTCACACAAAAAGCTAGGGGTTAGTTGCTCTTCTGGAGCAAATTCACAGATAAATTGAATAAATGTGTTTCTTTCCTGAATGTGTGCCTTAGTGCCTTAGAATTCTCGGGAAGTACATCATCGATGTAGAAATATGCGATCTGCAGGTGTTTTCGACTATCTTTAATCTATTGTTTTTGGCGCTAAAAATTCATTACTATCTTGTTAATATCCTCTACAGTTAAAGACAGCTTCTGTTTATCTTCTTCCCCAATCGTTAATTTCTTTCATTCATTTGGCTGACATTAAATATAGTGTTGCTTTGAATGGTGCTGCTAATCTAATCCTAGAGGCTCTTGCTAATCTCTATTATTCTCTTTATATTATCTTCTCCTCATTGTTTTCTTCCTTCTCTCAACTTTTCTCAGCCTTTTAACCATTATTTAGATAAAAATCTTTTTATTTACTTTAATCCTTCAGTGTTATCTTATCCCAAGCAGAATAACTCTATCCAGAATAACTCTAGTTTCTCTTTCTGTGTTATTTGATTTTGATCTTTTTTCTCTTCCCTTATTAGTTTTCTCAATCAGCTACTATTAAACTCTGAGTTTTCTCAATCAGCGATTATTAAACTCTGAATATTTTCTCTTTGCTATTATTAATTCAATTATCAATAAAACTAGCACATTCTTACTCACTACTATTCTATTATTCTATTATTAAGATAATGAAAAATTATTTGGTTTCAACTATCTTGTCCTTCTCGCAATTTATTAAAAAAAATTGAAAACAATCTTATTAACAAAAAGGGTATGAGAATGTAAATGATTGAGACTCTAAACAAACAGATGTGCTATTGAAGGAGATAAATGTTCAACAGAAAGAAAAGAGAGAGGGATAGAGAGAGCAATAACGAGAATGAGACAACTTTTCGAAATCAATAAATTCAACAGCCTTCCCAGAAGAAAGATTTAACAAGAACACTTAATAGCAATACTTGATTTAATCGAGCGAATTATTAACACTGGACGCATTCCAATTTTTGGGGAGGAGGAGGGGAGAGGGGATCTGTGTTGAAATCCGTCAAAATTAATAATTGATTGATTAGTGAGGTAAATCAAAAAATATCAATAAACTTTCTAATCCAGATTTTTAGCAATAAAATGTTTTAAGAATTAGATCTAGTAGTGGCATCAGTGGAGACACACCCTAGGCGACCAGGAATAGTAAATATTCTTTTAAAAAACTAGCATTAAAATTCCCTTTACGAAATGCTGATTTTTTTAATAGATAATCAAAGTCAAGAAGAACCAGGTCATTTCCAAATTTAGAACGAAAGACATCTATTGCATTTAATTTTTCGGCGAAGTTAACGAGTAAAAGAAATTTTGGTTTTAATTTCTTATCAGATTTTTTTATTACTCTTCTATTAGAGATAAATATGGTGAACTAAAAAAGTCAAAACTTGATATATTGTCATAAGAGGAATTGATGAACGGCTTCAAGAATGCTACTCAAAAGACACGTAAGGCATGGACTATAGCCAATGAGCTACTATTAGCAGACAAACAAAAAAGGGAATGTAAATCTATTTGAATAGTCAGTGACTTTTTCTTTTTGCTATGTTGATTTCTTCTGATTTTGTGTTGATTGCTTTTTCAGAGTGGTTGTTGGCAGAATCAGTCCTAAACAAACAGAACGAGGAGGAGGGGGTGCCTAATAATTAAGGAGAGCAGTAGCTGTAACAGGAGCAGTAGCTATAACAAGAGCAACATCAATAACATTCACAATCACAATCACAAGAAGAAGAACAACAACAACAATAGTTGCAGGAGAATGAGATTACTACTCTATTGGACATAAAGAGTGAGTAGGTATAACTAATAATGTCTTCCAACCCTTTGGAAAGCTGGTACTTTAAAATTTTAGCCGAGATAGTTCAGAAATTATAAGATTTCATTCCAAAAATGGTGAACCCAATAATAAAGAACGATACCTAAATGCAAGTAACAAATCTTCAGAAATCTCTTTAAACTATTGAAAGTGAAATAAACACTGTTATATTCCAAGAGAATCAGGGACTAATATTAGAAGCTAAAACTTGCATTGATATTATCTAAGCAACTCTGTTGCAAATACCTGAGTGAGAATAAGTCCTCTTCAGCAGCAAATAATTCATATACAAACCTATGACTACATTATCAATTAATAGTTTAAACGTCAATTTATATTCGAGTAATGAAAAAACCCCTTTTAAGAAACTGTTTGACGTGCTTAATCTATGCTTTTCCAAATTTTTATGCTTTTCCATATCGTCGATAACTGAAGCGCTCAGATTTTTTTATCAAGAACTTCGTGCTTCTCTTTTTTAGACATTCAGTATCTTCTTACTTTAATAGCCTCAAATGCCCTCATTGATGCAATTACAATTCTTTATTATGAGAATTATCTGTTTATGGTTATCTTTTGCTTGAGATTTTCATCTAGTAAGACAGTGAATAATCTCTTAAACACTCCTTTTCTTAAATAGCCACTTCTTTTTTACTATCCTCTTTGCTAACCATCACGTTAATCTTTTATTTCTTAATGTTTTATGGAAAAAGATTAGATTATTTCGAGAATCTAAATAATAATCAGAATCTCTATGCAAATTATCAAAAATGAATTCACTGTCTCAGCAAACCACTGATTT
>Ga0302285_10001940_pt1 | contig 11566 bp, 6 predicted proteins | sample III_Fen_E2_2_FD_200455 | JGI IMG/M metagenome (GOLD analysis project Ga0302285, IMG submission 200455) | Peat permafrost microbial communities from Stordalen Mire near Abisko, Sweden - III_Fen_E2_2 | ecosystem: Environmental > Terrestrial > Soil > Wetlands > Permafrost | place: Sweden: Abisko...
ATAACTTGAATTTATGTTGTTTTTATCCTTTCCAAAATAGCATAACGAAGGAGTAATTGACTTAAAACTCTTTGTTACACAGTAGCCTTCGTCTATTTCCATCAAAAGTAAAGGTATCACCACTGTAGCCTTCGTTGATCTCGTAGAATGGTAGAATATTATCGAATAATTCCCTCATGACAAGGTAACAAAAATATGGCAAAAATATTTGTCAAATCCCTCAAAATATCTTCATTTTTCCACAGGAAAAGGAATGCTACTTACGAGACTAATTTATCTACGATAAGCGATATTAGTTTCCATGTAAAAGTTGTGGGCAATTCAGGCACGACATCTATACATGTCCGCAAGTGAACTACAAAGTCAACCAGCCGATTTTCTTCACAAAACTATCTCGATTTTCATCACAAGAAAAGCGAGTCTTTCAAAGCCGAAAAAAAAAATAAAACATCTCTAAACCAACACTGCTCAAATATCAAGAAACAATGAAAGCCGTCAAGCGAATCCGATGGGAACATGCACGAATCTTCCATGATGCCTATGAGGATATTGTTGTAAACGAAGAAATCGAAATCATCGAAAAGGATAAAGATTTTTTACTACGGTGTCCGAGGATCAAATACCACATGATTTACAAAGACATTAATTCTTTTTAAGATGATGCTTACACCAAAATCAAACTCACTGACAATACTGATAACACGAATTTCAATTCTGCAGTAGCTAATAAAGCAAACCATCTAACTAATAGGGAATTCTAATCCACTGGTGGGCACGAAGATGACGAAAATAATTATTTTATTTCTTAGCATTCTTCATCTTCAGATTCCGTTTCAGAGTCACTAATGTCTGATTCTGATAACTCCAAGCATGATTTGGAGATAACAAGCTAACAACCTAATAAAGTTTAATCTATTTTAAATAATATTAATAACAACGACTAGAGTACCAGTGAAAACTTGTTCTCTGCTTCTTAAATTCCGTCGTTTAACAACAACACCATTACAATCAATGGGGAATCTAACTTTCCTAGCTATGCTTCGAGATAAGCAGCTAATTCAAATATGAGTTTAAATGGTATGATTGGCATCTTTAGCACTAACAATAATAGTATTAATTAGAGTAATCATACGTCTGAAAATACCCATAATGATCGTAGGTAGAGTAAAGCTACATTGCGAGCACCCAAAAGTGATAAACTTATCGAAGATCCTACTGACTAAACTTCTAACTCCTCGCTTGGATACGAGGAACCTCAGCATTTCAATGAAAAAACAACTAATACCAGAAAATCATAAGCCCAAATAAAATCCTCCCATGGGGCTCCAATGCAAACAACATCTCCAGATAATTTCAAAGACAAATCTGGATAGGATATTCTGGCTCATTCATTCGCTAACTAAATGTAAAGCATCTAGTAGTCTTTACAAAGCGATACCCCTTTGCCTGCATTGCTAGTGTTTGACTGCATAGCTGAGATCATTGCAGCATATCGAGATAAGCTGTAGCATCTCACTAATTAAAACCAATCACCTTCATGTGTTCCTCTGGTAAGCAGTTCAATCCCTACTCAATAACTGTAAATGATTCCAGCAGCAGCAGGTCAATTTATAACTCAAAAGACACCTCCTAATCTTGGAGCAGGTGGGATACCTTATCCTTAGAGTCTTTCTGCAGTTATGTCTTAGTTTATTTAGCCTTCTTCACCGTTAAAAAAGAAAAGAAGATTAATGTCAAAATTATATGAAAAGAGTTCAATTCTTTCGACATAATTGCAATTAATATCACAGCAGTAACAACAACAATAACCGTAGCTGACACAACTGTCTAAAGAAAGCCCACGACTCAAAGGAAGCAGCTAGCAAGAAATCGACTAAAAAGTTACTAACACTAATAATATTTTCAGTCTTAACAATTTTAACGCAACGAATAATTCGGAAACTAACGAAAACAAAGTTTCGACTCATTTATTCGGAAAATGTGAGTTTTTCTTCGATTCACCGAAGGAATATTAATTCTATTACACGAAATTCAACAACTCTAATGTCGTCAAGGCATACAAGAAATACTAGCAGCTGTTTAAGCTTGTCAACAATGCGAAAGAGCTTGGGATTTTAGAGAAATCAACAGTGGGAAAATTTAACCATTCATAAACTATCAGTAAGCGTAGATTCTTGAAGAAAGCTACACTTGCAGCGAGTAGATCTAAATAGATGTAATTTGCTAACTGAGGGTAGTAATAATGTATTTATTAGTTGTTTTTAGATGTGTAAATCTGCTCAATAGTTATGAATAATGTCTGCTTGTGAAAAGATCATTTTTATCTTTTCAGTAATTTTTTTATCCTTTTGTTGTCCAAAATAGTTGCATTCTTTATGTATTTTTAAGTTTAAAGGTTATTAGCTAGCTGATTTATTGTTGTTGTTGATGTTGTGTAGTTTTTGGGATTGTTTAATAGATTGGAATAGATCTCATTGTTATATTGTTATGAGGTATGTCTTTTACTTTTATTAATCTTGATAATAAAAATGAAGCTATGGTTTGAATATAGATGGATTCCAACTGGACGTCTGCCTGCTGATGAGATTTCTTATTGCTTTTGGCAAGTTATGTCTAGGAAAGTAGCATGAGACCTTTTTTAGAACTTAGAATTTGAATCCAATTTGTCCTAAGAATTCTATTCTGTTGAAAAGGAATGAGCAAAAAGTGATATGTCTTGTTGTTCTCACTTTTCTCCGAAGAGTTTTCTTTCTATTACTCCATTCTAATAGTTAATCGGTTACAGCGAGAATCAATCCATCGACAAGAATGGTTTAAACATCACTGAATCATTTCCAGAGGATTAGCTGCGTTGATTCTTTGAAAAATGCATTTTCACATTCATAAAATTATCTTTCAAAAAAAGAAAAATTTCTTGATAAATCGAAGTATTATTAGATTCTAAATACGGAATTATTGAATCTACTGTCAACTAAACTGAAGAAAGACAATGCTTTTATTAGATAAAATTAGAAAGGGGGCAAAGTTAAAAGTTAAAAGAGGGAGTGATTAGTCTAGAATTCTTTAGGCTTAACCAAGGGGAGGAGAAAACAAAAACAAAGAACGAAAAGAAAAAATTAAAAAAACAAAGAGACAAAAGAAATCGCACTTCTAAGACAAATGGATATTCAGGTCAGGATTATGAATATTTTTCTAAAATATTTTAAAAGTTTCTCATGAACTGGTGGCAGCATCTGAGATACGAGCAGTGCTTGAAATGATCATTTAAAACCCAGTCATGGATAAATAGGAAATCAGAAACTATTTAGACTTAAAGGGGGTTGTTGATGGTGGAAGCTGGATATTAAAATGAGCTAATGAACAGACCTAGTCTTATAAACTTAACAATACAATAGCAAAAAATGCAAATGAGGATATTTTAATGCCAAAAAGCGAACTAAAATGCAGAATTTATGGCAGAATTTCAAGAATTTCAACGATTCATCATATTTCTAACATCTGTTTGATTCAGGAGAATTTTAACATTTTGTTGTAATTATTTTTATCAGATTCAAAGATCTTTCCAAAAACAAGATGCCGTCTTCTTGAACAACAAGAAGCTTCTTGCCAAGAAATCTGCCAGTGGTGTCAGATACTACAAAAACATTGGACTCGGTTTCAAGACCCCCAAGGAAGCCATCGATGGAACATACATTGATAAGAAATGCCCTTTCACTTCCAACATCTCCATCAGAGGAAAGATTATCAAGTAAAATCATGCATTTCATTGGCAAAAATTAGCAGTTTTGTTTTTCGCTAACAATATGAAATAGCTAGAAAGCAGTTGTGAATAGTTGGGATAATAATCAAGAGATTTGAAAAGAGAAAAAGAAATTGAATCAGGCTTAAATTCAATTCGAAAAAATGGAAGAAACAATTCTTATTTTTATTGAATAAATTGGGTTCTAAAACAGCAAGATTATACTAGTGAAAACAAAAAAGCTTTCAAATTATGATTTAGTATGTCTAAATAAACCTATTTTTGTGCTCTAGGGGATTGGTCATCTCTACCAAGATGAACAAGACTGTCATCGTCAGAAAGGATTATCTCCACTACGTCAGAAAGTACAACAGATACGAGAAGAGACACAGAAACATCGCTGTCCACGTTTCTCCTTGCTTCACCGTCACTGAAGGTGATATCCTCGTTGCCGGACAATGCAAGCCCATCTCCAAGACTGTCAGATTCAATGCTCTCTAGGTTATTCCCAACGAGATCGTCGGATCCGTCAGAAAGCAATTCATCCTTTTCTGAAGAAAAAAAAATAACTCTAAGGATATTTGTTAGATGCTTGTTTGCATGCCTAATTTGTCTGTTGGATGTTGTGTTTGTATTCCTTCAGCTATTTAAATGGAAATATGTAATATTTTTATGAATAAAAAATAGTTTATCGGTGCAAAAAAGAATAATTTAGCCAATATTCATTCTCTCGGCAAAGAAGGTTGATTCTTATTATATTTTTTTAGGAAAAGTTAGCCTCTTCTCTCTCAATTTATTCTTGCATTTCAATTTGATTATACCTTGGGTATTAGGAAACTGTCGCAAAAAGTAAATTATTCTTTGCATTTTTTATTAACTAACTAACTAAAATTAATCTAAATAAACCCTATCCAAGTGCTTTCTCTCCACTTCTTAAAATGAATACAACTCGCCTTGTTCCCACTTACGAATAAGTCCGTAATGGAGAGAGTTGGTTAGGAGGACCTACTCATGAGCTGCAGAGATAGCATATTCCTGGATATAAGGGACATGTTAAAGGTATTCAAGCTGAAAGCTTACATGGAAAAACCTTCGCTAAAGTGACAGCTGAGTCCTTGAACGATCGATATAACAGTGGATTCTTTCTTTCAAATGAAGAGCGATATTCAACTAACTATGGAAGTGAATTTATTAGACCAAATCTCCGCAATAACCCGACATTCACGAATAATGCTTCCAATGTCCTCAACGGAAGATAACGTGAAGATGAAGTTGAAAGACTCAAACTCATCAAAGCTCAGTAAAAATAAAAGAATATTGTGCTTCTATTTTTATGCTAATCCACACACCAATCAACTATGAAAGCTGATGTCAACACAAGAAATCTCTCTCCCCCAAATTTACCTCATTTAAGCCATAACCAGAAGAGTTTTTACATAATTTCTTTGGCTCCTTTCATTTTACAAAGAAAAACAAATTCAATTCTCTTTTTTTTAACTTTGATATTTTTAAACACCAAAATAAGACTTTCCTCACAGCCTAGAAGCATTGAAGATGTACCTCCAATTGATAGAGTACCTGTTATTGGTTATCAAGGTTTCAGAGCTGTCTACAGACCTCCTATAAAATAAATCCATGGTCCAACTGAAGAAGAAATTAACAGACAAGCTGAGTTCATTCTTTCAATGACTAAAGGAGAAGCTGTAAGGAAAAATATTGAGATCAAAAATATATTTTTAAGAAAGGAAAAAAGCAAAGCAAAAAGGGAAGCACTACTCCAGTGTGAAAGTAGTTAGATTTTAAGCTGAATTCAATGGCCATTTTAGAACTATTTAAGGATTAAAAATTAGTTTTGTTTTTGCTTATCTATCTTCCCAAATTATTCGGCTTTTGACAGCCAAAACAAACGTTTTTAAAAGAAAAATAAACCAACAACTTACCTTTCATTTTATTTCTAGGAAGCACCTAAAGAGATCCCAATTGTTGGATATACAGGTTTCTAGAAGAGTATAAAAGCAGAAAACTTATTTGGAAGAACCTTCAAGGATCTCAGTAATGTCTCTAATAGACAATGAAGCATATTACATAATGTTCAAAAATTTATATTTTGCAGTTAATCGTGAAAGTGCATAATCGATTGATTCCATAATTGTTACAGCTATTCTTTTGAAATATCCTTTGTTCAGCAGAGAGGGTTTAATAGAGGAAAAATAGATAAAATACAATATTAATTGTGGGAAATCAAATCATTTTGCAAAGTTTTGAGGACATTTAGATAAATATTCCTTCAATTTTTTGTTTGATTTAGAAGATTCTAATAAAATAAAGAGAAAAAGGATTCAGAGATATGGAGAGTGTGATTTAAAGATTTGTGACATAGTTTAGAATGAAACTGTCATCTAAAGGAGTAGGGATATTGAAAAGATCAAATGATGTTTACTGTATTGCAATACCAAAAAATGCCAAGAATTATGGATCTTCTCTTGGTATGCTTTTCGGAGTGGCTCTCATTGTAATAACTGAGAGTTAATCTTAGAAATATTAATGCAAATCAACAACTGAAGATACAAAAAATACCAATAACACTAATGATACAAATCAGACATAGAACACTCCCTCAAATTCCTCTAAAGGTCTTTAAGACAACGAGGAATTGAGTGTAGAGGAAGAACTCGCTGCTTTAGAGAAATCAGTCGAGCGAAATCCTCGAAATGGCGCTATGAAAATATAATTAATTTTGAAGTACTTGCGTCTCGACAAGCTAGATTCCGCGGAGAAATTTCTCAAAAAAGTTGTGGACTCGAATCCTATGAATTATCTGTTCCATTTTTACTTAGGCATGGTATATGCGCGCAAAGGAAATGACTCTGCTGCTGAGAAACATCTACGAAAGAGTATCAGCATCAATAATCAGTATTCTGATAGCTATTTGATGTTGTCTTCGTTGCTTCAGCACAGCGGGAAAATAGAAGATTCCAAGTAAATTCTCAAATAAGCAATAGTTGCCAACAAAAAAGAAACTAAACTCTACATTAGTCTAGCAGAATTAGTCTCCTCTGAAGAGAGCATCGCAATTTTGCGTGAGGGTATCCAAAACACTTCTGGACATGACAGCCACAAGGATGCACTTTTGTTAAATAAACTAGCACGCGCACAACTTGACATCAACGATCTACAGTCTGCAACGCAAACTCTCCATGAATCTCTTGAGAAAGACAATAAGATTTACATGACGAGAGTCTATCTCGCCGTTATGGCTGAGAAATCAAATAATACACCAGAAGCAGTCGAATACCTTAAAGCTGCTATCAAATTAGATCCAAAGTCATCCGTAGCTTATAAGAACTTAGCGCATATTCTCTATAACTCATAGCAATACACCAAATCATTGTAAGTCTGTAAGGAATACTAACAACGAAACATCCGTGATGTGTAGAGTAATAAATCCAAGAATGACTAATAGGAAGTAGATATTATAGCAGACGAAGAAATATGGAGTGTAGGTCATATGGCGTTATGTAAAATAGCATAAAAAGAATATTTAGAAGCAGAAAATCTCCTTCAGCGCGCTATCCAGCTGGAACCATAAAGCAATGATAACTTGATTTACCTAGGGTACGTCAGGGAACATCTGAATAAGCACGCTTCTGCATTGATTCCCATTGAGCAAGCGATAAAACTTAATCCCATGGATTCGCAAGCATATTAAATCTAAGCGAAATGTTATTTCCATCTTCGTGATTATCCCTAAGCGCTGGTTAGTTCGTAAATACAATTGCAGCTGGATCCGAATGCAAAAGATGCTGTACGACGAATCGGTGATTGCTAATATCATCTCAAACAATTCTAAGATGCAATTTATTCATACTAAACTTGTCTGCTTGAGGAGGAAGAAAATCAAGAATAATCTAAACCTGATCCTGTCGTTTTAGCGAAAATTGCAGCTTCGTATTTTGCACTGAAATAATATAAACATGCGGGTGAATATTTCAAGAAAGCAATTTAACTTTAGCCTTCTATTTTTATTACATATTTACCGCAAGTAGTCATATCTTTCAAGCATGTTGTAAGTGATTGAAGATACTAACAGATGAGAGGTTGTTTTTAGTTGATTTGTTACTATTATTTAATTGTTTATTGTTGGAATAAATAAAAAAAAGAATAAGAAATCGAATGATTGTTTGGCAGCAAAATAAGGTCATGAAAGGAGAGGTAGAAGGAGATTCCGATGGATGGAAAATTATCTCTCTAGATTTCAGTAAAAAATGTTACTTAATTTTTGCAGCTAAAATGCATTTGCATCGTAAGCTGTTAAAGAAAGATAGAGAGAGGAGCAGTAATTCTTAATAAAATCTCAATTCTTCTCCACAAAACAAATAAATTTTACAAGAAAACACACTCAAATCAGGAAAATAATAATTAAATCGACAAGAGAGTCTCTTTCTCTCTCTCTCTCCTTTCTCTTTGCTACTCTTGCTGAGGTGTTTAAATAACTTTGGATATTTTTGCAATCTAAAAATGAGTGACATTTTGTTTACTGCTCTTTAAGAGGTTGACTTGACAGAACGGCCATCTCTCATTAGTCATTTTGAAGATGGACGATTATGAAGAAACAAATATGAGAAATGTTGCTGAAAAACTCAAGGCTAAAGCAGTAAGACTTAAAATCTTTCTCACATGACAGAAATCAAATGCTTCAAAAAAGAAGAAGAAATAAAAACTGGAAGGTGATTGATTGATTATCCACAGGAAGAGGAGATGTGGAGTAAAAAGCGTATCAGACATGCTACTGAAGAAGCCATCCGAAAGAGAAAATAAATTGCCTTTGAGTACGAACAAGACATACAGAAATTCAAAAGAGAATTGCGCAAAACAGAGTAGCAATCTACAGCCAAAGAAGCCTACAGCGCTGTCAAAAACTACCTCGAATTACAAGATCATCAGTCAGGCTTTTTTCTTTTTTAATCATAGAATTTATTTCATTTGAAAAATAATGAAAATTATGCCAAATATCTTCACTATTTTTACATTGTTTTTTTTGCTTTCCCACACAATAAATCTCTCTCTCATAGAATTAAGATACTTCGTAATGATGCACACAATGAGAAGCTTGCAGATATGCTAGACAAACATAACTAGAGTTTTAGCACTCAGAAAAAAAGAAGTAGAACTTTTAATGGACGCAGCGTTGGTAGTACAAGAAGTGTATTGAAGCAATCACCCAACAATAGTGTTTGCTTTAAGCAAAATTCAGTGAATATTGGAGAATCTTCACCTGCAGATGCAGGCGAATCTTGTTTTCCATTGACATTCATCACAAGTAACAACCAGGAGAATGAATCTCAAAGTATCCGAGTGCATTCTCTACCCAGCAGGAAAACTACCAAAGATCATCAAGAGCTTGAAAAGACACAGAAGAAACAAAAGGAATTGATTCCATCTATTGATGATTTTTTTCATGGCAGAACTGTACAGAATTTCATCAGGAAATCAAGGAAAAGATCAGAAGTAAACAAAAAACAGAAAAATTATAAAAAATTATCAATAATAGAGCATATTTTCAACTCCTTTTTTTGGGATTAACTCTCAAAATTTTTTTGAAGTAACTAGGCAACTAAATCTTGCGAATCAACTAGAATAAAGCTACTGTCATGGAACTTTGTGAAATTAAGTCATGCAAAAATGCTACACTACTGCCAGAAATCACATAAGTTAAAAATGTAAAACGATCATAATCATTTTTTATTTAGGGTGAATAGGATAAAGAAAAATGAGAAATTTCTAAGAATAGTGTACCATGCTTAATATTAATAATTTGATTGAAGGAACGAAGAAGGGGTGATCCAAGATTGAGATTGTATGAGCAATTAGAAGATCTCATGACCAGTGATTCTTTCGATGTTAGCAGCCTTCCAAATAGCAATAATAATCTCATAAAAATGCAGAAATTGTAAAAAAGAAATAATTAAAACTGAGTTGAGTTATCTAATGCAGTTGATGTTTAATTGCAGGGAGAGAAACATTGATAGCCAATGCTAGTAGCGATTAAATTCAGCTTTCAATGAAGCCTCAAACAGGCGATTATGTGCGGAAGAACAAAATAGCATTAAAGTCACTGATTTCCAGGTGAGATTGTTAATCACCAAGTAAACAGACAAAGTCCAAGAAACTAATCCGAGATCAAATTTTGACCCTGCTAGAATTCCATTCTTCTCCGTTTCCAAAGAGATCATTCAATACTATAAAAATAAAGGTAAAAAGAATTGAGAAATATGAAGTAGAAATTAGATTTAGGAGGATACACCTTTTTTAAGCAAGTATTTAGTTTAAATTTATTCATACTAAATAATAATTTTTACAAAACAGAAAAAGGGAATGAGAAGCTCATGCGATTATTAGAGTAAAGCATGGCAAATCGGAAGGAAGTCATCAAAGATAAAATTCATTTTATCAACTCTGAATCGAATTCACCAGATAAAATCAAAATGATCATGCGAAGAAAGCTCTAAGATCGAATTAACAAAAATACCAATCAAATCGCTAGTTTTAAATAAACTCTAGGGAAACTAAAAGATTCACCCATGCAAATTCTCCCAAACTTTAGGATTCTCTTGAATGGATTGCGAGATATTCTCTTAGAAGGAAGGAATCTCTCCAAAAAAGACCTGTATTCACTTGCTGCTACGAATAATATCGATTGCAATTCAGAATAAATCAAATTCTTAGAGAAGAACATGCTCCTTTGAGAAGAAGAGAACGTAGAGTGGGTTACATTATTGTTAAAAAGCTTAATAAAGCTAAAGAAAAATTTAATCTGTGTTTTGAAATGTTAAATTAACGTTAGAAATAGGAAATCTTCCGGTAATCTTTTTAATTTTACAAATTTTGAACACACATCCCCACATACATTTCTCAAATAAGCAGAGGAAGAAATCAAATTAACCTTTTAGTTTGAAAATTGCATTGTGGGGAAGGAATGCTGAAATCAAAAAAGTACTTTTTTATCCAAAGATAATTACAAACAAATGATTTAGCTAATTCAATAAAAAAGGAAGAAAATAACGAAAAAAGCGACATTTTAACCTGTCATAAACCGATTTAGTTTTTACCTTACCACTTAAAACACCTCTTATTATGTAAGATAAAGGATACTTGGATCTCTCCCTTTGGATACACTCCGGCAAAGAGATAATTTATAACTTAAAACATTATAAATCTTAAATTCCAATGTGGTTTGCAGCATCCATATCCTCTTTTTATGTTCGCTGATTCGAGAAATCTATTCTTTTTTTTCTAATTATATCCTCCTATTGGATTGCAAATAGTTTAAGCTGCATCGTGTTTTTGTGCAGACTATTCAGCAAGACCATTCGAGATATAAGGACTACCTGTACATATTTATGAAAGAAAAAGTGATGTATATCCATATGAAAAATGCAATGTTCGATTAAAAAAAAAGAGATAATTAATTAAATTCGAAAATTTAAACAATATTTGTATGTTTGAAGCCAGCAAAATAAGTTTGAAATTGTTGGCAATGGCAATATGCTATTTTGTAGCTACTGCTGTGATGATGACGATGTTAAGCAGAATCTAAAAGAGTTTTCTTTCTTTGTGATCTAATTTGGCTTTGGATGAACTCGATCGTGAATTCTTAGATAAAAAAATGTCATTTTTAAAATCATTTTTCCTGCTGTGTTGACTTGACTCATTCAAAAAAAGAGATAAAGAGACATTCCATTCATATCAATCCCCCACATTCAATTCTTTTTACTTTCCCCAGTCTTAATTAGTTGTCTTTTATGAGCAGATTAATTTCCTTCTCCG